>Ga0160474_100023_pt1 | contig 287037 bp, 280 predicted proteins | sample HID1975K_E11MG_FD_108240 | JGI IMG/M metagenome (GOLD analysis project Ga0160474, IMG submission 108240) | Enriched soil microbial communities from UW Madison campus, WI, USA - HID1975K_E11 MG | ecosystem: Environmental > Terrestrial > Soil > Unclassified | place: USA: Madison, Wisconsin...
CCGCACAAAGGCCCGGTCAGCGGCAATTCCTGTGGACAACTCCGGTGTCGTTGCCGGTTGGGGAGGACCCCTCGACAAGCTCGGGGACCACCCCTCGACAAGCTCGGGGACCGCCCCTCGACAAGCTCGGGGACCGGGGGTGGCGCCGCAGGGGGTGGGACCGCCCCTCGACAGGCTCGGGGACCGGGGCAAGCTCGCGGGGCGGGGGGCAAGCTCGCGGGGCGGGGGGCAAGCTCGCGGGGCGGGGGGCAAGCTCGCGGGGCCGGGGGCAAGCTCGCGGGGCGGGGGCGAGCTCGCGGGGCCGGGGGCGAGCTCGCGGGGCGCGGGCGGGCGCGACGTAGGATCGAACCGTGACCGACCAGCCCCACCGTGCCGACCTCGGCAAGGATCCCGCCCGCGTGAGCGGGATGTTCGACGAGGTCGCCCCGGCGTACGACCGCAGCAACACGATCCTGAGCCTCGGCAACGACCGGCTGTGGCGAGTCGCCACCACGCGGGCGGTCGCTCCGAAGGCCGGTCAGCGCATCCTCGACCTCGCCGCCGGCACCGGCGCGAGCTCGGTGGCCCTCGCCCGCAGCGGCGCCGAGGTCGTCGCGGCCGACTTCTCGCCCGGCATGCTCGCCGAAGGCCGTCGCCGGCACGGCGGCATCCCGAACCTCTCCTTCGTCGAAGCCGACGCCACCGCGCTCCCCTTCGCCGACGACGAATTCGACACCGTCACGATCTCGTTCGGCCTTCGCAACGTCAACGAGCCGCGCACCGCACTGGCCGAGCTCCTCCGCGTGACCGCCCCCGGCGGGCGCCTCGTCATCTGCGAGTTCTCCCAGCCGCCGTCCCCGGCCTTCGGGTCGCTCTACCGCTTCTACAACGACCGCGTGCTGCCGGCCGTCGCGCGCACGGTGAGCTCCAACGCCGCGGCCTACGACTACCTGAACGAGTCGATCAAGGACTGGCCCGACCAGCCCACGCTCGCCGGATGGATCCGCGAGGCCGGATGGGAGGACGTCGCCTACCGGAACCTGTCCTTCGGCATCGTCGCCCTCCACCGCGCCCGCAAGCCCCGCCGCTGAACCTCGCCGTCGCCGCGCGGCGCCCTGAAGCCCCAGCCGTCTCACGGCTGGCGGCGGAACCGGCCCGGACCCGTCCCCGGTAGGCTGGGAGGGTGACCCCGAGCCCCACCGCGCCCGGCTCGCAGCTGACGAGCCACCTCGGCATGACCGAGCGCATCTTCGCGGGACCCAAGATGCGCCGCCTCGCCGCGGCCGTCGAGGACGGGCTCGCGCGGGTCGAGGAGAAGCTGGCCGCGGAGCTGCAGGTCGGCGACGCACTGGCCGACGTCACCAGTCGCTACCTCTACGAGGCGGGCGGCAAGCGGCTGCGGCCGATGCTGTCGATGCTCACCGCGCAGCTCGGCGACGGCGCCACCGACCACGTGATCGCCGGTGCCACCGCGCTGGAGATGACCCACCTCGGCTCGCTCTACCACGACGACGTCATGGACGGTGCGGACGTGCGCCGCGGGGTGCCGAGCGCGCACGCCGTGTGGGGCAACAACATCGCGATCCTCACCGGCGACCTCCTCTTCTCCCGGGCCAGCCAGCTGATGGCGCAGATCGGCGAGCGGGCGATCCGGCTCCAGGCCGACACGTTCGAGCGCCTCGTGCTCGGTCAGATGCACGAGACGGTCGGCGCGCAGGCCGGCGACGATCCCGTCGAGTTCTATCTGCAGGTGCTGGCCGACAAGACCGGATCCCTCATCGCGGCCGCCGGTCAGTCGGGTGTTCTCTTCTCCGATGCGCCGTCGGAGTACGCGACCCCGGTCCTGGAGTTCGGCGAACGCGTCGGCATCGCCTTCCAGCTCCTCGACGACGTCATCGACCTCTCGGCCGATCCCGACGAGACCGGCAAGGTGCCCGGCACCGACCTGCGTGCCGGCGTGCCGACCATGCCGTATCTGCTGCTCGGCCGGGGATCGGACCCGGGATCGAAGGCGCTCAAGGCCGCCATCGACGACGGTGTGGCGCGGATCGCCGACGGCGCCGACCCCGTCCTCCTCGACGACGACCTCGCCCGGCTCCGGGAGCACCCCGCCACCGAGGCCACCCGTCAGCTCGCGGCGGACTGGTCGCGTGGCGCCGTCGATGCGATCGAACCGCTCCCGCCCGGACCCGTGCGCGAGGCGCTCACACGCTTCGCCCGGGTGATGGTCGACCGCTCCCACTGATACAGCTCCCGACAGGCGCGCCCCGCTCAGGACCTGCACGACACCGCCCGCGCGACGAGACTTCCGACACGCTCAACGACCGGATCCTCCGGAAAGGAACACCATGACCAAGCTCAGGCTGGCCATCGTCGGCGCGGGACCTGCAGGCATCTACGCCGCGGACATCCTGCTGAAGGCCGAGCGCAAGTTCGACGTCTCGATCGATCTGTTCGACCAGCTCCCGGCGCCGTACGGCCTCGTGCGCTACGGCGTGGCCCCCGACCACCCCCGCATCAAGGGCATCATCACGGCGTTGCGCGATGTGCTCGACCGCGGCGACATCCGGATCTTCGGCAACGTCCGCTTCGGCGAGGACCTCGTGCTCGACGACCTCCAGAAGCACTATCACGCGGTGATCTTCGCGACCGGCGCCATCAAGGACGCCGCGCTCGACATCCCCGGCATCGACGCCGTCGGATCGTACGGCGCGGCGGACTTCGTCAGCTGGTACGACGGTCACCCGGACTTCCCCCGGGAGTGGCCGCTGGATGCCACCTCGGTGGCGGTGCTCGGCAACGGCAACGTCGCCCTCGACGTCGCCCGGGTGCTCGCCAAGCACGCCGAGGACCTCCTCGTCACCGAGATCCCCGAGAACGTGCAGCGCGGCCTCGAGGCGTCGCAGGTGACCGACGTGCACGTGTTCGGCCGCCGCGGACCCGCGCAGGTCAAGTTCACGCCGCTCGAGCTGCGCGAGCTGGGCGAGTTGCGCGACGTCGACATGGTCGTCTACGACGAGGACTTCGACTACGACGATGCGAGCCGCGCCGCGATCGCCAGCAACAAGCAGGTCATGGTCATCGACCGCGTGCTGCAGTCCTGGCGGCAGCGCCCGAGCGTGAACAACGCCGGCGGCGAGGCGAGCCGTCGCCTCCACCTCCACTTCTACGCGAAGCCGATCGAGGTCACGACCGACGAGACGGGACGCGCGGCGGCGATCGTCTACGAGCGCACGCGACCGGACGGGCAGGGCGGCGTCGTCGGCACGGGCGAGATCCGCGAGATCCCCGTGCAGCAGGTGTACCGGGCCGTCGGCTACTTCGGCTCCCCGCTGGCGGGTGTGCCGTTCGACAAGCGGCACGGGGTCATCCCGAACCACGAGGGCCAGGTGCTCCGCAAGGACTCCAACGAGCGTGTGCCGGGGGTATACGCGACCGGCTGGATCAAGCGCGGTCCGGTCGGCCTCATCGGCCACACCAAGTCCGACGCCATGGAGACCATCCGTCACCTCATCAACGACCAGGGTTCGTGGTGGACGCCGGAGGACCCGTCGGACGAGGCGATCCCGGCCCTGCTGGCCGAGCGCGGCGTGCGCTGGACCGACCTCGACGGCTGGCACCGGCTCGACGAGCACGAGGTGGCCCTCGGCGCCCCGCAGGAGCGTGCGCGCATCAAGGTCGTCGACCGCGAGGAGATGGTGCGGGTCTCGCGCGGCGAGTGACCGCTGCCGTCGTCCTCCTCCCGTCGCGCTCGTGGACGTCCGGCCCGGTACCGGGAGCGGTCCGCGGATAGGCTGACGGCATGGCTGACGACTGGGTCCCCGATGTGCTGGGGGAGCCGTTCGAGCAGCGCACCCTGTCGCTGGGCTCCGATGCGGAAGGCGACATCGTCGCCACCGTCGTGCGAAGCCTGCCCTCGGCGTGGGAGGCGCTGACCGGCCCGCTCCGCGACGTCGACGTGCTCTACGTCCACGGCTGGTCGGACTACTTCTTCCAGACCGACCTCGCACGCTTCTGGAACCGGCGCGGTGCCCGCTTCCACGCCCTCGACCTCCGCAAGTACGGGCGGAGCCTCCGTCCCGGGCAGACCCCGGGCTACATCGCCTCGCTGGCGGACTACGACGCCGACATCGGCGCCGCGATCGACGCGATCCGCGGTCCGCGCCCACGCCGGCTCGTGCTCCTGGGGCATTCGACCGGCGGGCTCACCCTGACGCTCTGGGCGGCGCGGCATCCCCGCGCCGCGTCGGCGCTCGTCCTGAACAGTCCGTGGCTGGAGCTGCAGCTCGGCTCGTTCGGGCGGCAGGCGATCGCCCCGCTCGTGCGCGCGGCCGCGCGGGTGGATCCGCTCGGCCGGCATCCCGAGGTGGATCTCGGGTTCTACACGCGTGCGCAACGCGAGCTCGGATCCCTCCCGACCGGCCATGAGGCGTGGCGCCCGGAGCGCGGATTCCCCACGCACCCGGGCTGGCTGGCGGCGATCATCGCCGGCCACGCGACCGTCGCGGCGGGCATCGACGTCGGCTGCCCCGCGTTCGTCCTGCTCTCGGGCGGGTGGACCTCCCCGGTGCAGTGGGCGGAGGCCATGACCGGCACCGACTCGGTGCTCGACGTCGACGAGATCGCCCGCGCCGCCATGCGGATCGGCCAGCGAGTCACGGTGGCGCGCATCTCGGGCGCCATCCACGACGTGTTCCTTTCGGCGCCCGAGCCGCGAGCCCGGGCCTACGACGCGCTCGATCACTGGCTCACTCGCGGCGCGCTCACCTGAGCGGAGCCGTCGTCACCCCGCCATCACCCCGCCGTCACCCCGCCATCACCCCGCGCTCACCCTGCGCTCAGCCCGCGCGGCTTCGTCCGCACGTGCCAGTTGCCCGTGGACTTCCCCCAGCCGTACTCGGGGCTCCAGTGTGCCGCGGCACCGAACCGGCTGCCGCTGCTGAGGGCTACGTGCACGCCGTGTCGGGCGAACCCGACGATATCGGCGCGGCCGTCTCCGCTCACGTCGACGACGGCACGGGGCATCACCCCGAGCTTCCACTCGGTCGACCCGTAGTCGGTCGTCCAGCGTGTGGCGGAGGCGAACGCCGAACCGGTGTTGCGCGCCACCCACGTGCCGCCGGTGCGCATCCCGACGATGTCGGGCCGGCCGTCGCCGGTGACATCGGCGACGACGCGTGAGTCGCGCGTGGTCCGCCAGCCCGATCCCGAGTCGTACCCGAAGCTCGGCGACCAGCGCCGGGCGGTCGCGAACGACGAGCCGGTGTTCAGTGCGACATAGACACCGGCGGGTCCGAAGCCGACGATGTCGGGCCGGCCGTCGCCGTTCATGTCGGTCAGCTGCCTCGGGGTCGCGTTCTGGCGCCAGCCGCGGTCGAGCCCGAAGGCGGCGGTCCAGCGGCTCGACGGTGCGAACCCCGATCCGGTGCTGAGCGCGACCCGCACCCCGGAAGATCCCATCCCGACGATGTCCGCCCGCCCGTCGCCGTTGACGTCCGTCACGAAGCGGGCGTGCTGGGTCGTGTTCCACGATCCCGCCGACGAGGAGGCCCCCATCTCGCCAAGCCACAGGCTCGACTTGGCGAAGCCGCTGCCGGTGTTGAGCGCCACGGAGACGCCGGGGCTCCCGAACGCGACGACGTCGGGCCGGCCGTCGCCGTTCACGTCCGCCAGGGTGCGCACATGCCGCGACAGCGTCCATCCGGAATCCGCGCCGAACTGCGACGACCAGCGCCGCGCAGAGGCGAACCCGCCCGAGCCGGAGCCCTTCGACACGAAGACGCCGGTATCGGAGAAGCCGACGATGTCGGGGGTGCCGTCGCCGGTCGCGTCGGTGACCATCCGCAGATGTCGTGAGGTACTCCACCCCGTGGCGGCGCCGAAGCTCGACAGCGCCCGCGCGGGGGTGGTGAACCGCGTGCTGATGCTGCGGCTCACCATCACCCCCTCGGCGCCGAATGCGACGATGTCCGGGTGTCCGTCGTTGTTGACATCCGTGTCCCACGCGTTGACCTCGGCGCGGTCGTCCACTCCGTTGCCGTTGACGTCGGGGAGCACCGCGGAGGGGCTCGTCGGTCCGACCCGCGTGGACGCGGTGAGGCAGCAGGTCACCCGCTTGGACGTCAGCACCCTTGCCCCGGACATGTCGCGCCACACGCCGTTGTAGGAGCCGCTGGTGTCGTAGAGCTCGAACCGGTCGAACTGGATGCCGCTCACCGGGATGTATTTGCGCTTGCCGCTCGGCACGTCCACGGCCTCATTGAGGATCGAGAGGTGCACGTGGGCGCTGTCGCCCGGTGTGCCGCCGCAGGGGAGGGTCTGCCCGGCGTGTCCGAGCGCAGTCCCCGCCTCGACCCAGGTGCCGATCAGCGACGACTTCGCGCGCTTCAGGTGGTAGTACTCCGACATCCATCCGCCGCCGTGGTCGATCCCGAGGAACCAGCCGCCGGAGCAGCTCACCCGGTACACGCGCCCCGCGGCGATCGCGCGGACGACGGTCGTGCTCGAGCCGAGCGGAGCGAAATCGATGGCCCCTTGGTGGATGCCGTCGCTGTCGGCGTGCGGGCCGCTCGCGCCCCAGCGCTTGCCGGGCGCCCACGGGAAGTGGAACACCGGCTGGGGGCCGTAGGACGCCGCCAGCCTCGTCGTCGGGGCGACCGGGGTGGCCGGGAGCTCGCGCGTGAGGGGCAGGGTCGGACCGTCGGTCTCGTGCTCCTCGTGGTCCTCGCCGGGTAGCGGCGACGTCGTGGGCAGTGGCTTGGGGAGCGTGGTCGGCGTCGGCGTCGGCGTCGCAGTCTCCGACGCCGTCGGCGTCGGCGTGGGGGTGGCGGTGACGGCGGGGTCGGGTGTGGCCGTGGGCGTAGCCTCCGTCCCCGTGTCGGAGGTGGGGGTCGCCGCCGGCGTCGCGCCGCTGTCGGGCGTGATGCCCTCGGCCGTCGCCGCCTGCAGCGGGATCAGCGAGAGCGCGAGCGCTCCGGCGATCCACCATCCGACGATTCTGCTGTTCGCTCTGTGCATCCGCCCTCTCCGGGGTCTCCCCAGACTGACTCCCCAGAGTATGTCGGCGACCCGTCCGTCGAGACGGGGTTGACCTGGTGTTGCGTTCCGCGCTAGCGGTAGTTCACGAACTGCAGGTCGACGTCGAGGTCGGCTGCCTTCAGGAGGCGCTGCACCTCCTGCAGGTCGTCCCGGGACTTGGACTGCACCCGAAGCTCGTCGCCCTGGATCTGCGACTTCACCGACTTCGGTCCCTCGTCGCGGATGATCTTGCCGATCTTCTTGGCGTTCTCCTGCGAGATGCCTTCCTTCAGCGTCGACGTCAGCCGGTACTCCTTGCCGCTGGGGACGGGGTCACCCGATTCCAGCGACTTCAAGGAGATGCCGCGCTTGATGAGCTTGGACTGGAAGACGTCGAGCACGGCCTTCGCACGGTCCTCGCTGTTCGCCTTGATGAGGATCGCCTCGCCGCTCCACTCGATCGACGCGCCGGTGCCCTTGAAGTCGTAGCGCTGCTCGACTTCCTTGCGGGCCTGGTTGAGCGCGTTGTCCGCCTCCTGGCGGTCGATCTTGGAGACGATGTCGAACGAAGAGTCAGCCATGGCCCGATTCTAGCCGCGGCCGTTGTGCCCGTCACCGCCGCGCGGGGCGTCCCCGGTGTCGCCCGCTCATGCGGCGTGACGGAGGGGATCCGCGGAGCGGAGGGGCGATTCGCGCGGTGCGCCCTCCGTTGTGCCGATCGCCTCCGCTGCGCCGCGAGCATCTCGCCCGAGAGGTGTTGACGTGTCGGCGCGGTGTGCTCTACTATCCCGATAAAACGTTTTATCACCACGTTTATCACCAGGTTTCGCAAGGAGCCGACCAGCACAAGGATGTGAGGTGGGGAATGGGCCGGGCACGCATCTTCGACGTCGCCGCCGCTGCGGGGGTCTCGGTGACCACCGTCTCGCTGGTGCTCAACAACGCCGAGTCCCGCATCTCCGAGGACACCCGCCAGCGCGTGCGCGATGCCGCCGACGCCGTCGGCTACTCCGCCAGCGCGGTCGCCCGCGGCCTCCGCACCCAGCGCACCCGGATCGTCGGTCTCATCTCCGACCAGATCGCGACGACGCCGTTCGCGGGCCGCATGCTCGCCGGAGCGCAGGACGCCGCGCGCGAGAACGCCCACATGGTGATGCTCGTCGACACCGGCGGTGACCCCGAACTCGAAGTCGAAGCCGTCCGCGCCATGACCGCGCAGCAGGTCGATGCCGTGCTCTACGCGGCGATGTGGCACCGCGCCGCCACGGCCCCGGCTGGTCTTCCCGCCGGCACCGTGATGCTCGACTGCTATCCGGCCGCGGGCGGATTCCGCAGCGTCGTCCCGGACGACCGCTCGGGCGGAGAGGCGGCCGTGCGTGAGCTCCTCGCCGCCGGGCACACCCGCATCGCCTACCTCGACACGAGCGATCCCGAGCCGGTCGCCTCCCGGCTCCGTCACGAGGGCTACCTCGCCGCCCTCGCCGAGGCCGGCATCGAGGCCGACCCGGCCCTCCACGTGCGGGGCGATACGTCGGCGCAGGGGGGACGCGAAGCGGCCGACCGGCTGCTCGACCTTCCCGAGGACCGCCGCCCCACCGCGATCTTCTGCTTCAACGACCGCATGGCGATCGGCGTCTACACCGCCGCCCACCGCCGCGGACTCGACATCCCGCGTGACCTGTCGGTCGTCGGCTACGACGATCAGCAGCTGGTCGCCGCGGAACTGGATCCACCTCTCACCACCATCGCGCTGCCCCACTACGAAATGGGTCGCTGGGCGATGGAGGTCGCGCTCGGCGTCCGCGCGGAGGGGGAAGAGGACGCCGCGCACCGAATGGAGTGTCCCGTCATCCGGCGGGACTCGGTGGGCCCGCCGCCGGCGCATGTCGCCAAACAAGACCGACGACGGGCTTCACGCACAACCGAAGGGCCGCGCTCGGCGGCCCCCGATCAGGTGACCGACGTGGGCGTCGGGCACCAGGAATAGGAAACCACAATGACGCGCAGAACGTCGCCCATCTTCGTCGCCGCGGGGCTGGTGACAGTGCTCGCCCTGACCGGCTGTGGTCAGGCGGGCCAGGGCACCACGACCGGGGAGGACGGTCGCACGCAGCTGACGATGTGGACCCACTCGGCCGGCAACGCCGCCGAGCTCGAGGTCTACGAGCGGATCATCTCCGACTACAACGCCTCGCAGGACCAGTACGAGGTCGTGCACGAGTCCTTCCCCCAGGGCGCCTACAACGACGCGATCGTCGCGGCGGCCGCCTCCGGCGACCTGCCGTGCCTCCTCGATCTGGACGGTCCGATCATGCCGAACTGGGCGTGGGCGGAGTACCTGCAGCCTCTCGGGATCTCCAGCGAGATCACCGACAAGCTGCTGCCCACCGCGGTCGGCATGTGGGACGGGGAGATCTACTCCGCGGGCTACTGGGACGCCGCGCTGTCGATCTTCGCCCGCAAGTCGGTGCTCGACGAGAACGGCATCCGGATCCCGTCGACCGACCAGCCGTGGACCGCGGATGAGTTCGACGCGGCGCTGGCCACTCTCCAGGACGCCGGCTACGACACCCCGATCGACATCGGCGCCGAGGACACCGGCGAGTGGTGGCCGTACGCCTACTCGCCGTTCCTGCAGAGCTTCGGCGGCGACCTGATCGACCGTGACACGATGCTCAGCGCCGACGGCGCGCTCAACGGCGATGCCGCCGTCGCGTGGGGGACCTGGTTCCAGGACCTGTTCGCGAAGGGCTACGCCAGCAACTCGGGCACGGTCGGCAACCAGGAGTTCGTCGACGACGAGGTCGCCCTGAGCTACACCGGCGTCTGGAACGCCCTCGCCTCGGTCGAAGCGATCGGCGACGATCTGCTGATCCTCCCGCCGCCGGACCTCGGCACCGGGCCCAAGATCGGCGGCGGCTCCTGGCAGTGGGCGATCTCGTCCAGCTGCAACGACGCCGAGGGCGCTCGCGACTACCTCGAGTTCAGCTTCAACGACGAGTACATCACCGAGTTCGCCGACAAGCAGATCGTCATCCCCGCCACCGAGGAGGCCGCCCAGGCCTCGCAGTACTTCGGTGACGACGGCGTGCTGCGGCCCTTCGTGGAGCTCTCGCAGAAGTACGCGGTGCTGCGGCCGGAGACCCCCGCCTACGCGGTGATCTCGACCACCTTCGAGACGGCGGCCAAGAACATCATGAGCGGTGCCGACGTGCAGGGCACCCTCGACCAGGCCGTCGCCGACATCGACGCCAACATCGCGTCCAACGACGGGTACGGCTTCCAGTGATCGGTGCGGAGGGGGCGCCCGCACCACCCTGCGCGTCCCCTCCGCCGCCGGCCTCCCGGATCCCGTCACCGGAATCTGCCATCGAAAGGCACTCCTCATGACTGTCGCTCCTCCGACGAGGGCGGCCGAGACTCCTCGGCGCGCGCTCCGCCGCTTCCGCACCACACGCGGTCGCCAGACCTGGGCCGGATTCGGGATGGTCGCCCCCGCGGCGATCCTCCTCCTCCTGTTCCTGATCATCCCGGTGATCCTGGCCTTCACGCTCTCGTTCACGAACGCCCGCCTCATCTCGCCGAACCCGCCGCGCTTCGTCGGAGTGGACAACTTCATCCGCGCGTTCACCGCCGATCCGGTCTTCGTGCAGTCGATCGGCAACACGGTGCTCTTCGCGCTCGTCGTGGTCCCGGTGCAGGCGGGCCTCGGCCTCGCGCTGGCGGTGCTCGTCAACCGCAAGCTGCGGGGGACCACGTTCTTCCGCGTGGTCTACTTCATCCCCGTCGTCACCTCGATCGTCGTCGTCTCGATCCTCTGGAAGTTCCTCTATCAGGACGACGGCCTCATCAACTCGATGATCGACGCGGTCACCTTCGGGCTGTGGGAAGGCACGGACTGGCTCAACGACCCGTCGACCGCACTCGGGGCCATCATCGTCATGTCGATCTGGCAGGCGGTCGGCTTCCACATGATCATCTGGCTCTCCGGACTGCAGACGATCCCCGAGGAGCTCTACGAGGCGGCGCGCATGGACGGCGCCAGCCCGTGGCGCCAGTTCACCAACGTCACCTGGCCCGGCCTTCGCCCGACGATGGTGTTCGTGCTCGTGACGATCACGATCGCCGCGCTCGGGCTGTTCGTGCAGATCGACGTCATGACCCAGGGTGGCCCGCAGGGGGCGACCTCCACCATCGTGTTCCACGCCGTCCGCAAGGGGTATGAGCAGCAGGAGATCGGCTACGCCGCCGCCATCTCGCTCATCTTCTTCGTCGCCGTGCTCATCGTCGCGCTCATCCAGCGCCGCCTCACCCGGGAGAAGGACTGATGACCGCCACCGCCACCCCGCCCGTCCGCACGCAGCGGCGGGCCGACCAGAAGAAGCCCCGATCGGCGGCCACCTCCCGCCGCTGGGGCACCGTGGCGACCTACGTCGCGATGTCGCTGCTGGCGCTGATCTTCCTCTTCCCGCTCGTGTTCATGTTCGTCTCGAGCCTCAAGCCCGACGCGCAGATCCTGCAGGACATCGACTCGCCGATGGCGTTCCTCCCGGTCGGCGACATCAGCCTCGACAACTACTTCGGGGTCTTCGACCGGGTGCCCGTCGCCCAGTTCATGTTCAACTCCATCCTGGTCACCGTGCTCACCGTGGGACTCGGCCTCGTGGTCAACTCCATGGCCGGCTTCGCGCTCTCCCGCCTCGCCTGGCGCGGACGCATCGTCGTGCTGGCGGTCATCATCGCGACCCTCATCGTGCCGTTCGAGACGATCGCCGTGCCGATGGTCTACTGGGTCGCGCAGCTTCCCACGCTCGTGTTCGAGGGCGGAGTGCTCAAGTACGACTTCGGATGGCTCAACACCTACGAAGTGCAGATCGTGCCGTTCATCGCCAACGCGTTCTCGATCTTCCTGTTCACGCAGTACTTCTCCACCATCCCGAAGTCGCTCGACGAGGCGGCGCGGATCGACGGCGCGAGCTGGTTCGCCATCTACCGCCGCATCATCGTGCCGCTGTCGGGTCCGGCGTTCGCGACCGTCGCGATCCTCACCTTCCTGCCCGCCTGGAACCAGTACCTCTGGCCCCTGATGGTCGTGCAGAAGGAGAACCTGCGCCCGGTCATGGTCGGCATGCAGTACTTCTTCCAGCTCAACACCGCCTGGGGCGAGGTGATGGCGTACACCTCCCTGATCACGATCCCGGTGCTCGTCGTGTTCCTCGTCTTCCAGCGCGCGTTCGTGAGCTCCATCGCTGCGAGCGGGGTGAAGGGGTGACCGGCGTGGTCCTCCCTTCCCCTCGCACCCCCGACCTCTTCTAAGGAATCCCCCCGTGTTCGACCTTCCCGACTCCTGGGTGTGGGACTTCTGGTTCGCCGACGACGGCGACCGGTACCACCTCTTCTTCCTCTACGCGTCGCGCGCGCTCCACGATCCCGAGGCCCGCCACTACCGGGCATCGATCGGTCATGCCGTCTCCGACGACCTGACCGTCTGGACCCGGGTGGACGACGCCCTCGTCCGCGGCGACGCGCCCGCCTTCGACGACCTCGCCACCTGGACGGGGTCCACCGTGCGGCATCCGGACGGCACCTGGTACCTCTTCTATACGGGGTCGTCGCTGGCGGGCGGCGCGAAGAACATCCAGCGCATCGGCTATGCGACCTCTGACGACCTCCTCACCTGGCACAAGGCACCCGGGCCCGTGCTGGAGGCGGCGGCGCCCTGGTACGAGACGATCGACAGCGGCGCCTGGCACGATGAGGCCTTCCGCGACCCGTGGGTCTTCCCCGACCCGGACGGCGACGGCTGGCACATGTACGTCACGGCGCGCTCGCCGCAGGGTCCCGTCGACGGGCGCGGTGTCATCGGCCACGCGTGGTCGCCGGACCTGCGCACCTGGCAGCTGCGGGAGCCGGTGAGCCTGCCCAGCGAGCACGGCTTCGGACAGTTGGAGGTCACCCAGGTCGCCGTCGTGGACGGCCGTCCGGTCCTGATCTTCTCGTGCCTCGCGGAGCACTCGATGCCCTCGCGGCGCGAGGAGCGCGGCGGCACGTGGGCCATCGCCGCGGACAGCGTGCTCGGTCCCTTCGACGTCGACACCGCCACACGGCTCACGGGCGAGGACCTCTACGTCGGACGGCTCCTCCGCCGCCGCGACGACGGCCGGTGGCTGCTGTTCGCGTTCCGCAACGTCGGCGAGGACGGGCAGTTCGTCGGCGGGGTCACCGACCCGATGCCGGTGGGATGGCGGGACGGCCGACTGATCGTCACCGAGCCGGTGTCGGTGACGGGTTCGTAGACTGGGGGCATGCAGCCGCTCACCGAGGAACAGGTGCGCGCGGTTCTCGTGAACGCCGCGCCCGACGAGCTCGAACGGATCGCCCTGCCGGTGGACTTCCTCCTCGTGGACTGGGACCACCTCGACTTCCTGGCCTGGCGCGACCCGCGCACCCGCAGCCGCGGCTACGTGGTCGCGGAGATCGACGGGGAGCCGACCGGCGTGGTCCTGCGCGCCACCGACGGGTCGGGCCGGGGGAGGCCGGCGTTGTGCAACCTGTGCCACACGATGCAGCCGGGCGATCAGGTCGCGCTGTTCACCGCACGGCGGGCGGGGGATGCCGGCGCGCGCGGCGACAGTGTCGGCACGTACGTCTGCGCCGACCTCTCGTGCCACGAGAACGTGCGCCTCGCCGCGCCCCTGGCGCCGAGTGAGATGCGCGCCAGCGTCGACCGCCGCATCGACGGCACCCGTCACCGTGTCGAGTCCTTCGTGGAGCGCGTGCTGGTCGCTGCCTGAGTGGTTCTCGGTACTGCCCGCGGGCAGGTAATATGGTTGATCGCGCCTCCGGTCGACTGAGAAAGCCGGGCGGATGCGCACCTGGCGAGTTACCCAAGCGGCCAAAGGGATCTGACTGTAAATCAGACTGCATTGCATTCGGGGGTTCGAATCCCTCACTCGCCACCATGGGTTGTTCGAGGTTCTCGGAGACTGAGTTCGAACGACTGGGGTAAGGAAGAGGATCGCGGTGAAGACCGCGATCCTCTTCCTCGTTTCGTGACTTCGGAACGGTATTGGCATACTGCGACGCGCCTAAGTACCGCGATCGCCCTGGGAACACCAATCCGGCGAATGGCAACACGCTGGCGGCCGTGATGGATGACGACGAGGATGAACGTAGCGGCGCCCCGACCATCCGGAACCGTCCGGGCTGCGCGATGGCGAATCGTCCGTGATTGCAGAGCCGACGTCAGTAACCGACGGCCTTCAGCGCGTGCTTGGCCTGCTTGTCGGTGAACCCGCTGCCGTAATCGCTGGTGAGCTGGTCGTACAGGCCACTTCGGCTGAACGACGTCAACTCCAAGTAGCTCTCCGCCGCTTCCACGGCCTCCGCGTTCCAGTCGACGAGGTCGTTCTCCTCCAGGTACTTGACCGCGAACTTCGCGTCAGCGGCCTCGAACCCCTCGCCGTACTCACTGGTGAGCTGCTCGATGAGACCCTTCTTGCTAAACGAAGTGAAGCTGAGGTACGACTCCGCCGACCTGACCGCGTTCTCCTGCGCGAGGGTCAGCGCCGGCGGCTCGTCGAGGATCAGGGCGACCGTGGAACCTTCCTCCACTTCACCCTTACCCGGGTCCGCGGACAGCACCTCCCAGTCGCTCTCCCCGCTGTAGTCCGCTTCGAGTCCGATCGCTGCCAGCGCGGCCTCCGCTTCAGATGCCGTCATGCCGACAAGGTCGTCGGGAACTTCCACCATCACCGGTTCCGGCTCCTCGGCCACCTCTTCCTCGACGACAGCGGCGGGTGTGTCCTTATCGCCCGTCGCCGCGACAGGGTCGTTGTCGGCGACACGGCTCCCACCGAGCGCGTTGCCGATGCCGCTGATGACGATGAGGCCGGCGACGATGCCGACAGGGATGACGATCGCCTTCCGCTTGAACCACGGCTTCTTGTCCGCGCCGGATACCGCAGGCGTCGCCGCAGCGGCGGGGGAGGTGTAGTCGGGAAGCGGGACCGTCGCCGCGGCCGCTGTGGCCGGGCGCGAGTGCTCTGTCCAAGCGGTGCCGTCGTACCAGCGCTCAGTGCCAGGAGCGTTCGTGTCGGGATACCAGCCAGGAGCGTAAGTCGGTGTGCCGTCGTTCGGAGTGGTCATCAGTGTCCCCTTCGGTGCTGCGACGCGAACATCCGCTGAGCGGACGAGCATCCGGGTTCTTCCGATGAGCCCCAGACAGCCTCCCCAGGCGCGTCGCGATCACCATAGTCAGAACCAAGCTGGGTCGCCGAGCGATCAGCCGAAGTTGCGGATCGCTGGGCCGACCCGTCCTCGACTCATCCAATGCGATCGTTGTGGGAACCTTTGACTGGTTGCCGCGCGGTCCTCCGCAGTTCACCGTGTGCTCGATGCGACCGACGGGTCGTCGCGGGCGATGCTGATCGAAGCAGCTGGACCCTTGGGCGCGGCCCAGGCCCGGCGAGAGTGGCGGCCGAACTTCATCCATTTGAGTGAAGTTGGACCACAGATCTGTAGACGAGAGGCGCGAGCGCTAACATCCGATGTCCGGTCTGGGTCAACCGGCAAGGCACCTTGTGAGGTTTCCGCGCTCAGTGGAAGCGCGCACGCACGCCATCGAGCTCGCCACCGCGTCGAAAGCGCGCTACACGCGCCTCTGCGGTTTGTGAGAGGGTTCTCATCGAGTCTGACTGGGGGAAGACATGAGAAAAGGAACGATGGGGTCCGCGGCACTGGGTATGTCGTTGATTCTGGTGAGCGCCGCCGTGCCGGCGTTTGGTGAAGACGGGGACCCGGTCCCCAGCGCGACGCTCGAGTTCGGTGCGGCCAGCGCGGTGCTGACGCTGCCCGCCGACGACGGCGTGCGCGACGCGGCGACGCTTACGGTCACGTCGGATGTCGCCACGACGGTCACGCTCGATGTGCTCGGCGTCGATGACACGACGGTCGTGAAGGCGCTGACTCCCGTTGAGCTGACCGCAGATGCGCTGTCCGCGACTGTGACCGTGGACGTAGCCGGTCTGCCTGCGGGGTTGCTCTCGGTGCGCGCGACCCCGGCCGCGGGCGACGCGGTGTCGTCCGCGTTGACGGTCGGGTCGGGTAGGCCGTCGACGGTGAGTCTGTCGGTCAGCCCGAAGACGATCTACACGTGGAGCGGAAGCTCAGCACGGTCGACTGTGGCGACCGTTTCCGCGGTTGACGAGACCGAGCTCGCGATCCCGTTCACCGGTTCGGTGACTGCCGTCGTCGGCTCGGTGAAGCACGTCGTTTCTCTTGCCTCGCCGGCAGGCGCCGCCGCGAAGGCCACCATCTCGGCATCGAAGCTCACGGCGGGTTCTGCGGTAGTGACCGCCTCGGTGACCGCGAACGGGGTGAAGAAGACGTCGGATGCCGTGTCTCTGACCGTACGCAAGACCACCGTCTCTTCGGCCAAGATCACCCGTTCCGCGACCGCGATCTACCCGACGAAGGACGGCTACAAGGACAGTGCGAAGTTCTCGGTGTCGTGGAAGGCGTCGACCGGTGGAACCATCCCCACGACTGGCACGATCAAGATCGTAAACTCCAAGGGCAAGACGGTGAAGTCATGGTCCAAGACGTCCAGCAAGGCATGGGCCGCCACGTGGAACGGCAAGATCGGGAGCTCCGTCGTGTACGGCACGTACACCGTCAAAGCCGCCGTCAAGGGTCCGGAGGGGTCGACGCAGACCTCCTCAACCACGGTGACCGTCAAGAAGGGGAAGCTCGTTGATCGGACGCTGAAATCGACGGTCAAAGCGAACACTGTGTTGACGCATTTCGTCGACCTCGGCGACTGGGACTACAACGTCTGCTACGAGAACTACTACGAGCTCGGTGACATCTTTTGCGACGGCAACGACTCCATCGATGGCATCTCGGTGCTGTCGACCGGTACTCGGAACGTACCCGCCGCCGTCAAGGACGCCCAGAAGTACGGTGGCGCAAAGGTCCGGATGACCGCGAAGGTCACCAGCCTCTACGGTGAGGCCGCTTGGGGGTACGCCCGTAAGGGAGCCGAGACCTCAAAGACCACGGTCATCCGTTCCGAGGGGAACAGCACCCCAGGGTGGCTGTCGCTTCCTCACGGGACCAGCAAGCTGGAGGTCTTCCTGGGCCTCGCCGAGTACACCTTCGTAGGCATCGACACCTTCACCATCGAATACCGCTACAAAGTCCTGTCGACCAAGTAGCTCAACGCGCGAGAGGGCCCGCACGGCATTGCGGGCCCGCTCGTCGTGCGTCCGCGCCCAGACTCCGTGTCACACGGGTGGGAGCGGGAAGCGGCGGGTCTACGGGCGCGGGCATCGCAAGCGCAAGAGCGGACATTCAGACCATGCGAAGCACCAGGTCCGCGCTGGCGGGGCGTCGATCAGATTGGTGCGCTGCTTTCATCCGTTTGGTTGACAGGCGTCGCAGAGTCCCCGGACTTCTGCGACGCCCCGTCTCAGCCGCCGCGCTACTTGCGCTTGCGTCGATGCAAGCGTCAGCAGTCGGGAAGGTTGTCCAGGTTGTTCGGCTTCGTGCCGTCCGGATGAGTGGTGAGGTACGGGACCAAGTTCCGCCGACCAACCCTCACAAACACTGTTTGTCCGCCCGCCGACACGTAGTACGCGAAGCGGTCGACTGCAATCCGTGCAATCGCATCCTGCTTCGTGTGACTCCAGCCGTCACCGCACAGGCCGGTGATGTCGCCGTCGTCATCCTTCTTGCTCCTCAAGACTCTCAAGCCCATGATCGTTCCCTTCTTCTCAGCATCGATGTTGGACAGTCGCAGTATGCGCCTCACCTGCGCCGGTGATTTGGGGGGGGGGGGGGGGGGGGTGGGGGGCGCCTCGTTGGGGGGAGAGGAGGAAGGCGGGGGGGGGGGGTGGTGGGGGCGGGGGGGGGGCGGGGGGGGCGTGCGGCGCCTTCGGCGTGGAATGAAGAAGCACGCGGAGCCTACGGATAGTGTCGGCACGGTAGCGGAGACCTTGGAGGGTGCGCGTGTCGATGAATGCCGCGGTAACGCTGCTGAGCTCCCGCCGCGCGGCTATCACGTTCGCGGTGACAGTGTTCATCATGTCTGTGGTGCAGGTCCTGTCCACCCCCCTTACTGCGCTCGTGGGTGGTGTCACAGACTGGGGCCTTGTTTACAGCGAACCGGTCATCATCGCGCTACTGGTCACAGGATGCGCGGTCCAGTCAGGTGCTCTGCTGCTCAGCGACCGATGGCCCCAGTTGGCCGTCGCGCTGACCGCAGGCATCTATCTCGGGATGGTTCTCTGGCTTGGCGTCCCGACCTGGCTGGTTGGGATGTATCTCGTCATCGCTTTGGCAACCTTCTTGCTTGCAACTCGGGCGACCCCTGCCGTCTCCATCGTCTGGGCGGTCGGGGTTTCGGCGGTGGCCGTTGCGATACTGCTGTGGTGGCTTCTCGCCATCGGTACTGAGGTTCACGTGGCGTTCGGGTTCGTACTCGCGGAGGCAGCCCGTCTCGTCATGCCGATTGTTGGGGGCGCAGCTCTCGGTATCTGGTGGGCTGCGCAGGTGAACCGGGTCTCGCTGGCGCGCGAGGAAGCGGAACTCGCCAAGCAGGAACACGAGGTGCGGGTGGCGGCCGCCGAAGCGCGGGAGCGGGCACGCATCGCCCAGGAACTTCATGACGTGGCCGGGCAACACCTCGCCGGCCTCATCACCCTGTCCGACGGCGCGCTGGCGATCGCCCCCACGCAACCAGCCCAAGCCTTGAAGCTTGTCCGCGAGGTCAGGGACGAGGGTCGGTTCGCCGCCGCGAGCCTTGCGGGCGCGCTGTCCGACCTGCGTGCCGTTGGGGCCGAACGCCAGGAGACGACGCGCGACATGCAACGCGTTCCGGAGCTCATCGACTACTGGCGTCAGCGGGGGATGCTCGTCAGTCTCGACGTAAAGGGTGAGTTGACCGACCTCCCCGCGGTGGTCTCGACGACCGCTTATCGATCCGTTCAGGAAGCGCTCACGAACGCCGCCAAGCATGCCGCGGGCGCAACCGTCGATGTGAGGGTCCACGTCGAGAAGACGCAGCTCACCGTCGACGTGGTCAACGAGGCGACCCCCGGGTCGTCGGTCAACGTGCCCGGCCTGGACCTGGGTTGGGGCCTCGCCGGGGTGAAGGAGCGGGTTGAGTTGCTTGGTGGCACCCTGGCAACATCGACCACACCATCCGGCGGGTGGCGGTTTTCGTTCACCGTCCCCGTCACCGCAGCCCCCTAGAGCCAGGACCTCATGGCCTCACCTCCCACACGCATTCGCGTCCTCATCGTGGACGACAACCGCTCCGTCCGACGTGGACTGCGGCTTGTCCTCGACAGTGTTCCCGACATCCACGTGGTCGGTGAAGCAAGCAACGGGATGGACGCTGTCACCGCCACGCGCACGGAGCGACTCGATGTCGTTCTGATGGACATGCAGATGCCTGGGGTGACGGGAGCGGAGGCCACCCGCCAGATCCGTGCGTACGCCGACGGTGGGGCGCCCGCGGTCATCGTGATGACAAGCTTCGCGATTGACGTTTACGTCACTGATGCGCTGGACGCGGGAGCCGTGGGCTACCTCATCAAGGGGCATGATTCGGAGCTTCTCGTCAACGCCATTCGCGCCGCGGCTAGAGGCGAGGCGGTCGTGTCGTCGCGCGTCGCGGCGCCCGTGTTGCGGGAGTTTGTGCGCCGAGGTGCGGCGATCGCGTCATCGCCTGAAGTCGCACTCCTCACCTCTGCTGAGCGTCGCGTGGTGTCCGCACTGTCCAGCGGAATCACCAGCAACGAAGCCATCGCCGACACGCTGCACGTCTCCGTCCACACGGTTCGATCGCAGCTCCACTCCGCTCTCCGCAAGACCGGCATGGACGACCGCACCCAGCTCGCCCTATGGGGTGCTCGCAACCGCCTCGACGCCCCCTTCGCATAGTCCGAATGGATGAAGTTCTGGACTGGATCTGACGACCCCACCTCGGTCGTCACGTGCCGCCGTTGCCCGTCGTTGCGTGCGCGCTACAGCTCCGCGGTGTTCAGCCCGGCGGAGTATTCACGCCTCGAGTGATCGCAGATCCATCCAGCTCCTCACGACAATGTGCTCGCCAGCACCGCGTCAATGTCGGAGGGGGTGGACGTGGACCCGACGTACCCGATGTTCGCTGCTGCCCACCCGTTGTTCTACGACCGCGCGACCGACGACCGCTCGACACCCTTCGCGGTGCCCGAGCATCTCGACTGGTCCGACTGGCATCGTGCAACCGATGACCATTGGGCTCATTGGGTGAACCGCCATGTCCTACTTCCCGAACAGGGATGGAAGATTCACGTCAGTGTGACCCCTCGGACAGCGGCGCACACTCTCAAACTCGTGTCGACGTTCTGTCACGGCCGGCACATTTCCTTCAAGCACGTCCGCACGGAGGCGCGGCTGGCCGCTGTGCTTGCGAAGGATGCCGACCGCTCCGCGGCCGGGAAGTTCGTCACGTTGTATCCCCATAGTGAGAAGGTTCTTCACGAGACGTTGACCGAACTCGACGCTGTTCTCGGGAAGATGCCAGGCCCGTACATCCTGACGGACCTGCGCTGGAACGCGGGCCCGCTTCATGTCCGGTACGGCGCGTTCCGCCGTCAGTTCGTGTTTCACGAGGGGATCCAGGTCCCTGCGGTGCGCAACCTCGACTCTGGCGCGCTCGTCCCTGACGTGCGTGACGTAGCTTTCCGTGTCCCCGCGTGGGTGCAGATGCCGGCGTTCCTGGAAGCGCAGCGGGACGCACTCGACATGTCGCCCCCGGACGGGTTCCCACTCCTGAGCCGGGCGTTGCACTACTCCAACGCGGGTGGCGTCTATGACGGTGTCCTGGACGATCGGGAAGTGATCGTGAAGGAGGCGCGCCCGCACAGCGGATGGACGCCCGACGGCCGAGACGCGGTCGCAAGACTCCGCCATGAGGAGGAGGTCTTGCGCCTTATCCGGCACCTTCCTGTCCCCGCAGTGATCGACGCGATCTCCGCGCACGGTCACCGATTCCTCCTCCTCGAGAAGCTCGGTGGGGTTCCGCTCCCCGTGATCCTCGCTACCAGGCATCCGCTGACAGTCGCTGACGTCGATGCGGCGGAGGTGGCCGCCTACCGAGCGTGGGCGCTCCATGTGGCCACGGAGCTCCGGGAGGTTGTGGCAGGTCTGCATCGGGCCGGAATCGTGCACGGAGACTTGCATCCCGGCAACGTCATCGTCGACGGGGACACCGTTCAACTCGTCGACTTCGAGATGGCAGTCACCAGCGAAGCCACGTCGAGTGCCGTGATCGGGGCACCCGGATTTGTGCCTGCGGACACCCGTGATCCCATTGGGAGGGACCTGTTCGCGGTCGCGTGTATCGAACTGCACCTGTTCTGCCCGATGATCCCGATGCTTCACTTGCACGCGGACGCCGCTGACCGCCTTGTCCGGTCGGCGCAACTGTCATTTGAACTAGACGACGCATGGAGTGACCGCCTGGTGCGCGTGCTGCGGGACAGGCGGCGGCCACGACGCACAGCGCGGGAAGTCCCCACCGATCTCACTGAGCTCATCGACGGCACAGTCTCCGCGCTTATCGCTGACGCGGATGTCACACGATCGGATCGGCTCTGGCCAGGTGACCCAAGCCAGTTCAGCAACCCGGCCTACTCGCTTGCCTACGGTGCGCTAGGTGTCGCTCACACTCTCACCATGGCGGGAGCGGAACTACCGGCCGGCGTACGACGGTGGATCGAGGATGCTCAGACGCGCTGCGACCGAGATGGGTTGCTCGACGGGATAGCGGGGGCGGCGCTGAATCATCCTCAGCTGGACGTGGTTTCGGTCGCAGATCGCCTGGTGGACGTTCTGAAGGCAACGGACTTCGAGCACGCAGACGCCAGCCTCTACTCCGGTTTGCCCGGGATTGCCCTCGCGCTGCTCGCGGAGGGCGATGCCGGAACGCTAGACCTCGTCGCGACTGTGACCGAGCGTCTGGCGGGCCGATGGATGGGCCCACCGCCGACGATAGTGGGCACAAACCGGGGCGGGTTGCTACGTGGCGCCAGCGGCACCGCCCTACTCGCTGTGACTATGTTCGAGCGCACCGGGCAAGACTGGTACCTCGACACGGCCGAGGCCGCCTTGGACTTCGACCTCGCCTCCCTGGTAGCCGGGCGGGATGGGTCCCTCCATGTCAACGAAGGATGGCGCTCACAGCCATACCTGGCGTACGGTTCGGCCGGTATCGGGATGGTCCTCCTTCGGCTGCTTCATCACCGCCCCCATGTCGAACGATTCGCTCGCGCTTTGGATGGAATCGTTCGTGCGGCGAGCGCGCGCTTCACCGTGCAGGCCGGTCTCTTTCACGGTCGCTCTGGCCTACTCCACTTCCTGACCGCGGTGGAGTTGGAGACCGGACGGACAGAGCAGACCGACAGTGCGATCCGTCACCACATCGAAGGCATCCGCGCGCACGCCCTGCCATACCCCGACGGACTCCGATTCACGGGCGATCGTCTACTCCGGGCGTCGTGCGACCTAGCAACCGGAAGTGCAGGCGTGCTTACCGCTCTTCTCGCCGTCCGTGCGCGAGATGAGGTGGATGCCCCGCCCGGTGCGAGCCTCTCCTGCTTCCTCCCCACAGCAACGACAGTCCGAGGGAGGTGATTTCCATGGGTTACCTCCTGTCCCTGCAGTCCTTGCAGCGTGCCGAGAGCGAGCCGCTGACCGCGCAGTTTGCTAGCACTATCAGCGCTTCCGCCTGCATTAGTCACATCTCGACGATCTGCTGATCGCGCGGGCGGCGGCCCCTGCGGGCCCCCGCCCTTGGGAGTCAACGGAAAGACGATGACGCGGTATGTTGCGAGTTGATAGAGACGGGGAGGTTGGAGGGGCGAAACGGTCGTGAAGCTCACCGACGGTGCTACGCGGGAACAAGCTGAGTGCCGGTGCGAGTATCGGTACTCCTACTGCCTCAAGTCACCTCGATCCGTGACGGTGTGCACGTTCAGGGTGTGACTCGGCCGGTGATCGCCGCTCGGGCGAATCCTCGCGCTTATGCGGTCCGGTGAATCGCCTCGCTGACGAATCAGAGCGCAGACCGTGACGCCGCGCTCCGCAGTACCGTCGTCCAGCATCTGTCCGTGAGCTGCAATCGGCCCAGTACTCCGGCATCGTCACGCGCTCTCGGCCGCGGCGTGTGTCGCGCAACGAGGTGCCAGGCTCGACCGGTCCGCTCGCGTCGGATCGAGGCTGATCGTTACATAAGACGACCGCTTGTTGTCTGCGGACGACCGGTGCTTCTGGCGCGTTTGCCGAGCGAACTGATGAATAGCCGCTTGCGCGTAGAGCTCGCGGTTGCGCTTCATCGCGTGCTGGTCTTGGTACTGCATGTACGGACCGACCTCTGGCCTCGATGCAGCGAGTTGTTCCGCACGAACGAACCCTCGGATTCGACCCGAATGGGTGACTCGCGAGAGCTGGGTGCGTGGGTCCTAGACCACCGACTCACACCATCAGCGTATGGTGGAGAGCGTCGTATGGATGTGGTGCGAGATCTTGTGACGCTTGTTCGTGCCCAGCGCCGTCTGTCGCCGGGACGCCCACAACTCGTCGTAGCCGGTCATCCCAGGGCTGGTGAGGAACGAGGACCGGTCGGCCTGCAGCTTGCTGATCGCTTCGAGCAGCTTCTCGCCGGTGGACAGCTCTCCCTGGACAACGGAGTCGGAGCGAAGAAGCGATGCGGAAAGCGTGGCCACGGCACGGTGGCCCGGGCGCGGAACCGAATCACGGGAGTTGGCAACGGCGCGCTCCCGAGGCTCGCCGAGCAATCATCCGATTGAGTGAAACCTCGTTGCTGATCCCCATAGCGTTCTCACGCGAGCCTACCAACCCTGACAATCGGGAAGTGAGCGCCGGACAAGGCGTTGGGGTGGGAAACGCCGCGCCCGAAAATCATCCATTCGGATGAGGCGGCCCGTCGCATCGTCAGTGCCCCGTGGCGCCGTTCACGTCTCCTCGTTACGTTGGTGTCGAAGGAGCATTCACATGACTCGGTTTTGGCTGCGCGTATGGCTCGCCATGAGCATTGTCTTTGCGGCGTCGTCCGGCATCTACCTGCTGTGGCTGGGGTCAAACACACCCGCGGTCGGATTAGTCCCTGCCTTCGTCGCCCTCGTCTGCCTATTCTTCGTGAGTTCCGCTGTCGCGGCCGGCCGCGTCCGCGCTGCCGATCGAGGCGCGGCCGAGTGAATCTCTTTGATCCGACTTCGCGCTGGTGGCTAGCGCGCGACTACATCCCGATCTCGCATCGTGGCCTGCCGATAGCGCGGGTCTTCTTCCCGTACGAGAACGCGAGCGGTGATGCGATCAGGTGGTCGCGACTTGCGGACCTCGAGGAGCTACCCGCGTCAGTCAGCTGGGCAGATGTTGCGACTCAGGCGACGGGACACGGGGCCGATCCCGCACTCCAACCAAAATATGGCGACGTTGAGTGCGCGCTGCGGCGCTGCTTGATTGACATCCTTCCCTCGCTGTCGATGACTACGCTCAGCTGGACGGGCTACGGCAATCCGTTCCGGGGTGCATCCACGCTCGAGGTGGGCGGCGGTGTGTACGCAGAGTCCCGCGTTCCGATCGAGAACGCTCTGACGCAGACCCCGTTTCCGACCTTCGCATGGGACGACGCGCAGCAGTTGGCCTGGGGAATGAGGCTGTATCCGGACTCGATGATCATTGCGGCAACACCCGGCGTCATACGGGCCGTGGCCGTTGACGACCGCTTGGACGTGCGGATGCTCGACGCTCGCTCAGATTCACTCCCTGCATACGACGCGCCAGGAACTTGAGGAGCCAGGGAACGCTCGCCCCGGGCTCCTCACGGCTCCTCAGGTTCCGCAGTTCTGGCTGACGTTGAAGTGATCGTTCACCCACGGGGTTTCGTAGTTCTCCGCCTCGGTTCGTTTCGTGCCGTCGGAACCGCTCTGATGCCGGCCCGTCGCGGGCATCACCGTAGGGTGCTGATCGCTCCTTAGGCCGCGTGCGAGACGGTGCGGGCGTCGCTGACACTCCCTATGCAGAGAAACCGACCTGTGCAGAGAAACCGACGGGAGGAGGTCGCGATGTCGTCACGCGGAGCGCGGGCGCTGCTCGTCCTCGTCGCGGCCGCGATGGTCGGTCTCGCCGGGTGTGCGAGCGCCGTCACTCCGGCAGGCGGCCGAGGCGCTGATCCCGGGGCCGACCCAGGGAGCGCCGCGGGCAACGCCTCTGCCGGGGACGCCCCGACGTCCTACCTATGCGGAGGAACGCCCGTATCCGCGGACGCGCTCGCCGCGCGCACGCCCGTCGAGGAACTCACCGGCGCAGCCGCGGAAGCGCTCGCGCAGGCGATCTTCGACGACGGCACGCCGCTGGTGCTCGAGGACTCATCCGAGTGGTTCGTCGTCGACGCGTCGGATCACGAGGTCACACTGCTCCGTCCCGTCCCGCCCGATGATGCCGCCCCTGATGCTCCCGCCGCCGACCATGAACAACTCACGGTGTCGTGGGTCGAGGCGACGAACGTCACCGGCTGGCTCGTGACCTCGCTCGGCCCGTGCGCCCTCACGATCGACCTCGGCGACCTGGGGGTGCCGCTGATCGCGCTCGATCCCGCGCGTCCGCTCGATCCGGCCTCGCGAGAGGTGCACCTGCTCGTCACGGAGCACGCGTGCAACTCCGGGCAGGATGCCGCCGGACGCATCGAGATCGTCCGGCTCGACGAGAAGGACGACCGGATCGAGGTCGTGCTCGGGGTGCGGCCGGAGGGCGGGGCGCACACGTGCCCCTCGAACCCACCGACCCCCTTCACCGTGACGCTGACCGAGCCGCTCGGTGAGCGCACCATCGTGGACGCGACTCTCTACAGCCGCCCGGCCCTGCAAGCCGGATGACCCTGCATGCCGGATGACCGCGCCGATCAGGCGATCGAGGAGCGGATCACGGCGGGCATCTCGATGAGCGTCTCGCCGTGCGGCTCGGAGGAGAGCAGGATCTCGACCGCGCGGCGTCCCATGGCCTCGTGCGGCAGGGCGACCGTGGTGAGGCCGGGCCGGAGGTAGGCGGCGAGCTCGTCGTTGTCGAACGACACGATCGAGATGTCGTCGGGGATGGAGCGTCCCGACTCGAGGATCGCCTGGTAGGCACCGAAGGCGAGTCGGTCGTTCATGCACAGCAGCGCGCCGATGTCGGGTCGCCGGGCGAGCAGCTCGGTCGTCGCGTGGTAGCCCTCGTCGGGCTCCCACAGCCAGATGGACACCTCCTCCAGGAACGAGAGGCCGTGTGCGGCCATCCCCTCGCGGATGCCCGCCACGCGCCGCGCGACGGTGGCGGAGCGGAAGAGATCACGCTCGACGTCGTCGTTCTGGCCGAGCAGGGCGATCTGGGTGTGTCCGCGTTCGGCGAGCAGCTCGACGGCGCGCCGCCCGCCGCCGTGCTCATCGGGCAGGACGGCCGCGGCGTGCTTCGTGTTGGTCGCGTTCAGCATGACGACGCCGGTGGAGGCGGGCAGATCGGGAACGAAGAACTCCCGCGCCCGCATGCTCGCGAAGATGATGCCGTCGACCTGCCGGTCGAGCACCGCCTCGACGGCCTCGCTCTCCCGCGCCGGGTCGCCGCCCGTCTCGAGCACCAGCATGACGTGGTTGGCCTGCTCGGCGGCGGCGAGCGCGCCGCGGATCAGGCCGCTCGCGAACCGGGTGGTGGCCACGACGTCCGAGATGAACGCGATCGTCAGCGTCTTGTCGGTGCGCAGACCCCGCGCGGCGACGTTGGGCCGATAGCCGAGCGCCTCCGCTGCCGCGAAGACGCGGTCATGGGCGTCTTGGGACAGCCGCGTGTTGGGGCGCCCGTTGAGGATCATCGATGCCGACGTGGGCGAAAGCCCCGCCAGGCGAGCCACGTCGGCGAGCGTCGCACGCTTGCTGGACACGAACCCTCCTCTTCACGCTGCGCGCCCGGGGGCGCGGGGGTGTTGCTTGACATCCCGCACGACAGACGGAACCATGCTAGCTAAACCCATTTAGCGGGGATACTGCGCATGCCATCGATGGCTGCTGCACTCGCGACTCTACGGGGTGACGGCGTGCACTGCTCGTTCCGTCGCCGGGCAAGGATCGACACGATGACGTTCGCACGAGACGACCACTGGGTGTGGGACTTCTGGATCGCCGACGACGGGGACAGGTATCACCTCTTCTACCTGCACGCCCCCACCTCCCTCGGTGATGAGCGGCTGCGACACCGCAACGCGCGCATCGGTCATGCCGTCTCGCAGGACCTGCGCGCGTGGCAGGACCTCGGCACGGTGCTGACGCCCGGGGGTCCGGGCGACTTCGACCAGACGGCGGTCTGGACCGGCTGCGTCGTGCCCGGCCCCGACGGCGTCTGGCGCATGTTCTACACCGGCTCGCGGTTTCTGAGCGACGCGTCCACCGCCAACGTCGAGACGGTCGGAGTCGCGACCTCGCGTGATCTTCACAGCTGGCAGCCGGCGCGGCGCCCGGTGGTGGCGGCCGACCCCCGCTGGTACGAGACGCTTCCCGACGGCACCTGGCGCGAGGAGGCATGGCGGGACCCGTGGGTGTTCGCCGATCCGCACGGCGACGGATGGCACATGCTGATCACGGCGCGGGCGAAGACCGGTGACGGGGACGACCGCGGCGTCATCGGGCATGCGGTGTCACCGGACCTCGATCACTGGGAGGTGCGCCCTCCGCTGAGCGCGCCGGGAGCGGGGTTCGCGCACCTGGAGGTGCCGCAGCTGGTGACCGTCGACGGGAACGACCTCCTCCTCTTCTCCTGCGACGCAGCCGCGCTCGCGGCCGACCGCGCCGGGCAGCGCGGCGGTATCTGGCAGCTCCCGGTCGCCGCACAGGTGGGCCCCTTCGATCCCTCGGCGGCGACCCTGCTGACCGACGACGCCCTGTACGCCGGGCGCATCGTCCACGACCGCACCGGCTCGCCCGTGCTCCTCGCGTTCGAGAACGGCCGCGGTGACGCTTTCACCGGACGGATCGCCGATCCGATCCCACTCCGCTGGGATGCCGATCGCGGTGCGCTCGCGATCGCCGCCGCCCTTCCCGCCGTCGCCCTTCCCGCCGTCGCCCTTCCCGTCGTCGCCGAGGCGCACGCATGACCGTCGCGGTCGAGGGTGCGGTGTCGGAGGGCTTCGAGCCGGTCGCCGAGGCCTTCCGTGAGGCCTTCGACGAAGAACCGGACATGGGCGGGGCCCTCGCGATCGTCCACGAGGGCCGGATGGTGGTCGATCTGTGGGGCGGCGTCGCCGATGCGCGGACGGGAAGGCCCTGGGAGCGGGACACGCTGAGCGTCATCTTCTCCTGCACCAAGGGCATGATGTCGATCCTTGCCGCGCGCCTGGCGCAGGAGGGGCTGCTCGACTACGACGCCCTTGTGACGACGTACTGGCCCGAGTTCGGCGAGGCGGGAAAGGGCGGCACCCGGGTCGGCGACCTGCTGTCGCATCGCGCGGGGCTCCCGGCTCCGCGCGAGCCGATCCCGCGGGAGTCTCTGGCCGACTGGGACCGCATCGTCGGCCAGCTGGCGCGCCAGGCGCCGCTGTGGCCGCCCGGATCAGCGCACGCCTACCATCCGATCACCCACGGCTGGCTGATCGGCGAGGTCGTCCGCCGGGTGACGGGCCGCAGTGCCGGGGACGCGTTCCGGCGCTACGTGGCCGACCCCGTCGGCGCGGAGTGCTGGATCGGCCTCCCCGCCGAGCATCTTCCGCGTGTTGCCCGGATGACGGTCGGGTCGTCGCTCGCGGCGCTGACCTCGCGCCAGGTCGAGGAAGCTCGTGCGGCGGGCGGCATCGACTGGCCCGGGATCGCGATGACCCTCGGGGGTGCGCTTCCGCGCGAGCTCGTGGGCTCGAGCGCCGCCGCGGACGGCGGCGAGGGGTTCAACGACCCCGCGGTGCAGGTCGCGGAGATCCCGGGCGCGGGCGGCATCGCCTCCGCGCGCGCGCTCGCGACGATCTGGTCCTCGACGTTCTCGCCGGCGTCCGTCGCGACGCCAGGGGAAGGCCCCCTCCTCTCGGAGGAGACCATCCGCCAGGCGACGGCGGTGCGGTCGGCGGGCGAGCCCTTCTTCCCGGCGCCGCCGCCGTGGCCGAGGTGGGGCGCGGGGTTCCAGCTCGACAGCGACGCACGCCGGTACGTGACCGCGACGGGCTTCGGTCATGACGGGGCCGGCGGCCAGGTCGCCTTCGCCGATCCCGCCGCCGACATCGGCTTCGCCTTCCTCACCAACCGGATGGAGGCGGGCGACGACGTCCGTGCCACTCGGATCGTGGACGCCCTTCGGCGGATCGTGACCGGAACGACCCGTTGACACGGTGCCCAGCATCCCTCATGATGAGGGTGCTAAGTCGATTTAGCACCGCGGATGCACACCGCGGACCCGCCGTCCTTCGACGAAGGGAGACATTGGTGTCTCAATCACGTACCCACAGGTCCACACGTCCTCTCAGGTCCACACGTCCGCTCAGGTCCATACGTTCGCGCAGGTCCGCCACGGCCGCGGGGGCCCTGTTCGCGGTAGCCGCCCTGGCCCTGACCGCCTGCGCCCCTCCCGGCACCGGCACGACCGCGCCGACCTCGACCGCCCCCGCCGGCGGCGCCGAGGCGACATGCGGCGAAGAGGACGTCGTCCTCAGCGCGTACATCGAGACGGGCTTCGCCCTCCCGAAGGAGCTCTTCGACGAGTTCACGGTCCAGTACCCCAACGTCACCTTCGACGTGCGTGAGGACCAGTTCGCCGTGCTCACCCAGAACGCTCCGCGCGTGCTGCAGGACGACCCGCCGGACCTCATGCGCCTGCCGCAGATGTCGGAGCTGGCCTCGGGCGGCCTGCTGCTGGACCTCGACCCCTACGCCGAGCAGTTCGGCTGGGTCGACTGGCCCGAGTCTCAGCTCGCCCAGCTCCGGGTCGACGAAGAGGGTCGCCGAGGCAGCGGCCCGCTGTGGGCCATGGGACTGAACTTCTCGATGACGGGTGTCTTCTACAACAAGGAGCTCGCCGCCGAGATCGGCATGACCGAGGCGCCGAAGACGATCGCCGAGCTGGACGCCGTGCTGGCCAAGGCGAAGGAGGCCGGCATCACGCCGATCGCACAGTTCAACGGCGGCGCCACCGGCGGTCTGCTGTTCCCGCTGCAGGCACTCATGGCCTCGTACGGTCCGACGGCGCCGATCAACGACTGGATCTTCCACACGGAGGGCGCCACGATCGACACCGCCGAGAACCTGCAGGCGGCCGAGCACCTGCAGAAGTGGGTCGAGGCCGGCTACTTCGCCGACGACGTGAACTCGCTGGATTACTCTCAGATGATGAGCCGGTTCATCGGCGGTGAGAGCCTGCTGATCTTCAACGGCGACTGGGAGTCGGGCAACCTCGACTCGCAGATGGCGGGCAAGGCCGGCTTCTTCCTGATGCCTCCGCTCGAAGAAGGCGGGACGCAGTTCGGAGCCATGTCGGCACCGCTCACGTACGGCATCGCCGCGGGCGCCGAGCACCCCGACTGCGCGGCGTTCTTCCTCAACTGGGTCGCCACCGATGAGAAGGCGCGCACCATCACCGTCGAGGTCGGCGGCTCGCACCCGATGGGGCCCGCGGACGCCTTCATGCCCGAGGTCGCGGCCGACTCTGTGACGGCGGCGACGCTGGCGGCCGGCACGCAGGTCAACGAGGTCAACGGCGCGATGGACTTCCTCGCGAACGCGACCGGATCGATCTACGCGCAGAGCTGGACCCCGAACATCCAGCAGCTCGTCGCCGGGCAGCAGGACGCACAGGGCATGCTGACGGCAGTCGAGGCTGACTACCAGGCAGAGGTCGGCGGCTGACCCCGATGAGCCGTGTCCACGAGGGTGCTGCGTCGACGGACGTCGGCGCAGCACCCTCACCTTCCGTCCCGCCGCAGATCCCGCGCCGCCGCCACGGGCGCGGGCGTCGGCTCTGGCGCTCGCTGCCGATCTACCTGCTGGTGCTGCCCGCGGCGCTGTTCTACGGCGTCTTCGTGCTGCGCCCGATCGCGCTCACCGCGCAGTACTCGCTCTACGACTGGAACGGCATCCAGCCCGCCACGTGGGCCGGGTTCGACAACTACGTCGAGGTGTTCACCAATCCCAAGCTCGTCGGATCGATCCTCAACGCCTTCGAGCTGATCATCTACTTCAGCATCGTGCCGGTGCTGCTGGCGCTGTTCGCCGCGAACGTCATCCGCGGCATCGCGACGAGCCGTCTGGCCGGTGTCGCACGGACGGTGCTCTTCCTTCCGCAGGTCATCCCGCTCGTGGCCGCCGGCATCATGTGGACGTGGCAGTTCGCCTCCAACGGCATGGTCAACCAGGTGCTGCGAGCGGTCGGCCTCGGCGGTCTGGCACGCGCCTGGCTCGGCGACTTCGACACCGCCCTCCCGGCTGTCGGCGTCATCGGCGCGTGGGTCGCGGTGGGGCTGTGCCTCATCCTGTTGCTGGCAGGCATGTCGAAGATCGATCAGAGCCTCTACGAAGCGGCCCGCATCGACGGCGCGGGTCCGGTGCGCGAGTTCGTCTCGATCACGCTGCCGGGCGTCCGCCAGGAACTCGCGGTCTGCGTCATCATCACGGTGATCGCCGCGCTCGCCAGCTTCGACATCATCTACATCTCGACCCAGGGCGGACCGGGCAACAGCACCCTGGTCCCCGGCCTGCAGGTGTACTACCTCGCGTTCTTCGACCGTGAGATCGGCACCGCATCCGCCCTCGCCCTCACCCTCATGGCGCTCGTCCTGCTGGTCGTGCTGCCGTTGCAGCGCCTGCTGCGCGGGAAGGAATCATGATCGTCGCCGCGCGCGAGCGCTGGCTCGGCACCATCCTGCTCGTCATCCTGATGGCGATCACGATCGTCCCCTTCATCAGCCTCTTCATCACCGCTCTGCACCCTCAGGGCACCTACCCGCCGGGGCTCACCTGGCCCGAGACCCCGCACTGGGAGAACTTCGCGATCGCGTTCCAGTCGGCGCGGATGCTGGAGCTGCTCTGGTCGAGCGTGCTCATCGAGCTCGCCGTCGTCCCGGTGGCGATCCTCATCGCCACGCTCGCCGGCTTCGCGCTCGGCCATCTCCGTCCGGCGGGAGGGCGGGTGGTGTTCATCGTGTTCCTGCTCGGGCTCACGCTCCCTCTCGAGGGCATCATCGTCCCGCTGTACTACCAGATCCGCGACATGGGGCTGCTCAACACCCGTTGGGCGCTCATCCTCCCGCTCATCGGCCTGTTCATGCCGTTCGCGGTGGTGTGGATGCGGGCGCACTTCGTCAACATGCCGACCGAGCTGTCCGAGGCGGCGCGGGTGGACGGCGCCACGACGTGGCAGCTGTTCTGGCGGATCCACGTGCCGCTGTCGACGCCGGCCATCAGTTCGCTGGCGATCCTGCTCTTCCTCTGGACGTGGAACCAGTTCCTGTTGGCGGTGGTGCTCGTCAGCGACCCCACGCAGCGGACGATGGCCGGTGCGCTCGGCGCGTTCCAGGGGCAGTGGGGCACCGACATCCCGCTCCTGTGCGCCGGCTCGCTCCTGATCCTGACCCCGACGCTGATCGTGTTCCTCGTCTTCCAGCGGCAATTCGTGTCGGCGCTGCTGCAGGGATCGCTGAAGGGCTGAAGCGGCCGATCCGGGCGCCGGAATACATGGCGCGACGATGAAGTTGTACCTACAACTGAATTTCTTCGACCGGAGGTCCCATGTCGAATCAAGCGTCCGCCGCCGCAACACCGACCACGGCGGCATCCGACCGCATCCTCAACGCGGCGACAGGCATGGACGCGGTGACCCTGCGCGTCGGCGACCTCGAGCTGATGTCGACCTACTACGAGAACGCGCTCGCGCTGGAACCGCTGGAGGAGCGGTCGCGAGGCACCGAGGTGCACCGCGTGCTCGGACGCGGAGCGAGCCCGATGGTCCGCCTCGTCGCGACGCCGGGACTCCCGGCCGCGGATCCGCGTCAGGCGGGACTCTTCCACACCGCGTTCCTCTTCGATGACGCGCCGTCGCTGGCGGCCACGGTGCTGCGCGCGGCGCAGGATCCGCGGAGCCGTTTCGCCGGATCGAGCGACCACCTCGTGAGCGAGGCCTTCTACTTCACCGACCCCGAGGGCAACGGCATCGAGCTCTACACCGACCGCCCTCGCGACCAGTGGCGGTACCGGGGCGGCGAGCTGCAGATGTCGACGCTCTTCCTCGACCCGAACGAGTACCTCACGACCCACCTGACCGATGCCGCCGTCAGCGGGGTGGCAGCTGCGCACGGCACGGTCGGGCATGTCCACCTGCAGGTCGGCGACATCCCGACGGCCCGCGCCTTCTACGTCGACGCCCTCGGCTTCGAGACCACCGTCGACGGCTTCCCGGGTGCGCTCTTCGCGTCGGCCGGGGGCTACCACCACCACGTCGCGATGAACACGTGGAACAGCGCGGGCGCCGGTCCCCGCGCCGCCGCACTCGGCCTCGGCGACGTCGCGATCACGGTGCCGTCGCGGGACGACCTCGACGCGCTCGCGGCACGCCTGACCCACCACCGGCTGGCGTTCGCCGACACCGGTCGCGACATCGTCGTGTCGGACCCGTGGGGAACGCAGGTGACGGTCGGGCTGCCCGGCGCCGCCGTCGAGGACGTGCTCGCGTGCTGAGCGCGACCGGTCGCCGACGTCGTCAGGTCGAGGACGCGCGGCCGGGGAGGAAGCCCCGCCGGCTCTGCGGATCCAACCCCTCGACGAGCGGCTCCAGCGCGTCCGCCAGCGCGTCGAGCTGATCGGGGGAGAGCCGGTCGAGCACCAGCTGCCTGACGAGCTCGATGTGGCTGGGGACGGCGCGCACCAGCGCGCGACGGCCGGCGGTCGTGAGCCGGACGGTGACGACCCGTGCGTCCTCGGCGTCGCCGACGCGCTCGACGAGATCGCGCTCGGAGAGCTTGCCGACCACGCGCGAGAGCCGCGGCATCGTCGCGTTCACCGCGGCGGCGAGGTCCTTGGTCCGCATCGCCTCGCCCTGTGTCTGCTGCAGGGTGCTCAGCACCATGAACTCGAAGTGCGTCATGCCGGCATCCGCCTGCAGCTGCGCGTCGAGAGCCGCGGGAAGCAGCTCCGCCGTCCAGACGAGGGCGAGCCACGCGCGCGACTCGCGCTCGTCCATGCGGGGAACCTGAAACGTCATCTCGAGCGCGAGTCTAGGCGGCCGCGGCGGCGAGATCGCGCGGAATGCTGCACGAGGCGTCTCCCCGCGACCGTTCGTGCGATCTCGACGCCGCTCAGGTCACTGCTGCCAGCTCTGCGGCGGCGCCGGGGGAGCGTAGCCGCGCGGCGGAAGCTGCTGGCCGGTCTCCCGGAGGGCGAGGATCACGCCGTTCTTCACCGCGGTGCGGGTGATGAGGTAGCCGATCCAGATCATCAGGGCCAGCAGCGCCAGATAGATCACGAGACCGATGATCATGAACCCGACGCCGAGCCCGGCGATGGCGCCCGGATCGATCGGGTTGGAGCTGAGTGCGTACACGGGGGTGTCCTCTCGGTCGGATTGTCGCTCATCGTAGCCAGCCGTCGCCCGGACCTCGACGGCGCGCGGGCCGGTCGTGCGAGGATGAGGGGAGTTGCGGTCTCGACGGAGGGAACAGCGGTGAGCGAACCGATCACGCATCCGAATTCCAACAGGGTCCTGCGCGCCTCCATCTGGGTCGCCATCGGCGCCCTCATCGCCGCAGCTGTCGTCTGCGTCGTCTGGGTGCTCGTGGGCGACGCCAACGGCATGATCGCGAAGGCCTTCATGACGATCCTGCTGCTGGCCGCGTTCGCGGGCATCGCGATCCTCGAGGCGAACCTCGCCGCGAAGCGCCCCGCCTGGTTCGCCCTGGCCAGCATGGTGACCTGGGTCGTGATCCTCCTGATCGGCGCCTTCCTCATCTGGATGCCGGAAGTCGATGACTACTTCGGCAGCGGCATCGAGCGGTTCATGAAGTTCCTGCTGATCGTCCTCATCCTGCAGGGCGCCCTCCTGCACATCCGCCTGTTCTCCAAGGCCCACGAGCGCCACCGCACGACCTTCACCGCGATCGTCACCTACGTCACGATCGGCCTCGTCGTGATCCTCGCGGTCATGCTCGTCCTCCCGATCATGATCGAGGAGTACGTCGTGTTCCGGCCGTTCTACTGGCGCGTGGTCGTGGCGCTCGCCATCCTCGCCGCCGTGGGGACCGCGCTCGTGCCGCTCGTCAACGCGCTGTTCGCGCCGAAGAAGGAGCGTCCCGCCGCGCCGGCGTACGCTTCGGCCTACGCGCCGTCGCCGGTGCCGCAGTGGCCGACGTATGCGGACGGGGCGACGCCGCTGCCGGCGATGCCCGACGGATCGCCCGACTGGAACGCGTACTACACCGGCCAGCCGACCTATCCGCAGTCCTATGCCGCGCCGGTCGTCCCGGTGGCGCCGACGGCCCCCGTGGCTTCCCCGGTGGCTTCGCCCGCGCCGCCCGCGCCTCCTGCGCCTCCCGCTGGCGACGGCCTCCCGCCGCAGCCGATGGCTCCGCCGACGGGTCCCGGGTACCAGGGCTACCCGCCGCCGCCCCCGCCGCCGCAGCAGTGACCGCCTGACCGAACGAGGCCGCCCGGAGATCGGGTGGCCTCGTTCGTCGTCGGGGGAGGCCGCTCAGCCGCCGAGGAGCTCGAGCGCCGCCATCGCCGCGTTGTGACCGCCGATGCCGCTCACCGCACCGCCGCGCCGGGCTCCCGCACCGCACAGCAGCACGCGCTCGTGGGCCGTTGCGACGCCCCAGCGCTCGGCGGGCGTCTCCAGCGGCTCGTCGTCCGAGGCCCACGGCCACGACAGGGGGCCGTGGAAGATGTCGCCGCCGATCATCCCCAGCTCCTCTTCGAGGTCGGCGGTCGTCCGCGCTTCGATGCACGCGCTCCCGTCCGGCGCTTCGTAGACGCAGTCCGCGATCGGCTCGGCCAGCACCGCGTCGAGAGAGCTCTGCGCGGCGGTGAGCAGGGCGTCGCGTCGCGCGTCCGGATCGGCATCCGCCATCAGCCGGTGCGGCACCTGCAGACCGAACAGGGTGAGCGTCTGCGCCCCGCTTCGCTGCAGGTCCTCACCCAGGATCGAGGGGTCGGTGAGGGAGTGGCAGTAGATCTCCGCGGGAAGGGGCGAGGGGATCTCACCCGCTTCCGCCGCCGCATGCGCGGCGTCGAGCTGGGTCATCGTCTCGTTGATGTGGAAGGTGCCGGCGAACGCCGCTTCGGGAGCCACGGACGTGTCGCGCAGCCGCGGCAGCCGCCGAAGCAGCATGTTCACCTTGATCTGGGCGCCCTCGGGACCGGGTGCCGGAGGAGCTGTCGCGGAGTCGTCGCCCGTGCCGCGATCGGCACCGGCATCGGCACCGGCGGCGCGCAGGAGCCGCTCGAGCACGGCCGGGCCCACGCCACTCAGCACGAGCCGGCCGTGGACCGTCCCGCCGTCCGCGAGCGACACCTCGCCGTCGGGCGAGACGGCCACCACGTCGGCGCCGGTGCGCAGGTCGGCGCCCGCGTTCCGGGCGGCGCGTTCGAGGGCGGCGGTGACGGTGCCCATCCCGCCGGCGGGAACGTCCCAGTCGCCGGTCCCGCCGCCGATCACGTGATAGAGGAAGCAGCGGTTCTGACGCAGCGACGCGTCGTCGGCGGTGGCGAAGGTGCCGATGAGGCCGTCGGTCAGGGCGATGCCGCGCGCGAGATCCGACGCGAGGCTGTCGCGCAGGAGCGTCCCCAGGGGCTGCTCGGTGATCGCGGTCCACAACCCGTCGTCGCCGAATAGTCTCCGAGCCTCCGTCGCCGGGCGGAGCGGGGCCGTGACCGTCGGGAAGAGGGCCGCCGCCATCGGCAGGAGCCGGTCGGAGAACGCGGCGAACCGCTCGGCTTCCTGCGCGTCGCCGGTCGCGCGCAGGAAGCTCGCCGCGGTGGCCAGCGCATCCCCGTTGTCGACGAGGATGCCGCGCCGGGGGTCGGCCGGATCCGGCGTATAAGAGGAGTACCGCCGCCGGCGGAGGTCCAGTCGCAGATCCAGGTCGTCGACGATCTGCGGCGGCAGCAGGCTGACGAGGTAGGAATAGCGCGACAGCCGCGCGTCGACGCCGTCCCACGGCCGCTCCGATACAGCCGCGCCGCCGAGGTGGTCCTGCCGCTCGAGCACGATCACCCGCCGGCCCGCACGGGCCAGATAGGCGGCGGCGACGAGCGCGTTGTGTCCGCCGCCCACGATGACGACATCGTGCGAGGCGGAGCCTGCAGACCCGGACGAACGTGACGCGGAGTGGCTCATGGCGTCCACGGTATCGGCGTAGCGTGGAGTCCATGGTGGATTCCTCGGCAGCCGGTGACGCGATCGGATCGGCAGACCTGGAGGAGCTCCTCGCGCTCGCGGTCGACGTGGCCCGAGAAGCGGGGGAGCTCGCGCGTCGCCGCCGCAGTGAGGGCGTCTCGGTCGCCGCGACGAAGTCGACGATCGCCGACATCGTGACCGAGGCCGACCGCGAGGTCGAGGATCTCATCCGCGCGCGTCTGACCGCCGCGCGTCCGGGTGACGGCTTCCTCGGCGAAGAGGGCGGCGCCGAGGAGGGCACCACGGGCATCACGTGGGTGGTCGATCCGATCGACGGCACCGTCAACTACCTCTACGGCATCCCGCACTACGCGGTCAGCATCGCCGCGGTGTCGGGCGAACCGGTCGCGACGCACTGGCGCCAGCTCGTCGGTGTGGTGTTCAACCCGGTCACCGGGGAGCTGTTCCACGCGACGCGCGGCGGGGGTGCCTGGCTCGGCGACCAGCGCCTTCACGTGGGAACCCCCGGAGATGCGGGAGCACTGGTCGCGACCGGCTTCGGCTACGACCCGGCGACCCACGAGGGCGACTTCGCACGATTGCGCCGAGTGATGCCGCTGGCGCGTGACATCCGCCGTGCCGGAGCCGCCTCCCTCGACTTGGCGTTCGTTGCCGCCGCGCGCCTCGACGGCTACTTCGAGCGCGGGCTCCACCCGTGGGATCACGCGGCCGGCGGGCTCCTCGTGCTCGAGGCCGGCGGGCGGCTCGGCGGTGTGCCCGATGGCACTCCGGGTGGCTCGCCCGGGCGGGAGATGACGATCGCCGCGGGGGAGCCGCTGTTCGAGCACATCTGCGCCGCGGTATATCAGTGACCGTCCATGGCATTCTCAGGCGGACCGCGGTAGTGTTTACCCGATCGTTACCTTTTATGCCCGAAGGGTGACGGCCGAACAAAGCCCCCCGAACTACCGCGCACCCGACGCGCCCGACCGAGAGCCTGCACTTTTGACCCTCGACGCCCCTCTGGCCGACGCCGTACCCACGCGTCGCTCCAGTCGTGCCACCACGCCCGCCGCTCCGGCGGCGATGACGCGCGCCGAGCTGCGCCGTCTGCGTGAGCAGCAGGCCGTCGCGTCCGTGGTCGAGGGTTCCGTCGTCGAAAGCCCCGTGGTCGAAGGCTCCGTCGCCGCCGATGTCGTCGCCGCGTCGGAGGAGACTCCGGCCGTCGCCCCGCAGCACACCGAGCCCACGAACGGGCCGATTCCCTCACTGGCAGAGACCGTCGTCGCCGAAGCGACGGCCCTCACCGCCACCGCCACTCTCCGACGCCGGGACCGCGCAGCCGCGAACCCCGGCGTTTCCACGTTGATCGACACGAACGCGGCCGCCGCGCTCCCGCTCAGCTTCGTCGCTGCGCACGCCGACCCGTGCCTCGTGGACGAGTTCGAGCGCGCCGCGCGCCTCCTCTCCTTCACCGGCCAGACGCCGATCCAGACCGATCCCGTCGCCGAGCCGCCCGCGGCGGTCGCTCATGTCGCCCCGCGCCGGCGTCGGATCTCGTTCAAGCGCGTCGCCGCCACGTCGTTCTCGCTCGGAGTCATGTCGATCGTCGGCCTCCTCGCGGTCGGCACGACCCTTCCCGCCTCGGCGATCTCCGCCGCCGGCGTCGGAGCAGACCTCGCCGCCGTCGCCCCCGCGCCCGAAGCCACCGAGAACATCCAGGCCTACGTGTCGTCGACCAACGGCGACAGCACGCTCGACCGCTCCTCCGAGTTCGACGTCGCGTCCATGGCCGACATCGCCGCCGACTCCGGAGTCACGCAGTTCGCGGGCACCTGGGTCAGCGACCCGAGCGCCGCCATCCAGTGGCCGTTCCCCGTCGGCGTGCCGATCTCGGCTGCCTACGGCTCGCAGTCCTACCTCTCGAAGTTCTCCTCGCCGCACCGTGGCGTCGACCTCACCCCGGGCACCGGCGCCGAAGTCCACGTCATCGCCGACGGCACCGTCCGCATCGCCACCGAGGCCGGCGGCGACTACGGCGTGACGGTCGTCGTCGACCACGTCATCGACGGCCGCCTGGTCTCCACGCGGTACGCGCACATGCAGTACGGGTCGCTCCAGGTCTCGCAGGGCGACACCGTCTCGGTCGGCGACGTGCTCGGCCGCGTCGGCCAGACCGGCAAGGCCACCGGACCCCACCTCCACTTCGAAGTGCTGCTCGACGGCACGACGCACACCGACCCGATCGCCTGGATGACGCAGCACACCGAAGGGTGACTCCGGTTCGGAGGGATGCCGGTGCTCTGGTATTCTTTTCTGGTTGCCCGCACGCGGGCAGCACGCCCCGATAGCTCAGTGGCAGAGCACTTCCATGGTAAGGAAGGGGTCGTCAGTTCAATCCTGACTCGGGGCTCGCACGACACCTTCGGGTAGAACGCGGCAGGGTAGCTCAGCTGGTCAGAGCGCACGACTCATAATCGTGAGGTCGCGGGTTCAAGCCCCGCTCCTGCTACAGATAGCCCTCGAAACCCCGGAATCTCCGGGTTTTGAGGGCTTCGTTGTTGCCGCTGTCCGCGCTGAACTCTCGTCGATGGCCACGTGCGGGCAGAAGTGGGCTGTCGATAGCGCAAAGCGCTGTCGACAACACTGTCGACAACAGTGCGCTCGTCGCCGACGTCAACTCCGAGGCGGGCAGGCGATAAGCGACCGAACCGGCTGAACATCACCATCGACCGCCGACTCGAGGCCAGCGAGTAGGGCGGAGCAGGTGCGTGCGCGCGTGTGCCAACGGAGCTCACGGTCGAGTGCTTGACATCGATTTCACGACGTGTCATTCTGATGACGGTTAACCGTCAATCGATGACAGTTAGCAGCGAACGAGGGAGTTCAGTCGTGACGGATCTGGAGGCGCTGACCGGTGGTGTTCTCGCACCACGGCAGCAGATTCTGGGAGAACAGGTACTCGAGCAGCTGCGCGTGCTCATCATCACGGGCAAACTCCCGGCGGGGACACACCTCGTCGAGGCGCAGCTCTCGGCAACGTTCCAGGTGAGCCGAGGGCCTATACGCGACGCGCTTTCGCAGCTGGAGGCGGAGGGTCTCGTCGAGAGCCGCCGCCGCGGCTCGTACGTGCGCGGGCTCACCACTCGCGATATCGACGAGCTCTACTCGGTCCGAGAGGCTATCGAGCTGCAGGCGTTGCGCGTCGCCTCGCACATGCCCGCCGAGGCGTGGGAGCTCGCGCAGCCGTCGCTCGACGAGATGCGCGATGCGTCAGTGAGCGGCGATCACCTGCGCTTCGCGCACGCAGACATGGCGTTCCACGCGAGCTTCTACGACGTCGCCGGCCACACACGCCTTCGCCAGATCTGGAGCCAGTACGCCCCCACGTTCGCGGTGCTGCTCGAGCTGACCACCGCCGAGGACATCGACCTCGGTCCCTCCTACGAGTCGCACGTGGAGATCCACGAGCAGATGCGCGCAGGGGAGCTCGACCGCGCGACCGTCAGCCTCCAGGAACACCTTCTCGGATCGCGTGCCCGCCTCGTCAGCGCTTACGCCCGCATGACTCTCGACGGTCTCGGAGAGGAGACACGATGACACGCCCCCTCGTTTACAGCGCGGTGACGACAGCCTTCGGTCAGGACGGTTCGCTGGACCTGGCCTCGACGCGGCGACTGTTCGCCCACGCCCTGGCCGGTGGAGTCGACGCACTGTTCGTCAACGGCACCACCGCCGAGTTCCCGGCACTCACCCTCACCGAGCGGCAGGCGCTTCTCGCCGCCGCCGTGGAGGTTGCGGGAGCGGACCGCGTGGTCGCCCACGTCGGAGCCGCCTCGCCGTACCAGACCGCGATCCTGACCGCCGATGCCCGCGCACTCGGCATCCGGAAGCTCTCGGTGCTCACTCCCTTCTACATGCCGAGCGCGATCGACGGGGTCCGCGAGCAGGTGTCGGCGGCCGTCCACGCGGCGCCGGATGCCGAGATCTTCCTCTACCTCTTCCCCGACCGCACCGGAGTGCAGCTGACGCCGGCTGAAGGCGCAGCGATCATCGAGGAGTTCGACCTCGCCGGAGCCAAGATCTCCATCGCCGGAACCGACTACCTCGCGCAGCTCGTCGCCGCGCTGAGCTCGCCGCGCACCGTGCTCTCGGGCAACGACGGACTGCTTCGCGAGGTCGTGGCCGCAGGCGGGGCCGGCGTGGTCTCCGGCGTCTCGTCGGCGATCCCCGCGCCCTTCGCCGAGTTGGCGGACGCCATCGGCGAGGGCGACCAGGACCGGCAGCAGAGCATCGCCGCCCGGGTGTCCGAGATCGTGCCGGTGCTCGGGCCGAGCATCGCCGCCCTCAAGATCGCCCAGCGCGAGCAAGGACTCATCGAGACCGCCGTGTGCCGCATGGCGATCGACATCCCCGACGAGCGCTGGGTGGCGAAGATCACCCACGTGCTCGCGACCGCCTCGCCCGAAACCAGCTCACGCGTCGCCTGACGCCACGGAGGAGATGAAGATGGCCACCGCAGTCCATCCGATCCCGGAAGTCCGGGAGACGCCGCCGACAGAACCGCAGAGTCCGCCCGTGCGCGCCCGTCGGGGCCGCCGCGGCCAGGGGGTCGGCGACCGGTCGCCGGTCGGCCTGTCGTGGGGGCTCGTGCTCCCGTCGATCGTGATCGTCGCCGTCGTCTCGATCTTTCCGATCGTGTACGCGATCAACCTCAGCCTTCACGATACGACGTACATGGAGGTGGGGGAGTTCAACGACTTCGCCCACTTCCTCCGCATCTTCACGACGCCCGAGGGTCTCGGTCAGATCGGGCGATCTTTCATCTACGTCATCGGATCGCTCCTGATCGCGGTGCCGCTGAGCCTCGGGTTGGCGAATCTGCTGAACCAGCAGGTGCGCGGGCGCCGCATCTTCCGCGTCCTGATCCTGCTGCCGTGGGTGGTCTCACAGACCGTCGCCGCTCTGCTGTGGAAGTGGCTCGTCAACCCCGACTACGGCCCCCTGGGACTCGGCGACTTGCCCTTCGGGCGCGTCGACTTCCTCGCCGATCCGGCGCTGGCGATGATCCTTCTCATCGTCGTCAACGTTTGGATCAGCTACCCGCTGGCCACGATCCTCTGCCTTGCCGCACTGCAGACCATCCCCGAGGAACTGCGCGAGGCAGCGGAGGTCGACGGTGCCGGCCCGTTTCGCCGGTTCATGCAGGTGACGCTCCCGCTCATGAAGCCGACGCTGTTCGTCGTCGCGATCCAGCTCACGCTCCTGTACTTCAACATGGTCACCCTGGTGTACACGCTGACCGGAGGCGGGCCCCTCGACGGCACGAACCTGTTGTCGCTGGCGGCGTTCAAGCAGAGCTTCGAGTTCTTCAACCTCGGACTCGGCGCCGCGTACAGCGTCGTGCTGTTCGCCTTCAACATCCTGTTCGGCGCGGCCTACATCCGCCTCCTGAGGAGTGATCGCTCATGACGGAACTCGTCGCAGGTCCCCTGCCCACTCCCACGTCGCGCGCACCGCGCCGCCGTCGACGCCGCGGCAGGACCAATCCGCTGATCTACGTCGCACTCGTCGCTGCATCGATCTTCGCGGTGCTGCCGATCCTCTGGGGCCTCAGCACCTCTTTCAAGTCTGAGAGCGCCACGCTGTCGGACCAGGGCTGGATTCCGCAGAACTTCACTCTGGAGAACTACCGGCTCGTGCTGTTCGAGTCGAAGATCCCGGTGTACCTCGGCAATACGCTGCTCGTCGCGGGTCTCACCGTCGTCGCCACGATCCTCATCGGCATCTTCGGCGCCTACGCCGCCGCGCGCTTCCGCTTCCGCGGCAAGACCACGAGCCTGTTCCTGATCCTGATGACGAGCATGATCCCGGGTATCGCGATCCTCGTGCCGCTGTACTTCCTCGCGGTCAACCTCGGCCTCTACGACACGTATGGCGTCATGATCATCATCTACACCGCGTGGCAGATCCCGACGGTGATCTGGATGTTGAAGGGCTTCTTCGAGTCGATCCCCGACTCGATCGAGGAAGCGGGCCGAGTCGACGGCGCGTCGCACTTCCGCGTGATGCTGCAGTTGGTCTTCCCGCTCGCGGTGCCGGGCATTGCGGCGGCGGCGGTGATCTCGTTCGTGTACGTCTGGAACGACTTCCTCATCGCCTCGACGATGATCTCCACCGACGACAAGCGCCTGGTCGCCGTCGGCCTTTACAACTACCTCTCCCAGTACGGGATCGTCTGGGGCCAGCTCACCGCCGCGGTGGTGGTCTCCATCGTTCCCATCGTCATCGTCTTCGTCCTGATGGAACGACGAATCGTCGCCGGTCTGTCCGCCGGCGCCACCAAGGGCTGACGCCCGTCAGGCCCACCCTCACCAAGAAAGGTTCCACCCATGAGAAGAGGCATCATCCGCAACGCCGCGGCTGTCACCCTCGTCACGGCACTCGCTCTCTCGGCGGCCGCCTGCTCGTCCAGCACTCCTCCCGCTGCCGGCGGCGACGCCGAGCTCGAGCTCTGGACGTTCCTCGACCCCAACAGCGCCGACGACCCGCGCGGTGCGGCGCTGAAGGAGATCGTCGAGGAGTACAACGCTCAGAGCGACGGTACGACCGTCACGGTCCGATCGATCAACTACGCGAAGATCGACGCCGAGGTCATCAAGGCCACCGCCAGCGGTCAGGGTCCCGATCTTCTGAACGTCTACTCCAACCAGCTGCCGATGCACGTCGCGGCCAAGACGGTGCAGCCGATCACCGAGTACGCGCAGCCTGCGCTGGATGCTCTCGGCGACGACTTCCTGTTCCCGATCGACGGCGTCACGTTCGACGGCGAGATCATGGCCATGCCGTGGGAGATCCGCGCCTGGTTGCTCTGGTACCGCGCCGACCTGCTCGAGGCGGCGGGCGTCGAGGTCCCGACCACGCTCGACGAGGTCGGCGAGGCGGCCGCAGCGCTGCAGGAGACCGGTGTCACCGGCCTCGGCGTCGGGTTCTCCAACGCCGGACTGGGCGCGAGCTTCATGGAGAAGTTCGTTCCCTTCACATGGGGCAACGGCGGTGAGATCCTCGACGGCGGCGACGCGGTCTTCGACGACGCCGCAGGCGTCGCCACGATGCAGCAGTTCATCGACTGGAAGAGCCAGGGCGCATTCGGAGACGAGGTGCTGAGCATGGGCGCCGACGAGATCCTCAACGGCGTGAAGGCCGGGACCATCGCCATGGCCATCGAAGGCTCGTTCCGCGTCGCGGCCGCGCGCAGCGGCGAGGGCGTCGGTGACAACCTCCAGACCGCGCCGATCCCGTCGGACGACGCTGCCACTCCGCTGCAGACCCCCGTCGCAGGCCAGACGCTCACCGTGGGAACCAACGCGACCGATACCGACGCCGCATGGGACTTCATCGAGTTCTACACCTCAGCGACGTCGCAGGAGAAGTTCGCGGCCGCCGGCGTTCTGCCGGTGCTCTCGAGCGTGTACGACTCTCCGGCGGTAACGGCGCTGCCCAACGCCGACGAGCTCAACTCGTGGCTCGACTACATCCGCGATTACGGCCGCCCGAACCCCGTCTCCGAGAACTTCTCGGAACTCTCGGACAGCCTCGTGACCGGCGCCCAACAGGTCGTCTTCCAGGGGGCTGATCCCGCCGAGACGCTGACCCGCGTCGCCGACGCGTACAACGCCCAATAGGAGCGCTGCGCCAGACCCGGGGGAGGTGGGGCTCACCGCGCCGCCTCCCCCGTACCACCCACCACCAGAAAGAAGGACACCAGTGAGCGACACCACCGACTACGACGTCATCGTCTGCGGCGGTGGCCCCTCCGGGAACATGGCCGCCATCGCGGCCGGACGCGCCGGGGCCAAGACCCTGATCATCGAGAAGTACGGCTTCATCGGAGGGATGGCCACGTCGGGCTGGCTCGGCCCGATCTCACCGATGCACTTCGGCGACGAGCGCGTCATCGCCGGCATCCCCGAGGAATTCGTCGACCGCATGCGTCAGGCGGGCGGATCCACCGGTCACCTTCGCTGCACCAACCCCCATGGGTCGGGTGCCTACCTCGGCTTCTACGACCGCGAGCACTACAAGTGGACCGCGATCCAGATGCTGCAGGAGGCGGGCGTCGACATCCTGTTCCACTCGTTCGTCTCCGACGTCGTCGTCGAGGGCGACACTGTGAAGGGCGTCGAGGTCGCCAACAAGTCGGGCAAACGCGTCTACACCGCGAAGACGATCGTGGATGCCACGGGCGACGGCGACGTCGCTGCTCTCGCCGGCGCCGAGCACACGGTCGGCAACGAGCACGGCGTCTCGCAGCCGGGAACGCTGATGTTCGACATGGCGAATGTCGACACCGATCGTCTCAAGGAATACATGGACTCGCACCTCGACGCCTTCGAATGGGCGTCGGAGATGGTCGCGCTCCAGCCGTTCAGCGACGACCTCCAGCAGCAGCACTTCGTGGGCCAGGGGTTCCTCGACGAGATCGGCCGCGGACTGAACAGCGGCGAGCTCTACCTCGGACGAAACTCCATCCTCTTCCTCACGACGACCCATCCCGGTCTCGTGCACTTCAACTCCACGCGCATCGCGGGCGTCGACGGCCGTTCGGCCGAGTCGCTCACCGAGGGAGAGATCGATGGGCGCAAGCAGGTGATGAGCCTCTCGAGCTACCTCGTGAAGCACATCCCGGGATTCGAGAACGCCTATCTCGCCGGCACCGGAACGCAGATCGGCATCCGTGAGTCTCGTCACATCACGGGCGAGTACGTCATCACCGGCGAGGATGTGTACGAAGGCCGGAAGTTCGACGACGTCATTGCGCGCGGCTATTTCCCGATCGACATCCACAACCTCAAGGGCAAGGAAGGCTACAGCGAGCACGGTGCCGGGGGAGTGTGGACCGACCCGCAGGACTCCTACGACATCCCGATGCGCACGCTCATCCCGGTGCGGATGAACGGGCTGGTGATGGCGGGGCGCGCGATCTCCGCCACCCACGAGGCCCACGGTTCGTTGCGCACGCAGGGCGGCGCCATGGGCATCGGTCACGCAGCCGGCGTGCTGGCCAGCCAGGCGGCGCTGCGCGGCGAGCAGCCGCGAGAAGTCCCGTACGAGACGGTCGAGAAGGTCCTGCTCGAGCAGAAGGCGTCGCTGCGCCGTGACCCCGCGAAGGTGGAACGGGAACGCGCGGCAGCCGCCGAAGCGAACGAGCGCGCCCTTGCCGAAGGAAAGATCACCGGCCTGTACTTCCCCGGGGCGCTGGCCGGCACCGCGCCGCGTCTGTGACGCGGTCGGGGGCATCCACCGTCGACCCAACGCCGAGACGAGGTGGATGCCCCCGGGGCGGGCGAACCCGCCGACACCCTGTCCGGTGTCGGGTCGATGGTAGCGCCCGCCTGCGGACGCGACGACGGAGATTCGCCCGAACGGCGCTTGCGATTAGGCAAGCGCCGTTTTCGGCTTTCTTCGGGGCGGGCGCTCGCCGCACGGTTGCGAAAACGCAAGCTCGGGGTGAGGAAAACACAGGAAACAGAAGAGTTTCGACCGATTTGCCTGATTTTCTGGTCTTGAAACCGCAAGAAATCTAAACTTCAGACGTCCCGGTGACTACCGAGCACTTACAGAGACGTGAGGAGTTCACAGCAATGAAGCTCAAGAGAAGCGCGGCTGCGGCCGGCACGGCCGTCGTGGCCCTGAGCCTGGCGGCGTGCGCCGGTGGGGCTGCCCCCACCAACACTTCCGGAGGCGAGTCCGACACGGTCACCTTCCGGTCTTGGAGCCCGATCGAGCAGACGACCAGGCAGATGATCGACGCGTTCGAGGCATCCGGCGAGGGCAAGATCGACGCGACGATCTTCAACTACCCGGAATACATCGTCGACCTGCAGAGCCGCGCCAGCTCGAACACCATGCCCGACATCGTGGGCCTGCAGCCGGGCGCGCTCACCCAGCAATACCGCGACTACCTCATGCCGCTGCAGGACTGCGCCGCCGACACCTGGGGTGACGACTGGCAGAGCAAGTTCTACCCCATCGGCATCGAGCAGTCGCGGATGGGCAACCCCGACGGAGACGAGAACTTCTACTCGCTGCCGATTCTCACCCAGACGGTCAACCTCTGGGCCAACACGGAGATCTTCGACGAGCAGGGCAAGGAGCTGCCGACGACCTGGGACGAGCTCGAGAGCACCGTCAAGGACATGTCCGGTGGCGACTTCGCTCCGTTCTTGCTCCCCGCCAAGGACTCGTGGCTGCGGAACGTCGTCTTCCTGCAGATCGTCAACAACGTCGCTCCCGGTCTGGTCTACGAGGCCGAAGATGGGACTGCGTCGTGGACCGACCCGAAGATCGTCACCGGCTTCGAGTATTGGCAGAAGCTCTTCACCGACGGTATCGCGCAGAGCGGTGCCATCGGCCTCGACGCCTATCCGTCGGCGGTGAACCAGTTCGAAGCAGGCAACGCCGCGATGATCCCGCTGGGCGCGTGGTGGATCCAGCAGTCCGACCCGACGAAGACCGACATCCCGCCGCTGTCCGAGGGGATGTCCGGCTATCGTCCGTTCCTGTTCCCGACCATCCCGGGCGGCGCCGCGGAGTCCCAGTTCGTGGGCGGGATCGACGTGAGCCTGGGCATCTCGAAGAACTCCGCCAACCCGGAGCTCGCCTGCAAGGTGCTCACCGATTTCATCGCCGGTGCCGGCGCGCAGAAGCTCGTCAACACGATGAACGACGTTCCGGCGGTGACCGGAATGTCGCCCGAGGTGTTCACGAGCGACCGCCAGGAGGAGATCTGGAACCTCTTCGTCGACGAGTGGCTGCCCAAGGTCACCTACTCGCGCTACTTCGAGTCGCCTGAGCTCGACCAGGCCGTCGCTGACGCTCTCTCGGCACTGGCCACCGGCAGCAGCACTCCCCAGGAGGCCGCGGAGTCGGTGCAGGCCGTGCAGGACTCGTTGAACTGATCGAACATGTGGGGTGGCCGGGGATGAACTCCGGCCGCCCCGGAGGTGGACTTCCATGAAAGCGCGGACTCGTGAGAGGCTGACCGGCCTCGGCTTCCTGGCCCCGACGATCTTGCTGTTCTGCACGTTCGTGATCTATCCGATCGCCTACAACCTGCAGGCCAGCACGCTCGACTGGGACGGCGTGAACACCGGTACGGCCGTGGGCCTGGACAACTATGCCCAGCTGTTCCAAGACCCGACGTTCCTCATCACCCTGCGCAACTCGGCCTTCTGGATTGTGCTGACCATCGTGCCGCAGGCGGTCATCGGGTTCCTGCTGGCCGTCGCCCTCAACCAACAGTTGCGGGGCAGCACGGTGTACCGGGCGATCTTCTTCATCCCCGCGATCCTGTCGCCGGTCGTGGTCGGGATCGTCTGGCAGCGGATCATGGACCCCTTCAACGGGGTGCTCGTCGAAGTCGGCAAAGCGACGGGACTGAGCTTCCTCGCGGGCGACTACCTCAGCAACCCCGATACGGCCATCTTCGCGGTGATCTTCGTGAACGTCTGGATGTGGACCGGCTTCTCGATGCTGTTCTACCTCGCCGGTCTCCAGCTGATCGATCCGAGCCTCACCGAAGCCGCTCGCATCGACGGCGCGAACGGGATCCAGACCATGGCCCGCATCACCTTCCCTCTCCTCAAGAGCACCACTCTCTCACTCGTCCTGCTGGGGATCATCGGATCGCTCAAGACTTTCGAGCTGGTCTACGTGCTCACCGAGGGCGGGCCCAACCACGCGTCCGAGATGCTCCCGACCTTCGCCTTCATGGAAGCCTTCCGACTGCAGAACGTCGGCTACGCCTCCGCGATCAGCGTCGTCCTGCTGGTGATCGCGGTCGTCAGCTCGCTGTCCATGGTCCGGGTCTTCGGGGCCGGTTTCATCACGGGAGACGAGAAGTGACCGCCACCGAGACCCGCCGCATCACCGTGCCCTCCTCCCGTCGCCGCGGGCGTCGCGGCGGCGGCAGCGCCCCGGGCCACCGCGTCGGATGGCTGCACTTCGTCCTGGTGCCCCTGGCAGTGCTGTGGATGGTGCCCATCATCATGGTCGTGGGGCTGTCGCTGATGCCTCCCGAGAACCCGTCGACCGGCTTCTTCGGCATCCTCCCCGAAGTGTTCAGCTTCAAGAACTACGTCAACATCTGGCAACAGAACCCGATCCTCCTGCATCTGCTCAACAGCGTGCTGATCACCGTGCCCTCCGTCCTGCTCGTGTGCCTGCTCGGGTCGATGGCCGCCTTCGCCTTGGCCCGCCTTCGCGTCCCGCTGAAGGCGCTCATCTTCGGTGCACTGATCCTCGCCCTGATTCTCCCGATGTCGAGCATCGTCGTGGCGACCTTCCGCATCCTGCAGTCGATGCAGCTCTATAACAACCTCGCCGGGCTCGTGCTGGTCTACACGGCGCTGGGTCTGCCGTTCGCGGTGATCATCATCCGCACGTCGTACCTGGCGATCCCCATGGAGACCTACGAGGCGGCCCGGCTCGACGGTGCAGATTCGTGGCAGATCTTCTGGCGTGTCTACCTTCCGCTCGGCAAGCCCGCGCTCGCCGTCGTCGCCATCTGGCAGACGATGATGAGCTGGAACGACTTCCTGCTGCCGTTGGTCGCCCTCGGTGACAACGAGCTGAAGCCGCTCACCCTGGTGCCGCTGGCGTACCGCGGCATGTATCTCAGCCAGCCGGGCGCGCTGTTCGCCATTTTGGTGCTCATCTCCATCCCGGTGATCGCGCTGTTCGTCTTCATTCAGAAGTACCTGGTGAACGGCCTGTCGGGAGCGATCAAGTGAGCGTCGTCGGACTCGACCTCGGCACGAGCGGAGTGCGCGCGGTTGCCTACACCGCGGATGGGTGTGCGCTCGCGTCGCGAGGCGTCTCCTTGCGGCTCTCGCGCCCGGCGCCGGGCACCGTCGAACTGGACGCCGGGCAGATCGTGGCGGCCGCCGAATCTGTCCTCTCGGGGGTGGCCGCCGAGGCGCGGGATGCCGGTGACCCGGTTCGCGCAGTCGCGTGCAGCGTGCTCGGCGAAGCGGTCGTTCCGCTGGACGCCGACGGGATGCCGTCAGCTCCGGTGGCGGTGAGCATGGACTCGCGGGGCGACGGTCCGGCCGCGAGGATGGCGTTGCCGCAGGGGCGGTTCACCGAGATCAGCGGTCAACCCCTGCACGGCATGTTCTCCGCGTTCAAGATCGCGGCGGGCGTCGGGTCGTGGCGCGACGCACACGCCTATCGCTGCATAGGCGACCTTCTCGCCGAGCGATGGACGGGTACGGCCGTCATCGACTACAGCCAGGCCGCGCGCACCGGTCTCTTCGACGTCACGACGCGTTCCTGGAGCGACGAGATCATCGGCGCACTCGCGGACGACGCCCCGTGGCTCCAGAAGGAGAAGCTGCCGTCTGTCGCGCCCGGTGGGAGGGCCATCGGCGAGATCGCTGCCGCGACGGCTACTCGCCTGGGGCTCGAACCGGGCACCGTCCTCGTCGGCGGAGCGCACGACCAGGCGGCTGCCTACCTGGGCGGCGGCGGCGTGCCAGGCATCCGCTCGACCATCTCTTTCGGATCGAGCGATTGCGTCACCGTCGGCACCATCTCCCGCCCGGCGCTCGCCGACGGGACCGGGTTCGCGACCTATCCCGTCGACGACGAGCTGTGGGTCACCCTCGCCGGCACCGCCGCCGGCGGATGGGCGCTGGAGTGGTTCGCCGGCATCCTCGGCGAGTCGGTGCACGAGGTCTTCGGTGCGCTGGCCGACGAGCCGCCGGCCCTGTTGATGCTGCCGTACCTCGCGGGGTCTGGGACCATCGACAACGACGCGCGCGGACGCGGGGTCGTACACGGACTGACACTCGAGACCTCGCGTGCCCAGCTCGCCCGCGCCGTCGTGGAGGCGGCCGGGTTCGAGTTCGCCAAGATCCTCTCGGCCTTCGACAGTCATGGCGTCACAGTCGGCGACCTCCTCGTCTCGGGTTCGGGTGCGGCGAATCCCTTCGCTCTGCAGTGTCGGGCCGAAGCGGCGGGTGCAGCGCTCACCCCCACCGTGCCCGATGCCTCGGCCCGCGGCGCGGCGCTGCTGGCTGCTCGCGGTGCGGGTATCCATGCGCCCGGTCTCGCACGCCTGGAGGTCTCCGCCGAGCATCGGTGCTCGCCGACCGTGGCCTACCGCTCGTGGTACGCGTCGCAACGCCGCGCCTACGGAGACCTGTACGCCTCGACCCGCTCCCTCGCGCACCATCTGGCGGCGGGACCCGCCGCCGCTTCCGCCGACTCACCCCTCGCCTAGACCCTTCACGAACAGGAGAACACCCATGAGCACACTCACCGAGACCGGATTCGATCTGGCCGCCGCCAAGCGAGAGATCCACGAGTACTGCCTGCGGTCGATGGAGTACGGCCTGAACTTCAACACCCAGGGCAACATCTCCCTGCGCGTGCCCGGAGTCGCGGATCGCTTCCTCATCACCCCCACCGATCTCGAATACGACAAGATGTCGCCCGACGACATCGTGCTCGTCAACGGCGACAGTCAGGTGATCGACGGTCCCCTGCTCCCTTCGAGCGAAGTCACGGTGCACATGGCTGTGTACAAGCGCCGCCCCGACGTGAACGCGATCGTTCACTCCGAGCCCGTGTTCTCCAACGTGTGGGGAGTGGTCGGGAAGCCGATCCTCGGCACCCTCGTCAACATGGTCATCTACACCAAGGGCGACGTGCCGATCATGCCGTTCGAACTGAGCAACAACACCGAGTTCGGTGAGCACATGTGCGATGTCATGGGCGGCCTCAATGCGGTGGTCTGGGCCAACCACGGGTTGCTCACCGTAGGGCCCAACCTGCGCGACGCTTTCAAGACATCGGTGGCGGTGGAGTCGGCCGCGCGCGTGCAAGCCTACGCCGGCGCGCTCACCGACTCTCCGATCGTGCTGGAGTACGACAAGCTCGGTATCACCCACTCTTTGTGAGGTGCGCTGTGAGTCTGGTCACGCTCCGGGTCGCCCTCGCCCGGGCTGAAGAGGGAGGGTATGCCGTTGGCGCCTTCAACGTGTCGAGCCTCGATCAGGCGATCGCCGTGCTCGACGCCGCCGAGGTGGAGCGCTCGCCGGTGATCGTTCAGTCGATCGCCGGAATGAGCGCCTACGCCGATGAGGAGCGCTGGTGGAAGCGTCTGCGCCGGATCATCGACGACTACCCCTCCGTACCGGCCGTTCTCCACCTCGACCACGGCCGCACGTACGAAGACTGCGCCCGGGCCGTCGACTGCGGGTTCTCCAGCGTCATGATCGACGCGAGTCGCGAGGCCGACGGGGATCTCCCGGCATCCTTCGACGACAACGTCACGCTCACCCGCCGGGTCGTGGAGATGGCGCGCCCGCACGGGGTCAGCGTCGAGGGGGAGCTCGGGACTATCGGTGGGGCGGAGGCCGGCATCGCGGGAATCGCCGAGGACATCGTCTTCGCCGATCCGGAGCAGGCCGCTCTCTTCGTTTCACGGACCGGGGTGGATGCTCTGGCCGTGGCCGTGGGTACGAGTCACGGATCGGTGAAGTTCATCGATGAGTCGGGCGGCCAGCGCCTGCGGATCGGGCTCATCGCCGAGATCAAGGCGCGTCTGCCTGACACCGCGCTCGTGCTCCACGGCTCCTCGTCGATCCCCGCGCAGGCCGTTGCGGTGATCAACGCTTACGGTGGCGAGGTTCGGCCCTCGTACGGCGTGTCGCCGGGGCAGAAGAGCGAGGCGATCGCGCACGGCATCCGCAAGATCAACCAGGGCACCGACTCGCATCTCGCGTGGACGGCGGCGATGCGACGGTTCCTGGGGGAAAACCCCGCCGTCGTGGAACCCAGCGCGCTGCTGGCGCCTGCCGTCGACGCCTTCCGTGAGATGGTGGCGCTGCGGATGCGGGAGTTCGGCTCTGCAGGACGCGCTTGAGCCTCCGTCCCCGCCGCTGCGGCCCGGTGCCCTGTGCCCGCGTCAGACGACCTCGACCTGCAGTCCGGACTCGCGCAGAGCGTCGACGTGCGGCTCGGGCGCTTCGGTGCCCGTGATGAGCAGGTCGGCGCGATCGAGCGGAGCGATACGGATCACCTGGCTCTTGCCGATCTTCGAGCTGTCGGCGACGATGATGCGGCGCTCGGCCGCGTCGAGGAAGCGTCGCTTCATGGTGACGTCGGGGAGGCTGGAGTTGGTGAAGCCCGCTGGGGACACTCCGTTGCACCCGATGAAGCACAGATCGCCGTGCACCGAGCCGACGAACATGTCGCCGAGCGGATCGACCAGCGAGCGCTGCTTGTGTCGCACCGTGCCGCCGGTCACGACGGTCGTCAGGTGCTCGGCGACGCCGAGCTCGAGCGCGATCGTGAGCGAGTTGGTGAAGACCACGACGCCGCGCAGCTCATCGCGGGTCAGCAGGGCGCGGGCGATCGCGAGCGTCGTGGTGCCGGCATCCAACAGCACTGCCATCTCGCTTTCGATCAGTGCTGCCGCCGCGTACCCGATGCGCCGCTTCTCGGTGATCGCTCGGGTGAGGGCGAGCTCGTAGTCGGGAACCTGCGCGGTCGATCGGATGCCGGCTATCGCTCCGCCGTGCACCCGCTGAATCACGTTGGCCTCGGCGAGGTAGTCGAGATCGGCGCGGACGGTGACCTCGGAAATGCTGAGCAGCCGACTGAGCTCGGCCACTCGGGCGAATCCCTGGCGTTCGATGATCGACACCACCTGCTCGCGGCGAACCGCCGCGGGGACGTGCTGCGACCATTCCGGCATGACGTCAGCGTACCGGGGAGGTCACCGGGGTCGTGGAATCGATGTCACCGCTGCCGCATCCGTGCCCTGTGGCCGGATAGCCTGGTCGCAACATGGCCACGATCTACGACGTCGCTGAGCGTGCAGGGGTATCCCCGGCGACGGTGTCGCGCGTGTTCAATGGTGTCAACGTCTCGCCCGAGAAGGTGGCGGCGGTGCGCGAGGCCGTCGCCCACCTGGGCTTCGTTCCCAGTCGAGCCGCGCGCGCGCTGCGCACACGGAGCACCGAGGTGATCGCGCTGATCATCCCCGACATCGAAAATCCCTACTTCACGGAGGTTGCCCGCGGGGTCGAGGACGTCGCCCAGGAGGCGGGCTACTCGCTCGTGCTGTGCAACTCCGACGCGCGGCGCGAGAAGGAGGCCGACTACCTCGACATCGCGGTCTCCGAGCGGATGGCGGGGGTGCTCGTGGCGGGTGCAGACGCGGGTACGGATGTGTCGGGGGTGCTCGCCGCGGGCCACGCCGTCGTCGCGGTCGATCGCCCGGTCGCTGCCGACGTCGACACCGTCATGATCGCCAACCGCGAAGCGGGACGTGCCGCCACGTCCGAGCTCCTCGGCGCGGGCTACACGCGCATCGCGTGCGTCACCGGTCCCGAGCAGATCGAGACGGCACGCGAGCGGGCGCTCGGCTGGCGCCAGGCACTCGCGGATGCCGGGATGCCGGCACCGGATGAGCTTCTCGTCCATTCGTCGTTCCATGTCGACGGCGGGCGCGCGGCCGCTGCGGCGCTGCTCTCGTCGCCCGAGCCGCCGGATGCGATCCTGGCGGGCAACAACCTGTTGGGCGTCGGCGTCATCCAGCACCTCTCGGAGATCGGGTCGGCTCCACCGGCGTTCGGCGTCGCCGTCGTCGGCTCGCTGCCGTTCACGACCCTGGCGCCGTCGGCGGTGACGGTCGTTCGCCTGCCGGCACGCGAGATGGGGGCGCAGGCGGCGCGCATGCTGCTGGAGCGCATCAGTGGCGAGGGTGGTCCCGCGCGCACGATCGTGCTCGGCGGCGAGCTGCAGGCCGCGCGGCGCTAGCGGGCACGGCGGCCGGTGCCCTCCCGCCATGCCGTCGGTTGTTCATGAAATCGATTTCGCGTAGACTGACCCCCAGCGCGCTTCACCGGATTCGAGGAGGAACGATGGTCACCCGCTGCACAATCGGGGTCGACATCGGCACCTCCAGCAGCAAGGGCGTGCTGGTCGACGAAGACGGCCACGTGCTGGCCTCGTCGACGGTCGCGCACACCGTCGACCGCCCGCGCACCGGGTGGGTGGAGATGGACGGCGAGCTGTGGTGGACCGAGTTCGTCCGCCTGACCACCCAGCTCCTGGCCGCCGCCGCGGCCGAGGCCCCGGAAATCGTCGGGGTCGGCGTCAGCGGCATGGGTCCATGCGTGCTGCTCGCCGACGAAGACGGCCGGCCAGTCCGCCCCGCAATCCTCTACGGTGTCGACACCCGTGCGGCAGCGCAGGTCGAACGGATGACCGCCGAGATCGGCGAGGAGGAGATCGTGCGCGTCGGCGGATCGCGCCTGAGCTCGCAAGCGGCCGCGCCCAAGATCCGCTGGGTCGCCGACGAAGAACCTGACGCCTACAGTCGAGCCCGCCGGCTGTTCATGCCGGCATCCTGGCTAGCGCACCGACTCACCGGCGCCTACGTACTCGACCACCAATCGGCGAGCCAGACCAGCCCGCTCTACGACGTGGATGCCGGGCGCTGGCACGACGGGCTGTGGCAGCGGTATGCCGCGGGCATCGAACAGCCCGAGTTGCGCTGGGCGGGAGAGGTCGCCGGCGAGGTCACCGCGGCGGCAGCGGCTAAGACCGGCATCCCGGTCGGTACGCCCGTGATCGCCGGAACCATCGACGCCTGGACCGAGGCGGTCAGTGTCGGCGCCCACGGCGACGGCGACCTCATGCTGATGTACGGCACCACGATGTTCCTTATCGCCACAGAATCACGGACCCTGCGCACGCCGTCGATGTGGACGACGGTGGGAGCCTTCGCAGGAACCCGCAACCTCGCGGGAGGGCTCGCGACCTCCGGTGCGCTCACCGACTGGATCAAAGACCTCACGGCATCCGACTACACCAGCCTCGTCGCCGAAGCGGAGCGCTCAGGTATCGGGGCGCGCGGTCTGGTGATGCTGCCCTACTTCTCGGGGGAGCGCACGCCCATCCTCGACCCCGACGCGCGCGGCGTGGTCGCCGGGCTGACGCTCGGTCACGCTCGCGGCGATCTGTACCGCGCGGCGCTGGAGGCAACCGCGTTCGGGGTGCGGCACAACGTCGAGACGATGCGTGCCGCCGGGGCCGACATCCGGCGGATCGTCGCCGTGGGCGGGGGTACTCAAGCCCGTCTGTGGCTGCAGATCGTCTCCGACGTCACCGGCCTCGTTCAGGAGGTGCCGACCGTCACGATCGGCGCCGGGTATGGCGCCGCCTTCCTCGCCGCCGGTGCCACCTCGACCAGTCCGCGCATCGACCGGTGGAACCCCGTCGACGTCGTGATCCAACCCGACCCTGCCGCCCGCGCAGAATACGACGCTCTGTACGCGCTGTACCTCGACCTCTACCCGGCCACCCGTGACATCGCCCATGCGCTCGCCGCTCGCGAGCGCGACCGAGCCCTCACCCCACAGGAGACAACATGACGTACACCCTTCCCACCGCGACCATTCGCCCGCAGATCGCCCCGAAGACGGCATACCTCATCGCATCGGGCGACCTCCGAGAGTCGGCCAATGTCGCCGGGTGGCCGACCCAGGTCCAACTCGAGGCGGCCGTGACTCGCGTGCTGAACGAGCTCGGCTGGTCGGTCGTGCGTGCTAACGGGGTCGACCCCGAAACCGGGCACGGCTTCATCTCCAGCCAGCGCATGGGTCTGAACGTGTTCACGAGCATCCCCGATGAGGCGCCGCTCATCGTCGCTGAGGCGGTGTGGCAGTACTCGCATCACGTGCTGGCAGGCCTGCGCACCCATCGCGGTCCGATCCTCACCGTCGCGAACTTCGCCGGCGAATGGCCGGGTCTCGTGGGCCTGTTGGGACTCAATGCGGGTATGACCAAGATGGGCAAGGACTACGCCACCATCTGGTCGGTCGACTTCACCGACGAGTGGTTCCGGGACGGCATCCGGGAGTGGACCGAGACGGGGCGCATCACGCACGACGCGTCGCACGTGCGCGCACTTCCCCCCCTCCCGGACGTCGCCGAGGTGGAGCTGGGTCGGGCGCTGGGCGACCAGCTGCTCGCTGACAAGGCCATCATCGGCGTCTTCGACGAGGGCTGCATGGGCATGTACAACGCGATCTTCGACGACGAACTGCTCAACAAGACCGGCATCTACAAGGAGCGGCTGTCGCAGTCGGCTCTCTACGCGGAGATGCTCACCGTCACCGAGGCCGAGGCCGATGCCGCTTACGACTGGCTCACCGACCGCGGCATGACCTTCGTCTACGGCGAGGATGCCGCCACCGAGCTCACCCGCGAGCAGGTGCAGTGGCAGCTGAAGATGTACATCGCCGCCCTGCGCATCGCCGACGACTTCGGACTGGATGCCGTCGGCATCCAGTACCAGCAGGGCCTGAAGGACCTCGTGCCCGCCTCCGACCTCGCCGAAGGCATCCTCAACTCGACCGAGCGGCCCCCGGTGCTCTCGCGTGACGGTAGCCGTGAGCTGTTCGCAGGGCGCGCCTTCCCGCACTTCAACGAGGCCGATGAGGGGGTGGCGGTCGACGCGCTGATCACCGACCGCGTGTGGACGGCGATGGGGCTCGTGCCCGACAACACCCTCCACGACGTTCGGTGGGGCGAACAGTACGGCGACGACTTCGTGTGGGTCTACGAGATCTCGGGGTCGGTCCCCGCGTCGCACCTGGGCGGCTGGGACAAGGCCGAGGGGTGGCGGCAGGGTCACGTCTTCTTCCCCGCCGGCGGCTCGACCATCAACGGGGTGAGCAAGCCCGGCGAAGTGGTGCTGTCGCGTGTGTTCGTCGCCGACGGCATCCTGCAGGCCGATGTCTTCCGCGCTTCGGTGGTCGAGTTGCCGGGGGAGGAGACCCAGCGCCGCAAGGATGCCACCAACCCCGAGTGGCCGATCGCGCATGTGCTGCTGCACGGCGTGACCCGCGACCAGTTCATGGCGCGTCACAGGGCCAACCACGCCCAGCTGGTCTACGCCCCGGACGCCGAGACGGCCGACAAGGCGCTGCTGGCGAAGGCCGCGATGTTCGATCGCATCGGCATCCGCGTCAATCTGGTGGGCGACACCGCGGTCTGAACGCAGCGAGACCGTCGTGACCCGCTACGCTCGCGCACATGGCGGATGACGAGGACGAATTCGGTCGCGTCGGATCCTTGATCGCCGGCGTCATCGTCATCGTCTTCGTCGTCAGCGTCCTGGTGTTCGCGGCAGCGGACCTCGGCGTGCGGTGGGCATTCAGCACCCTCACGGGCGAGGGCGGCGAGCCGGACTGGGGCCGCGCGTTCGGCGTCGCGATTGCGACGGTGACGGCAGCGGCGGTGGCCAAGATCTGGACCAGCAGACGCCGCAGGAGTTGAGTCCTCGTCGGCCCTCGGTCCGCCGCTCGATAGAGTCCAGCCATGGAGCTTCTCAACATCGTTCTCGCCATCGCCGGCTACGCGATCGGCATGGTGATCCTCTTCTTCGTCATCAAGGAGGCGGTGCTCGCCGCGCTGCGGGAGCACACGCTCAACAGCACGACCGCCGTCATGATCCGGCAGTCCGTCCCGCTCGAAGTCACACACTCGAACACGGAGTGACCCGCGGGCATCTCCTGTCCTGCTGAGTCATACAGAACCGTTGAGCCCCCGAATGACGCGCGCGACGTCTTCGGGCAGCACCGTCATCTCCACCCGGACGCCTTCGACGTCGAGCGTGATGATCGACTGCTCCGGGAGCGGGTTGGCAATGAGTTGACCCGTCGTCGGCTCAGTCGTTTGTGGAACTGCGTCGCGCACCCGCCACGTGTGCTCGTCGGCCGACATTTCACCACGCAAGATAGTCAGTTCTCGCAGGGACCAGTGGGCCGAGAGCCCTTCCACCGAGCCGGCGGGCACGCGCGGGGCGGCCAGCACTCGCCCCTTGCGTCGCGCTCGACGCGCGGCACGGCGCAGGCCCCACCCCGCTCCCCACTCGCCGCCCCAGGCGCTCAACACCTCGCCGATGAGCTCGCCGATCATCGGCCCGCCTGCCACCGATCGAGGATGCCGTCGGCATCCGCTTCGCGAAGAGCCCACTCCACGACCACGTCACCGCAGCGGACTTCGATGAGCACGGGATCGGGGACCGCGAGACCGAACGAATCGCGAGCGCGAGGTCGCCCCGAACGACGCAGGCCGTCGAGGGGGAGGCGCTGCTGTTCGAACGCGAGACGGTGACCGTCGAGGCGGGCTTCGATCTCGCGCCAGTGCCGCCCGAGACCGGACACCGCGCCCTGCCGCACCCGGAACGCGCCGAGCACCCGGTCGGACTCCGCCGCAACCGCCGCCCGTTGCCGCCACGCGATGGGGTCGACGGCGGCCTGGGCGACGCCGCCGGTGATCCAGGCGAGGAGATCGTCGAGCACTCGTCCTCCAGGCGTTCCGGTGGGTGCGGCCCGGGCGGCGCCGCAGGGTCAGCCTAGAGCCGGGATCGTCAAGCCCCTGGTGCCGCCGCTCCGACGACGTGAGCATGGAACGAACGAAGAGGGAGACCCATGGCCACGGAACTGTCGGTCGGCGACCGCGTCAGCTGGAACACGTCGCAAGGACGGACGAAGGGGAAGGTCGTGGAAGAACGTCGGTCCGACTTCACGTTCGCCGATCAGCACTTCACGGCATCCGACGACGAGCCCGCGTACATCGTCGAGTCCGAGAGGACCGGCGCGCGGGCCGCCCACCAGCGCTCCGCCCTGCGCCGACTGGCATGAGCGCGACAGCAGAGGCCCGTACCGCCCTCGACGTCGTGGACTGGCGGCGGCGCGTGTTCGCGCTGTACGCCGAGGTGCGCGAGACGACGGATGCCGAGACCGCGCACGACGTGTGGCGACGCGGACGCGACCACCTCATGGCGCAGCATCCCGCGTCGCCGCTGCTGCCCGCCGACCGCGCGGGATTCGGGGGAGTGCCCGTGGCGCCATACGATCCTGCGTGGCGGTTCGAGCTGCCGCTCCTCGAGGCGGCGCCCGAGACGTTCGCGTTCACGTCGGGCACCGACGGTGTGGTGGAGTTCGAACGCGTCGCCCGCGTGGAGGTGCCCGATGCCGGTTCGCTCGACGTGTGGCGGTTGACGTCCTACGGCGGCGGCCTGTTCATCCCGGTGCGGGACGGGCTGGCCGGCCGACCGGGCGGCACGTACGGCGGCGGGCGCTACCTCGTCGACACGATCAAGGGCGCCGACCTCGGGTCCGCACCGGCGGAGACGGATGCGGGCGCCGGCATGGACCGCATCGTGCTCGACTTCAACTTCGCCTACAACCCGTCCTGCGCCTACGATCCGGCGTGGGCGTGCCCGCTGGCCCCGCGCGGGAATGTGCTCTCGGTCGACGTCCCCGTCGGAGAGCGGTACGGCGCTCCGGACTGATCGCACGCCTCCTCCGGATGGTCCCCGGGGCGGACGCCGTATCCCCCTTTCGGAGGATGTGCGGATGCCGCCGCTTTCGTAGCGTGGAGCATGCGGAGTATGGCTTCACTCCGTCGGGCCGGGTGACGGGAACACCCGGCCCCTTCTCATTCGTGGCTGCGAACGGTGGGGATGGGCGTCGCATCGGCGCGGGAGACCCGGACCGATGGCCCCGACGACGTCCCCCAACCCGTCGGAGCCACCGCGCGAGCGAGGCGGGCACGGTGGCCGACCGCGCCCTTTTTCCACCCAGAGGGCCGCTCACGCTACAGCACGAGAACGTAGAGGGGCGCGGCGCGGACGCCGAGGGCGTTGACGACGTCGGTTCGGCTTTGATATGCGCCAGCGGCCATACGAGCGGCGGCGCCGACACGCCCAGAGAGGCAGGGGCGGGCCGTCAGAGGCGCACTGCCCTAGCCTGGCCGTGCGGGTTCACCTCATCGCAGAAGACACTCCCCCCGTGTCCCTGGAGTCCCCAGCTCCGTGCGACGTACCCGCCGGAGCCCTCTCGGCCTCACGGCCTCGAGAGGGCTCTGTCGCGCACCGTGGGCCGCGTCGGCGGAGCGCAGACGCCCGACTGTTTATGAGAGTGCTCTCATGTCGCGTGATGAATGCGGGTGGTCGCCGTCTCTCCATTCAGGCGTCTCCCTGTTCGGCTGACGCCCACCGGCCTGGGGTCGACCGCGATCCGGGGGGAGGCGGAAAGACCCCAGGCCACTGCACGTCTCACGCAACTCGCGGACGCGAGGCGACCCCGGGTGGGTAGCGCGAGATGCCGACGCTCCGAGAAGGTGTCAGGCTGGGACGATGAGCATTCCCGACATCACCCTCAACGACGGCCACACCATCCCGCAGCTCGGGTTCGGCGTGTTCAAGGTCGATCCCGGCGAGACCGAGCGCATCGTCAGCGACGCGCTGGAGGCGGGCTACCGTCACATCGACACCGCAGCGGTGTACCGCAACGAAGCGGGAGTCGGTCGAGCGATCGCGGCCAGCGGCATCCCGCGCGAGGAGCTGTTCGTCACCACCAAGCTGTGGAACTCCGAGCAGGGCACCGACTCGGCGCGCGCCGCGCTGGCGACCAGCCTCGAGACACTCGGCCTCGACCACGTCGACCTGTATCTGATCCACTGGCCGCGTCCCGACCTCGACCGCTACGTCGCGTCGTGGCAGACGCTCGAGGAGTTGCGGGGCGAAGGCCTCACGCGCTCGATCGGCGTCTCCAACTTCCACCGCCCGCACCTGGAGCGCCTGCTCGCGGAGACCGGCACCGTGCCCGCGGTGAACCAGATCGAGCTCCACCCCGCGTTCGCCCAGCGGGAGCTGCGCGCCTTCGGCGAAGGCCACGGCATCCGCACCGAGGCGTGGGGGCCGCTCGGCCAGGGCAAGTACGACTTGTTCAGCGAGCAGGCGGTCCAGGATGCCGCCGCGGCGCACGGCGCGACTCCGGCCCAGGTCGTCATCCGCTGGCACCTGCAGAACGGCATCATCGTGTTCCCCAAGTCGTCGACGCGCGAGCGCATCGCGGAGAACATCGACGTGTTCGGCTTCGAGCTGACTGCGGACGAGGTCGCCGCGATCGACGCGCTCGACCGGGGCCTGCGCGTGGGCGCCGACCCGGACACCGCCACGTTCTGAACTCGCGCGAGCGATCGCCGAGCCCACACGCTGCTGCCGAACCGACACGATTCGTGCGTTCGCCGCGTGTGGGCTCGGCGTTTTCATGTCGGCTCGGCGCGGCGGTCGCACTTGCCGTCAGGACCGGAAGCCTGGTATTCCTGGAGGGACGGGATGGGGGTCCCGTGCATCGATCACTGGGGGGATTCGATGAGCGACGTCATTCTGGTGCCGGCAGTCTTCCGCTGCCCGGACCACGACAATCACGAACTGCTGACCGCGCGCGTACGCGAGCAGGTCGACCGGGAGGCCGCCTGGTTCAGCGAGCGGACGTCGGAGGTGTTCCGCGTCTCGGTCGTCTGCCCGGGATCGGCCGCCTCGCCGGCGCCGCACCGGCGCATCTACGACGGCACGTGGAAGCGCGCCGCCGTCGCCGCGCGCGTCGCCTGAGCAGGATCACGCAGGGCCGCGCCTCAGAGCCACGCCCTCAGGGTGTCGGCCTTCAGGGTGTCGGCTCGATGATCAGCGTGCGCGTGGGGCCCGGTGCGGGCGGCTGACCTCCGCCGGTGACGACGGACCACACCCCGCCGATGATCGCGACGGCGGCGACGGCGATCGCGAAGATCTGCCAGCCCTGCCATTCTCGGCGAGGGCGGCCGCTTCGCCGCGGGTCGGAGCTCACGCGCCGAGTCTAGAGGCGGCATCACCGGCGGCGCTGCGGCCGCGCGGCGGTGGGCTCGGATCGCGCTGTCAGCGAACGTCGCGACGGCCGCCCGACCAGGTCGGGGCGGATGTCGGAGCGCGGCGTTAGCATGAACCGTTCGCCGCTGTCCGACTCCGGAGGTCCTGCATGCTCGGCAAGCTCTTGGTGCGCTACTTGGCGACGTACAAGTGGTGGCTCACGGGCGTCCTGGTCTTCCAGTTCGCGTCGGCGATGGCGTCCCTGTACCTCCCGCGGCTGAACGCCGACATCATCGACAACGGCGTCGCCGCCGGCGACACCGCCTACATCTGGTCGCACGGCATGCTCATGCTCGGCGTCGCACTCGGTCAGATCGTGGCGTCCGTCATCGCGACCTACTTCGCCGCCCGCGCCGCGATGAGCGCCGGGCGCGACATCCGCCGCGACGTGTACCAGAAGGTCAGCGGCTTCTCCGAGCGCGAGGTCTCCCGCTTCGGCGCGGGCACGCTCATCACCCGCAACACCAACGACGTCCAGCAGGTGCAGATGCTCGCGATGATGGGCGCGACGATGCTCGTCACCGCGCCGCTGCTCGCCGTCGGCGGCATCATCATGGCCCTCCAGCAGGACGTCGGACTCAGCTGGCTCATCGGCGTCGCCGTGCCCGTGCTGCTCGTGGTCGCGGGTCTCATCATCAGCCGCATGGTGCCGCTGTTCCGGCAGTACCAGCAGCGACTCGACGCCGTGAACCGCATCATGCGCGAGCAGCTCACGGGCGTCCGTGTCGTCCGCGCCTTCGTGCGCGAGCGCATCGAGGAGGGGCGGTTCCGCGTCGCCAACACCGACATCATGATCGTGGGTCGCAAGGTCGGCTCGCTGTTCGTGCTGATGTTCCCGCTCGCGATGCTCGTGCTGAACGTCACCGTCGTCGGCGTCATCTGGTTCGGCGGCATTCAGGTCGATCAGGGCAACGTCCAGATCGGCACCCTCTTCGCCTTCATGCAGTACGTCGGCCAGATCCTCATGGGCGTGCTCATGGCCACGTTCATGACGATCATGATCCCGCGCGCCGCGGTGTCGGCCGACCGCATCGGCGAAGTGCTCGACTCGGACGACCAGCTGACGCGGCCCGCTCAGCCGGTGTCGGTGTTCCCGGCGCCGGGAACGGTCGAGTTCGACGACGTGTCCTTCACCTACCCCGGAGCGGAGTCGCCCGTGCTGGAGGGCCTCACGTTCCGCGCCGAGCCGGGGGAGACCCTCGCGATCGTCGGGTCCACCGGCTCGGGCAAGACCACCCTCGTCTCTCTGATCCCGCGGCTGTTCGACGTCACCGGCGGCAGCGTCCGCGTCGCGGGCGTCGACGTGCGCGAGGCCGACCTCGACGTGCTGTGGCATGGCATCGGCTATGTCCCCCAGCGCGCCTTCCTGTTCACGGGAACCGTCGCCTCCAACCTCCGGTTCGGTCGCGAGGACGCCACCGACGAGGAGCTGTGGGCTGCGCTCGAGATCGCGCAGGGCAAGGACTTCGTCGAGGAGATGGAGGGGGGCCTCAACGCCCGCATCTCCCAGGGCGGAACCAATGTCTCCGGCGGGCAGCGCCAGCGGCTCGCGATCGCCCGTGCCATCGTGCACCAGCCCGACATCCTCGTCTTCGATGACTCCTTCTCGGCGCTCGACGTCTCCACGGACGCCCGACTGAGACAGGCGCTCTGGCGAGCACTGCCCGGCGTCACGAAGATCGTGGTCGCTCAGCGGATCTCGACGGTGACGGGCGCCGATCGCATCGTGGTGCTCGACGACGGCAGAATCGTCGGCCTCGGCACGCACGACGAGCTGTTGGCAGGCAACGAGACCTACCGCGAGATCGTCGAGTCGCAGCTGGGGGTGGACGCATGAGCGGCACGGAATCCGGTGCGCAGACCATGACCGAGGAGGAGCGCCTCGACCTCGAGCGCGCGGAGCAGGCGCGCCTGAACTCCGGCGACTGGGATTCGGTCGCTCCGGGCAAGGCAGCGGACTTCGGGAAGAGCTTCGTCCGCATGATCGGGCTGCTCGGTCCCCACAAGTGGGCCTTCATCTTCGTGTCGATCATGGGTGCGATCGGCGTCGTGCTCGCCGTCATCGCACCGAAGGTGCTCGGCGAGGCCACGAACCTCATCTTCGAGGGTGTGGTGTCGAGGTCGCTCGCCGAGTTCTTCCCGGCCGGTACGACGCAGGCGGAGGTCGTCGCGGCGCTGCGCTCGTCGGGGCAGGCAGACCAGGCCAACATGGTCGCCGCCATGCAGGATTTCCAGGTCGGCGCCGGAGTCGACTTCGATCAGCTGCGCTGGGTGGTCGTCGCCGTCCTTGCGATCTACGTCGTCTCGGCGGTGCTCACGTGGCTGCAGGGCTACGTGATCAACGTGATCATGGTCCGCTCGATGTGGCGTCTGCGCGAAGAGGTCGAGGCGAAGATCAACCGTCTCCCGCTCGCCTACTTCGACCGCGTGCAGCGGGGCGAGCTCATCTCGCGTGTCACCAACGACATCGACAACATCACCCAGACGATGCAGCAGGCGCTCTCGACGGCCGTGACGAACATCCTCACCGTGGTCGGCGTGCTCGTCATGATGTTCTCCATCTCGTGGCAGCTCGCGATCGTCGCGCTGATCGCCCTGCCGCTCATGGCCGTGGTGTTCGGTGTGATCGGCCCTCGTTCACAGAAGGCGTTCGCGACGCAGTGGCAGAAGGTCGGGCGACTGAACGCCCGGGTCGAGGAGTCGTTCTCCGGCCACGCGCTCGTCCGCGTCTACGGACGCGAGGAGGACTCGCGCGAGAAGTTCCAGGAAGAGAACGAAGAGCTGTACCAGGCGTCGTTCAAGGCGCAGTTCCTCTCGGGGCTGATGATGCCGTCGATGATGTTCATCGGCAGCCTCACCTACGTCGGCATCGCCGTCCTCGGCGGGCTCATGGTCGCGTCGGGTCAGCTGCGTCTCGGCGACGTCCAGGCCTTCATCCAGTACTCGCAGCAGTTCACCCAGCCGCTGTCCGAGCTCGGTGGCATGGCCGCCGTCGTCCAGTCCGGCACCGCCTCGGCCGAGCGGGTCTTCGAACTGCTCGACGAGCCGGAACAGGAAGCGGACGACGCCGACGCCCCCGCGATCGTCGACGGCCGCGGCGTGATCGAGTTCGAGCACGTGGCGTTCTCGTACTCGGCCGACAAGCCCCTCATCCGCGACCTCTCGTTCCGGGTGGAACCCGGGCAGACCGTCGCGATCGTCGGACCGACCGGCGCCGGCAAGACCACGCTTGTGAATCTGCTGATGCGGTTCTACGAGCTGGACGGCGGGCGGATCCTGCTCGACGGGCAGGACATCGCCCAGCTCGCCCGCGACGACGTCCGCTCGCGCACCGGCATGGTCCTCCAGGATCCGTGGCTGTTCGCGGGCACGATCCGCGAGAACATCCGCTACGGCAACGAGGGCGCCACCGACGACGAGATCGTCGAGGCCGCCGTCGCAACCCGGGTGGACCGTTTCGTGCACTCCCTCCCCGACGGCTACGACACCGTCCTCGACGAGGACGCCGCGAACGTCTCAGCGGGGGAGAAGCAGCTCATCACGATCGCGCGTGCCTTCGTGGCCCAGCCCGCGGTCCTCATCCTCGACGAGGCGACGAGCTCGGTCGACACCCGCACCGAACTGCTCCTCCAGCACGCGATGTCGGCACTGCGGGAAGGGCGCACCTCTTTCGTCATCGCTCACCGGCTCTCGACGATCCGCGACGCCGACCTCATCCTGGTGATGGAGCACGGCGATATCGTCGAGAAGGGCAGCCACGAAGAGCTGATCGCCGCTCAGGGCGCGTACTGGCGTCTCTACCGGTCGCAGTTCGAGAAGGCGGCGACCGAAGAGCCCACCGAGTCCGAGCCTCACGAGACCGAGCCCACCGAGACCGAGCCCCAGGAGCCGGAGCCGGCGGCGTGACGCGGCGGGACGCCGCGCGCAGTCCGCGCTACGTCATCGCGTGCCTCGGCATCGGGCTGCTCGCCGGACTCCTGTCGGGGCTGTTCGGCGTCGGTGGCGGCACCGTCATCGTTCCGCTGCTGCTGCTCTTCCTCCACTTCGACCAGCGCCTCGCCGCAGGGACCTCGCTCGCCGCGATCGTCCCGACGGCGTCGGTCGGCGTCGTCTCCTACGCGATCCACGGCTCGGTCGCGTGGGTCCCGGCGATCATCCTCGCCGTGGGTGCGGTCATCGGCGCACAGGTCGGCACCTGGCTGCTGGCCCGACTCCCGCAGAACGCCCTGCGGTGGGGGTTCGTCGGATTCCTCGTCGTCGTCATCGTCATGCTGTTTGTCGTCGTGCCCTCTCGTGACGCGGAGCTCGAGCTCACCCTCGTCAGCGGCCTCGGCCTCGGGGGACTCGGTGTCTTCACGGGCATCATGGCCGGGCTCCTGGGTGTCGGCGGCGGGGTGATCGTCGTCCCGGCGCTCATGTTCCTGTTCGGCACGAGCGACCTCATCGCCAAAGGAACGTCGCTGCTGATGATGATCCCAACGGCCGTGTCGGGCACGCTCGGCAACCTGCGCCGCGGCAACGTCGACATCCTCGCCGCCGCGCTCATCGGTGTGGCCGCATGCACCACGACCGCGCTCGGCGCGTGGGTCGCCACGCTCCTCGACCCGCTCACCTCGAACATCCTCTTCGCGGCGTTCCTCACCTTCATCGCCGTGCAGCTGGCCATCCGGGCCTGGCGCGCACGGGCCACCCGGTGACGCATCGCGACGACGCCCACCGAGCCGCCGCCGTGCTTTGCCCGGCCGCCTCGCCCCTGCGTCCCGAGTCGCCTCGGTAGGATTGCACGGTGTCCGTGAACCCTGAGCTCGTCGGTCGAGACTTCCCTCCGACCGCGCCGTACCTCGTCGGTCGTGAGAAGGTGCGCGAGTTCGCGCGTGCCGTCTTCGCCACCGACCCGCAGCACACCGACCCCGCCGCGGCGCAGCGGCTCGGCTACACCGACGTGGTGGCTCCGCCCACTTTCGCGATGGTGATCCAGGACCTCACGCTCCAGCAGCTCCTCAGCGAACCGGACTCCGGGATCGCCCTCGAGCGCACCGTGCACGCGGAGCAGCGGTTCCGTTACACGCGCCCGATCGTGGCCGGTGACGAGCTGACCGCGCGCTTGCAGGTGACCGGCGTGCGACCCTTCGGCAAGGGTGCGATGGTCACCAGTGAAGCGGAGATCACCGACGCCGGTGGCTCCCACGTCGTCACCGCGGTGTCGGTGCTGCTGATCGGAGGCGAGGAGTGAGCTCTTCGACGAACGCGGACGAGTCGGCGGCCGGCATCGAGGTCGGCACGGTCGTCGCCGAGCGCACCGTGCAGCTGACCCGCGAGTCCCTTGTTCGCTACGCGGGTGCATCGGGCGACTTCAACCCGATCCACTACCGCGACGACGTCGCCGAGCACGTCGGGCTGCCCGGCGTCCTCGCCCACGGCATGCTCACCATGGGACTGGCGGTCGAGACGATCGTCGAATGGCTGGGCGACAGCGGACGCATCCTCGAGTACGGCGTCCGGTTCACGCGTCCCGTCGTCGTCGACGCCGACAGCGGTGCCGCGCTCACCGTGGTCGCGAAGGTCGGCGCGGTCGACGAGGCGACCCTGCGGGTGGACCTCACCGTCTCGCACGGCGAGACGGTCGTCCTCGGCAAGGCGCAGGTCCGCGTGCGCGCGGGCGCGTGATGACCGAGATCTCGCCGCTGCCCCTGTCGCAGCTCACCACGCTGCGCGCCGGTGCGGCCCCTCGCCGCATGGTCGAGGCTCGCACCCGTGGCGAACTCGTCGACGAACTCCGGGACGTCTGGATGACAGGCGAGCCGTGGTTCGTCGTCGGCGGCGGATCGAACCTGCTCGTCGGGGACGAGCCGTTCGACGGCACAGTCGTCCTCGTGCGCACCGGCGGACTCGAGCGGCTCGCGTCCCCCCGCCCGGGATACGCGCGGGTGCGGGCGGAAGCCGGCCATGGCTGGGACGAGCTGGTGGCCTTCACCGTCGCCGAAGGGCTCCAGGGCATTGAGGCGATGTCGGGGATCCCGGGAACCGCCGGCGCCGCGCCCGTGCAGAACATCGGCGCCTATGGGCAGGAGCTCGTCCAGACCCTCGTCGAGGTCGAGCTGCTCGACCACGCCACCGGCGACGTCTCGGTCGTGCCCGCCGACGAGCTCGAGCTCGGCTTCCGCACGTCGGTCCTCAAAGCACACTACGGCTCGCTCGCCCGCCGTGACGCGGTGATCCTCTCGATCACCCTCGAGCTCGCCGAGGTCGGCCACGGCGAGATCCCCGTGCGCGGTGCGCAGCTGCGTCAGTCCCTCGGCCTGGACGCCTCGGCATCGGCCTCGCTCGCGTGGCTGCGGGAGACCGTCCTCGCTACCCGCGCCCGCAAGGGCATGGTCCTCGACGATGCCGACCCCGACACCTACAGTGCCGGCTCGTTCTTCCAGAACGCGATCGTCACCGCCGCCTTCGCCCGGACGCTGCCCGCGGCGTGCCCGCGCTGGCCGGTTTCGGTCGACCTCGATCCGGTGACCGTGATCCCGCTCGACGTCTTCGATGGCATCGTGCCCGCGCCGGTCGCCCACGAGCCCGACGTCAAGGTCAGTGCCGCCTGGCTCATCGAGCACGCGGGCCTGCGCAAGGGCTTCTCGCTGCCGAGGTCACGCGCCGGACTGTCGACCAAGCACGCTCTCGCACTCACCAACCGCGGCGGCGCGACCGCGGGAGAGCTGGCCGAGCTCGCCCGCTTCATCCGCGGCCGCGTGCAGTCGGAGTTCGGGCTCATGCTGCAGCCCGAACCGGTGCTCGTCGGCGTCGAGATCTGACGCGCGCCCGACGCGCGCCCCGCGGTCGCACGCGTTCGCCCGCGGCAGGACACGGCGCAGCGGAGGCGATCGGCGTCGCGGAGGGCGCGTCACAGCCAGGCGTCCTCCGCACGGCCGATCTCCTCCGCAGCGCAGGTGAGCCGGACGGCGCCGCTCAGCCGAAGAGCTTCTGCAACCGCTGCACGCCCTCCAGGAGCGCGTCGTCGCCGAGCGCGTACGACAGGCGCAGGTAGCCGCTCGGTCCGAACGCCTCGCCCGGCACGACGGCGACCTCGGCCTGCTCGAGGATGAGGTCGGCGAGCTCGAGCGACGTCGAGACGGTCGTGCCGTGCCAGTCGCGCCCGAGCAGTCCGCGGACATCCGGGTAGACGTAGAAGGCGCCGAGCGGGTTCGGCACGGTGACGCCCGGGATCTTCGCCAGCTCCGACACGATGAGGCGGCGGCGGCGGTCGAAGGCCTGACGCATCTCCTCGGCCGCCGTCTGCGGCCCGGTCAGCGCGGCCAGGGCGGCGCGCTGGGCCACGTTGTTGACGTTGGAGCTGAGGTGCGACTGGAGGTTGCCGGCGACCTTGATCGCGGCAGCAGGTCCGACCATCCAGCCCACGCGCCACCCGGTCATCGCGTAGGTCTTCGCGACGCCGTTGACGAGGATCGCCTGGCCGGCGAGTTCCGGCACGGCCTCGACGATCGACACCGCACGGGCGCCTTCGTAGACGAGGTTCTGGTAGATCTCGTCGCTGATCACCCAGATGCCATGCTCGAGGGCCCACTGGCCGATGGCGCGGGTCTCCTCGGGTGTGTAAACCGAGCCGGTGGGGTTCGACGGCGACACGAACACGAGCACGGTGGTGCGGTCGGTGCGCGCGGCCTCGAGCTGCTCGACGGTCACCTTGTAGTCCTGCTCGGCGCCGGCGAACACCTCGACGGGCACCCCGTCGGCCAGGGCGATCGCCTCGGGGTAGGTGGTCCAGTACGGTGCCGGTAGCAGCACCTCGTCGCCCGGGTTCACGACCGCCTGGAATGCCTGGTAGACAGCCTGCTTGCCGCCGTTGGTGACGATCACCTGCGCCGGCGAGACCTCGAGTCCCGAGTCGCGCAGCGTTTTGGCGGCGATGGCCTCGCGCAGCACCGGCAGGCCGGCGGCAGGCGTGTAGCGGAAGTTGGCGGGGTCATGGAGCGCCTCGGCCGCGGCGTCGACGATGAACTGCGGCGTCGCGAAGTCCGGCTCGCCGGCAGCGTAGGAGATCACCGGGCGGCCTGCGGCCTGCAGCGCCTTGGCCTTGGCGTCGACCTTGAGGGTCGCCGACTCGGCGATGGCGCTGAGCTTCGCGGAGACGCGGGGAGTGCGGGACAGGGGAGCGCGTTCGGTCACGCTACGAGCGTAGCCGGACGCGCTCCCCGTGGTCACCCGCGGGTGCCGGAGGATCGGCGTCCGGGCGGCCTCACAGGTCCAGCGGCCATGCCGGGTGGAGCTGGATGGCGCCGCCCGCCGCCATGGGGTGACGGGAGGCCAGCTCGATCGCCTCGTCGAGGCTCTCGCATTCGAGGACGTCGAAGCCGCCGATGAGCTCGTACGCCTCGGCGAAGGGGCCGTCGCTCACCATCACCTCGCCCCGGCGACGTCGGATCGTCTTGGCCTCGGCGGCGGGCCGCAGGCGGTCGCCCTCGACGGCGCGGCCGGTGCCGTAGGTCTCGTCCGCCCATTCTTCGATCGTGACCGGGGACTCCTCGGGTCCGGTGAGCTCCGGGTCGGTGAGGACCAGCATGAGATAGCGCATCGTCGTTTCCTTTCCGTCGTGTGCGACGTTACGACAACACGTCGAACGGGCGTGGGTGGGATCGACATTCTGCGCGCACGGTTTTGCGCACGGTTCCCGGCATCCACTCCGTCGGGGATGCCGGGAACCGTCGCGTGTGCCGCCGGTCAGTCCTCGGACAGGTACCGGTGGTAGGCGGGGATCGTGAGGAACGCGGGGAAGTCCTGCCCCAGCGCGACCTCGCGGAACACCTCGGCGGCGTCATCGAAGCGGTCTCCGCTCCGGCGCTCCGCCGACGCCAGCACCTCTCCGATCAGCGTCTCGATGTACTCCGCGGTGATGGCGGTGCCGTCGTCGGTGACGCGGTCCTGATGGATCCACTGCCACACCTGACTGCGACTGATCTCGGCCGTCGCGGCATCCTCCATCAGGTTGTCGATCGCGACCGCGCCGAGCCCCCGGAGCCATGCCTCGATGTAGCGGATCGCGACCGACACGTTCCCCTTCACGCCGGCCGCGGTGATCGGCAGCCCGATGTGCACGTCGATGAGCTGCGAGGCGGTCACAGAGACCTCGGGGCGCAGACGGTCCACCTGGTTCGGGCGCTCGCCGAGCACCGCATCGAACTCGGCCTGCGCGACCGGGATCAGGTCGGGGTGGGCGACCCAGGTGCCGTCGAAGCCGTCGCCGGCCTCGCGTCGCTTGTCGGCCGTGACCTTCTCGAACGCCTGCGCGGTGACCTCGGGATCGCGACGGTTCGGGATGAACGCACTCATGCCGCCGATCGCGAACGCCCCCCGCTTGTGGCAGGTCTGCACGAGGAGCTCCGTGTAGGCCCGCATGAACGGGACGGTCATCGTCACCTGGCTGCGATCGGGCAGGACGAACCGGGCGCCGCGACCGCGGTAGTTCTTGATCATCGAGAAGATGTAGTCCCACCGCCCGGCGTTCAGGCCAGCGATGTGGTCGCGCAGCTCGAAGAGGATCTCCTCCATCTCGAACGCGGCCGGCAGGGTCTCGATCAGGACGGTCGCGCGGATCGTGCCATGCGGGATGCCGAGGTAGTCCTCGCTGAACGTGAAGACGTCGTCCCACAGCTTGGCCTCTTCGGCGGACTCCAGCTTGGGCAGGTAGAAGTAGGGGCCGACGCCGTTCGCGATCAGCGCCGCCGCGTTGTGGAAGAAGTACAGCCCGTAGTCCACGAGCGACCCGGACGCCGCCAGCACGCGCCCCGTCCGATCGGTGTACCGCAGGTGCTTCTCGACGAGGTGCCACCCGCGGGGACGCATCACGATCGTCGGGGTGCGCTCGGCGGTGACCGCGTACTCCTTGCCCTCCGGCGAGGTGTAGCGCAGCTGCCCGCGGATCGCGTCGTACAGCGACAGCTGCCCCTCGATGACGTTCGCCCAGGTCGGGCTCGTGGCATCCTCCTGGTCGGCCAGCCAGACGCGCGCACCGGAGTTCAGTGCGTTGATGGTCATCTTCGGATCGGTCGGGCCCGTGATCTCGACGCGGCGGTCCTCGAGGCCGGGGCCAGGACCGGCGACCCGCCAGGTGGCGTCGTCGCGGATGTGGGCGGTGTCGCTGCGGAACTGCGGGTCGTGTCCGTTGCCGATCTCGAACCGGCGGCGCATGCGGTCGGCGAGGCGATCGTGGCGCCGGCCCGAGAAGCGGTGGTGGAGCTCGGTGACGAAGGCGAGGGCCTCGGTGGTGAGGATCTCGTCGTAGCGCTCGCCGAGGCGGCCGGTGACCTCGATGCGGGGTCCGGTCGCGGTGGGCGTCGTCGGCGTCGTACCTGTGGTGGGCGCGGTGCCCGTGGCGGTGGGTGTCATGGCCCTGTCCTTCTGTGTCGTGTGATGTGCGGGGTGGTCGGGGTCCGGCGTTTCGTCTCGCTGCGCTCGCTCAACGACCGGGGGTGGCTGATCCGGTCGTTGAGCGACGAGCGGAGCGAGGAGACGAAACGGCGGTGGCTCATCCGGTCGTTGAGCGACGAGCGGAGCGAGGAGACGAAACGGGGCGGATCAGTGGAACTGGGCGGCTTCGGTCGATCCGACGAGCGCGAGGGTGGCGCTGTCGGGGTTCAGGGCCGTCGACACGACGTCGAAGTACCCGGTGCCGGCTTCGCGCTGGTGCTTGGTCGCGGTGTAGCCGCGGGCCTCGGCGGCGAATTCCGCCTCCTGCAGCTCGACGTAGGCGCTCATGGCGCGCTCGGCGTAGCCGGAGGCCAGGTCGAACATCGAGTGGTTGAGGGCGTGGAAGCCGGCCAGCGTGATGAACTGGAAGGCGTAGCCGAGGTCGGCGAGGTCCTGCTGGAACGAGGCGATCTGCGCGTCGTCGAGGTGACGCTTCCAGTTGAAGCTCGGCGAGCAGTTGTAGGCGAGCAGCTTGCCGGGGAACTTCTCGTGGATCGCCGCCGCGAACGCACGCGCCAGCTCGATGTCGGGCTCTCCGGTCTCCACCCAGATGAGGTCGGCGTAGGGGGCGAAGGCCAGGCCGCGGCTGATGACCGACTCCAGCCCCGGGCGCACGCGGTAGAAGCCCTCGCTGGTGCGCTCGCCGGTGGTGAACTCCTGGTCGCGCGGATCGACGTCGCTCGTGAGCAGGTCGGCGGCCAGGGCGTCGGTGCGCGCGATGATCACCGTGGGCACGCCGGCGACGTCGGCGGCCAGGCGCGCCGCGTTGAGCGTTCGGATGTGCTGCTGGGTGGGCACGAGCACCTTGCCGCCCAGGTGTCCGCACTTCTTCTCGCTGGCAAGCTGGTCCTCCCAGTGGATGCCGGCGGCACCGGCCTGGATCAGGGAGTGTGCGAGTTCGTAGGCGTTCAGCGGTCCGCCGAAGCCGGCCTCGGCGTCGGCCACGATGGGCGCGAGCCAGTCGCGGGTGATCTCGCCGCCGTCGAACGATTCGGCGTGCTCGATCTGGTCCTGGCGCAGCAGCGCGTTGTTGATGCGGCGCACCACGGACGGCACCGAGTTGGCGGGGTAGAGACTCTGATCGGGGTAGGTCTGACCGGCGAGGTTGCCGTCGGCCGCCACCTGCCAGCCGGACAGGTAGATCGCCTTCAGGCCGGCCCGCACCTGCTGGACCGCCTGGCCGCCGGTGTATGCGCCGAGCGCCCGGATGTAGTCCTCGGTCTGCAGCAGGTTCCACAGGTTCTCGGCGCCGCGGCGGGCGAGCGTGTTCTCCTCGCGGACCGAGCCGCGCAGCCGGATGACGTCCTCGGCGGTGTAGGTGCGCTCGATGCCGTCCCAGCGGGGGTCGCTGTCCCACTGCTCCTGGAGCTCGGCGGCCGTCTCGACCTGGTCTCCGGCGCGCAGTGCGGGTCGGCCGGGGGTGGAGTGGATCGTCATGGTGTCTCCTTCGTCGGATGCCGGGCGGCGATGCCCGGGCGGTCATGCGGTGGTCGTGGCATCCACTCTGAGTGAATATTTCCGGCTGCAATGACCGATCGATGTGTGAAGTTCTGGCGAATTTCTGCAAATGGCATGCTTCGACGCCTCCGATGTGGCACACTCGCCGCCATGATGGACAACGACGTGATCGAGGAGTCGGCCGATGGAGCGGATGCGCTGACCATCGGCCGCCGCATCCGCCAGCTGCGCACCGCGGCCGGGCTCACCCTCGAGGAACTGGCTGCCGCGGTCGACCGGGCGCCCAGCCAGCTGTCGATGATCGAGACGGGGAAGCGGGAGCCGAAACTGACCCTGCTGCAGGCCATCGCGCGTGCGCTCGGCACCACGATCGACGCGCTGCTGGAGGCGGAGACCCTCGATGAGCGGTCGACCATGGAGATCGCCCTGGAGCGTGCGATGAAGGGACAGACCTTCCGCTCGCTCGGCATCTCGCCGTTCCGCATCGGAAAGGCTGTTCCCGACGAGGCCCTGCGGGCGCTCCTGGCGCTGCAGGGAGAGATCGAGCGCCTCCACGACGAGCGCTCCGCGACCCCCGAGGAGGCGCGCCGGGCCAACGTGGAGCTGCGGCACCTCATGCGGCGCCAGGACAACTACTTCCCCGAGCTGGAGGAGCAGGCCCGCGGCATCCTCCGCTCCGTCGAGCACCCCGGCGGTCCGCTCACCCAGCGCACCGCGTCGGACATCGCCGCGCATCTGGGCTTCTCGCTCCACTACGTCCCCGACCTGCCACCGTCGGTGCGCAGCGTCGCGGACATCAAGAACGGGCGGCTGTACCTGTCGAGCACAGTGCCGGCCAAGGGCGACTCGCGGACGGCCGTGCTGCAGGCGCTGTCGAGCCGGATCCTCGGGCACAGTGAGCCGCGGTCATACGCCGAGTTCCTGCGCCAGCGGGTGGAGACGAACTATCTCACCGGTGCGCTCCTCATCCCCGAGGCCGATGCGGTGCCCTTCCTGCAGGATGCCAAGGCGCGCCGCGCGATCTCGATCGAGGACCTCCGCGACGCCTACTCGGTCTCGTACGAGACGGCCGCGCACCGCTTCACGAACCTTGCGACGCCGCACCTCGGGATCCCGGTCCACTTCCTCAAGGTGCACGAGTCGGGGACGATCACCAAGGCATACGAGAACGACGACGTGAACTTCCCCGCCGACCGGCTCGGCGCGATCGAGGGCCAGCTGTGCTGCCGACGGTGGACGAGCCGGGTCGTCTTCGACATCCCCGACAAGTTCAACCCGTACTACCAGTACACCGACACCGGCAACGGGACCTACTGGTGCACCGCGAGGGTCGAGGCTTCGAGCGAAGGCGCGCACTCGGTGAGCGTCGGGGTGCGCTTCGACGACACGAAGTGGTTCATCGGGCGCGAGACGACCAACCGCGGCGTGTCGCGGCATGCCGTGGAGGTGTGCTGCCGCCGTGCGCCCGCCGAGCTGGAGAGCGCGTGGCGCGATCAGGCGTGGCCGAACGTCCGCACGCCGCGGACGCTGCTGGCGACCCTCCCGACCGGGTCGTTCCCCGGCGTCGACACCACCGACCTGTACGAGTTCCTCGAGGGGCACGCCCCGGCATCCTGACCGGCAGTCCTGCCGCGCCGAGCCGACACGCTCGCGCCGAGCCGACACGGTGTAGGCGGTGCGGAGCGTGTCGGCTCGCGCGGGACGTGTCGGCTCGGCGAAAGGGAAGAGGCGGCGAGCGGGGCGGGCGGGAGCGGGATCAGCGGGCGGCGGTCACCAGGGCGGCCCAGAGCTCGGCGCGGGCGGGGAACGATGTGAGGTCGACGCCCAGCAGAGCCTGTGCCTGGGCGACGCGGGACCGGACGGTGTGCCGGTGCACGCCGAGCGCCTCGGCCGCCGCGTCGATCCGTGCGTCCTGCTCGAGCCAGGTGCGCACGGTCCGGAGCAGCTGAGTGCCCTGCGTGCGGTCGTGCTCGCGCAGGGGAGCGAGGCGGGAATCCGCGAGCGCGCGCGCCTCGACGGTGTCGAGCTGGCCGAGGATGCCCCCCGCGGCGACGTCGGCGAAGTCCGCCGCGCGTCCCGGGGCGGACCGCCGCTGCGCTGTGACCGCCTGAGCGTGGGCGCTGGCGAAGGCGGCGTAGCCGACGGGATCCGAGACGCCGACGACCGCGTCGAACAGCTCGGCGAACTCGGTGATTACCACCCGCCGATCGGAGGGCACGACCAGCACCAGTCCGTCCGGTCCCCGGCCGTGGAAGAGCATGCCGCGGTTCTCGGTGACGGCGAGTTCGAGCCAGTCCACCGCGGCGTCGGCGCGTGCGTGGGAGACCTCGGCGACCGCGACGAGGATCGGGGCGGTCGGCAGGGCGCCCCACAGCTCGCGCGAGACCCGTCGGGCGAGCGTCGGATCGCCCGCGAGCAGGCTGTGGACGAGCCCCGCCCGCAGTGCCCCGCGCGCCTTTCCGAGGCCGACGTTCTGCTCCAGGGCGAGCCCTGCCATCGCGATCACCGAGGTGACGACGCCGCGCCCTTCGAGGTCGAGGTCGCCGCCGGCGATCACGATCGCGCCGCGGAGATGCCCGCCGCGGCCGAGTGTCTGCAGCGTGAACCGCGCGCCGCCGACGTCGAGGGTCGAGCCCGCCCGCACGCCGCGCCGGAGGACGGCTCCCACTTCGGCGGCGAGTTCGCCGAGGACGTCGTCAGGGATGCCGCCGATCGGATGGCGCTGGGTCAGCATGCCCGCCGCGTCGAACATCCCCACCCAGGTGCCGAGCTGGCGGGCGAGCTCGGCGACGGTGGCGCCGAGCCCATCCGGCCGCAGCGCCGCCAGTGAGATCGCGCGCTGTGCGTCGAGCGCCCAGGTGCGCCGCGCGTACGCCTGCGCGGCGATCGCTTCGGCGTTGGCCCGCGCCAGCGCGATGAACGGAGTGCGATACGGCACCTCGAACAGCGGCATGCCCGCGGCCGCGCAGGCATCGGCGAGCAGGGGAGGGATGCCGTCGCGGGCGACCTCGGTACCGAACCCGAGTCCGCGGACGCCCCGGCTGCGCAGGCGGGTGACGTAGCCGGTGAAGGCGTCGGTACGGGCGTCGGGCGCGAACTGGGTGCCCGTCGTCAGCAGCAGCAGCTCCTCGGCCAGGAACGGCGTGGGATCGAGAAGGTCGGAGCTGTGCACCCATCGCAGCGGGGCATCGAGCGCGTCGGGGGCGAGGCTGCCCTCCTCGCTCTCGAGCCGCAGGTGCAGCTCCCGCCGCGACAGCAGGGCACGCAGGGTCGGCTCGATCATGGCATCCTCGGGTCGGTGTACGCGACGTACGCGGGTCTGCTGAGAATGTACACCGCGGCGGCTGTGGTACGGGGTGCTGTCGCCGTACGCTCACCGGCATGACCCTCGCCGAACTCGACGCCCTCCCCCTCGGTGGCCCCTCCCTCACGCAGGAGCGCCGCCTGGTCACGCCGATCCCCGGTCCCCGCTCTCAGGAGCTGCTCGCGCGCAAGGCCGCCGCTGTCGCCGCGGGCGTCGGGCACACCGTCGCGATCGAGGCGGTCGCCGCCGGTGGCGGAGTCGTCGTCGACGCCGACGGCAACTCCCTCATCGACCTGGGATCGGGCATCGCGGTGACCACGGTCGGCAACGCGCATCCCAAGGTGTCGCAGGCGATCGCCGCACAGGCCGCCCAGTTCACGCACACGTGCTTCATGATCTCGCCGTACGAGTCCTACGTCGCGGTGGCCGAGGCGCTCAACCGCTTGACCCCCGGCGACCACGAGAAGAAGTCGGCGCTGTTCAACTCCGGAGCCGAGGCCGTCGAGAACGCTGTGAAGATCGCCCGCAAGTTCACCGGCCGGCAGGCCATCGTCGCCTTCGACCACGGCTACCACGGCCGCACCAACCTCACGATGGGCCTCACCGCCAAGTCGATGCCCTACAAGAGCGGCTTCGGCCCGTTCGCGTCGGAGATCTACCGCGCCCCGATGTCGTACCCGTACCGCGACGGCCTGACCGGGCCCGAGGCCGCCCAGAAGGCGATCTCGATCATGGAGAAGCAGATCGGCGCCGACAACCTCGCCGCCGTGATCATCGAGCCGATCCAGGGCGAGGGCGGCTTCATCGTCCCCGCCGACGGCTTCCTCCCCGCGATCGTCGACTGGTGCCGCGCGAACGGCGTCGTGTTCATCGCCGATGAGGTGCAGTCCGGCTTCGCCCGCACCGGCGCCATGTTCGCCAGCGAGCTGTTCGGGATCGTCCCCGACCTCGTCACGACGGCCAAGGGCATCGCGGGCGGCATGCCGCTGGCGGCGGTCACCGGTCGCGCGGAGATCATGGACGCCGCACACGCCGGCGGCCTCGGCGGCACCTACGGCGGAAACCCGGTGGCCTGCGCCGCCGCGCTCGCCGCGATCGACGCTTTCGAGAACGACGGACTGCTCGAGCGGGCGCGTGAGATCGGGGGGATCCTCCGCGCCCGCCTCGAGTCTCTTCAGCAGAGCGACCCGCGCGTGGGCGAGGTGCGCGGCCACGGCGCCATGATCGCGGCCGAGTTCGTCGACCCCGAGACGCGGGAGCCGGACGCCGCGCTGACGGCCGCGGTCGCCAAGGCGGCCATCGCCGAGGGGGTCATCGTCCTCACCTGCGGCACCTACGGCAACGTCATCCGCTTCCTGCCGCCGCTCAGCATCCCCGACCACCTGCTGAACGAGGGCCTCGACGTCGTCGCCGGCGCCCTCGCCGCCCACTGACCCAACCCCTCCCGAGCGAACGAGACGACGCCGGCAGACGACCTATGGGGAGAGGCGCGGGGTTCGTCCCGTGGGGGCAATCGGGGTTCGGGGGTCCCCGCTCTTGCACCCACGGGACGAACCCGGAGCCGGGATGTTCGCAAGCCGATCGAAGACGAAGGAGTACCCGATGAGCGAGATCACGCGAGACGTCGTGATCGTGGGGGCCGGCGCTGCCGGTCTGACCGCGGCGAACCAGTTGAAGAAGGCGGGACTGTCCGTCGCGGTGCTCGAGGCCCGCGACCGGGTCGGCGGCCGGCTGTGGACCGACGAGATCGACGGCGCGATGCTGGAGATCGGCGGCCAGTGGGTCTCACCGGATCAGGACGCCCTGATCGACACGGTCGCCGAGCTCGGGCTCGAGACCTACTCCCGCTACCGCGAGGGCGACAGCGTCTACGTCGGCCCCGACGGTCAGGCGCGGCGGTTCACGGGAGAGATGTTCCCCGTTTCTGCCGAGACCGAGCGGGCGATCGCGGAGATCACCGAGCGGCTCGATGCGATGGTCGCCGAGATCGACCCCGATCGGCCCTGGGCGCATGAGAAGGCCGCGGAGTGGGACAGCGTCTCGTGGGACGCGTGGCTGCGCGCCCAGACCGACGACGACGAGGCCGTCCGCAACCTCGCCTTCGCGACCGGTTCGGCGATGCTGACCAAGCCCACCCACTCGTTCTCACTGCTCCAGTCGCTGCTCATGGCCGCGTCGGCCGGCTCGTACTCGCACCTCGTGGACGCCGACTTCATCCTCGACAAGCGCGTCGTCGGGGGTCTGCAGCAGGTTCCGCTGCTGCTGGCCGAGCGGCTCGGGGCCGACGTGTTCCTGGGACAGCCGGTGCGCTCGATCGTCTGGTCGGAGCCGTCCGGAGACGCCGGGACGGGGCCGGCCGTGACGGTGACGGCCGATGGGATGACCGTGCACGCGCGGCAGGTGATCCTCGCCCTCGCGCCCGTGCTCTACCCCCGGATCTCGTTCGATCCGCCCCTGCCGCGTCGCCAGCATCAGATGCACCAGCACATCTCGATGGGGTTCGTGATCAAAGTCCACGCCGTGTACGACCGCCCGTTCTGGCGTGAGCAGGGCCTGTCCGGCACCGCGTTCAGCCCCTACGAGCTGTCGCACGAGGCGTACGACAACACCAACCACGGCGACGAGCGCGGAACGCTGGTCGGGTTCGTGTCCGACCAGAACGCCGACGACCTGTTCACGCTGAGCGCCGAGGAGCGCAAGGAGCGCATCCTAGAGTCGCTGTCGCACTACTACGGACCCGAGGCGAAGAACCCGGTCGTCTACTACGAGAGCGACTGGGGCTCGGAGGAATGGACCCGCGGTGCGTACGCGGCGAGCTTCGACATGGGTGGCCTCCACCGCTACGGAGCGGATCTGCGCACCCCCGTCGGCCCGATCCGATTCGCCTGCAGCGATCTCGCCGGCGCCGGCTACCAGCACGTCGACGGCGCCATCCGCATGGGGCGCCTGGCGGCCGACCAGATCATCGACGAGCTGCGCGCATGAGCCGTTTCGTCTCGCTGCGCTCGCTCAACGACCGAGGAAGGAACCTCACATGACCGGCCACATCGTCGTGGGCTACACCGCGACCAAGACGGGGCGGGACGCCGTCGCGTTCGCCGCCCGCCTGGCATCCGCCGTCGACGCCGTCCTGGACGTCGTGGTGATCCTGCCCGGCGAGGGACGCAGCGTCATCACCCCGCCCGACGCGTCGTACGACCGGCTCCTGCGCGAGCAGGCCCAGCGGTGGATCGCCGAGGCCATCGACCGGATCCCCGCCGACGTCGTCGCCCACGCCCACGTGCGCTCGGCGGAGTCCTTCGCCGAGGGCCTGATCGAGGTGGCCCGCGAACTGGCCGCCGCCTACATCGTCGTCGGCGCGGCAGACGGCGCCACCCGGGGCCGCCATCGCCTCGGCACCACGACGACCGAGCTCCTGCACTCCTCCGACGTCCCGGTCGTCCTCGTGCCCCGCGGCGCCCGCAAGATCGCGCCCGAGACCGGGATCACCCGGCTGACGGTGGCCGTCGGCACGCGTCCCGGAGCGGACGCCCTCATGGACGACGCGCAGTCCCTCGTGGCCGCCACCGGAGTGCCGGTGCGGCTGCTGTCGCTGCTCACCGTCGATCTCCCGCCCACCGCCGACACCGGAGCCATCCGCCTGGCCGGATCCACCCAGGTCGACGAGGTGCTCGCCGCCGCGCAGACCCGCCTGCCGGAGGGGCTGCAGGCCGATGTGGTCGTCGCCGAGGGCGAGAGCATCGAGGACGCCGTCGCCCACCTCGACTGGCAGCCGGGCGAGGTCCTCCTGGCCGGCTCCAGCCGGCTCGCCCAGCCGCGACGCCTGTTCCTGGGCTCCACCGCCGCCAAGATGCTCCACGAAGTCCCCGTGCCGGTCATCGTCGTCCCGCGCACGCGCCACAAGGAAGAGGCCGGATCATGACCCAGAACGCCCCCGCGGCCACGGGCAGCGCGCCCGATGGCGGCATCTCCAAGAAGGGCCTGAGCGCCGGGACCATCGGCCTGCTCGGCGCGGTCGTCATCGGCATCTCGTGCATCGCGCCGGCGTACACGTTCACGGCGGCCGTCGGTCCGACGGCGTCGGAGGTCGGCGCGCAGATCCCGGCGATCATCCTCGTGGGGTTCATCCCGATGCTGCTGGTGGCCTTCGGCTACCGCGAGCTCAACAACCGGATGCCCGACGCCGGCACCTCGTTCACGTGGGCCGCGCGCGCCTTCGGTCCGTGGGTCGGCTGGATGGCGGGCTGGGGTCTGATCGTCGCGACGATCCTGGTGCTGTCCAACCTCGCCGGCGTGGCCGTCGAGTTCCTGTTCCTGCTGATCTCGCAGGTCACCGGAAATCCGGAGATCGCCGATCTGGCGTTCATCCTCCCGATCAACATCGGCGTGTGCCTGCTGTTCATGCTCGGAGCGACCTACATCTCCTACCGCGACATGCAGACCACCCAGAAGCTCCAGTACGTGCTGGTGACCTTCCAGGTGCTCGTGCTCGTCGTCTTCGCCGTCACCGCCATCGCCCAGGCGATCGGCGGGGGAGGCTTCGACTACACGCCGTTCTCGCTCGAGTGGTTCAACCCGTTCGCGGTGTCGTCCTTCAGCGCCTTCGCTGCCGGCCTCTCGCTGTCGATCTTCATCTTCTGGGGGTGGGACGTCACCCTCACGATGAACGAGGAGACCAAGGACCCCGAGAAGACGCCAGGGCGCGCCGCGACCGTGACCGTGATCACGATCGTCTCGCTCTACCTGCTGCTGGCGGTGGCGATGATCATGTTCGCCGGCGTCGGCACGGGCGAGCTCGGGCTCGGCAACGAGGACATCCAGGCCAACGTGTTCTTCTTCCTCTCCGACCCGGTGCTCGGCCCGCTCGCCTTCCTCGTCTCGCTCGCCGTGCTGACGAGCTCGGCGTCGTCGCTGCAGTCGACCTTCGTCGGACCGGCCCGGACGCTCCTGTCGATGGGGCACTACGGTGCCCTGCCGCCGGCGTTCGCCAAGGTGAGCCCCCGGTTCTTCACCCCGGGCTACGCGACGATCGTGTCGGCCATCGTGGCCTCCGTCTTCTACGCCGTCATGCGCGTCGTGAGCGAGGACACGCTGTGGGACACGATCCTCACGCTCGGCATGATGATCTGCTTCTACTACGGCATCACCGCGTTCGCGTGCGTCTGGTACTTCCGCAAGCAGTGGTTCGACTCGGTGCGGAACGTGTTCTTCACCTTCCTCTTCCCGCTCATCGGCGGGGCGATCCTCGCGGTGCTGTTCTTCACGACGCTGTTCGACTCGATGGACCCCGCGTACGGGTCGGGCTCGCAGATCGGCGGCATCGGCATCGTTTTCATCCTCGGCATGCTGATCATCGTCGTCGGCGTGCTGGTGATGATCTGGCAGTCGGTGAAGCGCCCCGCGTTCTTCCGCGGCGAGACCCTGTCGATCGATGCCCCGCCGAGCGCGCGGGCGATGCGGAAGGCGGCCCGATGACCCGCGCGACGGAGCGGGCGCTGCTCGCAGAGGTACCCACCGGCCTGTTCATCGGCGGCCGGTGGGAGCAGACCGGCGCGACCTTCCCGGTCAAGGATCCCGCGACCGGCGACACCCTCTTGGAGATCGCGGACGCACAGCCCGACGACGCCGTACGCGCCCTCGACGCTGCCGTCGCCGCGCAGGACGCGTGGGCCGCGACGCCTCCGCGCACCCGCAGCGACATCCTCCGCCGGGCGTTCGACCTCGTGCAGGTGCACAAGGAGGACCTGGCGCTGCTGATGACCCTCGAGATGGGCAAGCCGCTCGCCGAGGCCCGCGGCGAGGTCGTCTACGGCGGGGAGTTCCTGCGCTGGTTCAGCGAGGAGGCGGTGCGCGTGTCGGGCCGCTACGGGCTGAACCCCGAGGGAACTGGCCGGATGGTCGTCTCGCAGCGCCCGGTCGGACCGTCGTTCTTCATCACGCCGTGGAACTTCCCGTTCGCGATGGCCACACGCAAGATCGCCCCGGCCCTGGCGGCCGGGTGCACGGTCGTGATCAAGCCGCCCGAGCTCACCCCGCTGACGACGATGTACTTCGTGAAGCTGCTGGTGGAGGCCGGCCTTCCCGACGGGGTGGTGAACGTCTTCACGACGACGCACTCCGGCGCCACCTCCGCGCCGGTGATCGCCGACCCGCGCCTGCGGAAGCTGTCGTTCACGGGGTCGACGGAGGTGGGCCGGAAGCTCATCGCGCAGGCCGCCGAGGGGGTGCTGCGGGTCTCCATGGAGCTCGGCGGCAACGCGCCGTTCGTCGTGTTCGACGACGCCGACCTCGACAAGGCGGTGGAGGGGGCGATGCTGGCGAAGTTCCGCAACATCGGCCAGGCCTGCACCGCCGCCAACCGGTTCATCGTCCACGCCTCGGTCGCCGACGAGTTCGCCCGGCGGGTCACGGAGCGCGTGTCGGTGATGGCGATCGGCCGCGGCACCGACGACGGCGTCCAGATCGGACCGCTCATCGACGACCGCGCCGTCGCGAAGGCCGAGGAGCTCGTCGCGGACGCCGTCTCGCGCGGAGCGACCGTGCTGACCGGGGGCCGCAAGCCCGACGACGACGCGCTCAGCGCCGGCACGTTCTACGAGCCGACGGTCGTCGCCGGGGTCGCGTCCGGCAGCGCGATCCTCCGGGAGGAGATCTTCGGGCCGGTGCTGGCGATCGCCACGTTCTCGGACGAGGACGAGGCCGTGCGGCTGGCCAACGACACCGAGTACGGGCTCGTCTCGTACGTCTTCACGCAGGACCTCGCCCGCGGTCACCGGATGATCGATCGCCTGGAGACCGGCATGATGGGGCTGAACGTGGGTGTCGTCTCCAACGCCGCGGCGCCCTTCGGCGGCGTCAAGCAGTCGGGCGTCGGCCGCGAGGGCGGCCTCGAGGGCATCCACGAATACCTGTCCACCAAGTACACGCTGATCCCCGTCGACTGACGGGAGTGAGGGAGCACCATGAGTGACTATGCGGTCGTGAACCCGGCCACCGGCGAGACCCTGGCGACCTACCCGACGGCGACCGACGCCGAGGTCGATGCGGCGATCGCCGCTGCCGACGCCGCCTACCGCGGCTGGGGCCGCACCTCGACGCCGGCCGAGCGCGCCGAGCTGCTCCGCGCCGCGGCGCGGCTGCACCGCGAGCGCCGCGACGAGCTGGCCGCGATCATCGTGCGCGAGATGGGCAAGCCGCTGGCTGCCGCCGAGGGCGAGGTCGACTTCGCGGCGGACATCACCGAGTACTACGCGGACCACATCGACAGGATCACCGCCGATGTTCCGCTGGAGATCGACGGCGACGGCACCGCGGTGATCCGCAAGGCCCCGCTGGGCGTGCTGCTCGGGATCATGCCGTGGAACTTCCCCTACTACCAGGTGGCCCGCTTCGCGGCGCCGAACCTGGCGCTCGGGAACACCATCCTCCTCAAGCACGCCCCGCAGTGCCCGGAATCCGCGGCGGCGATCGCGCAGATCTACGCGGATGCCGGCTTCCCCGCGGGGGCCTACGCCGACGTGCGGCTCACCAACGACCAGGCGGCCACGGTCATCGCGGATCGGCGCGTGCAGGGCGTCTCTGTGACCGGCTCGGAGCGTGCGGGGGCCGCGGTGGCCGAGATCGCCGGACGTCATCTGAAGAAGGTGGCGCTCGAGCTCGGCGGCTCGGACCCGTTCATCCTGCTGTCCACCGACGACCTCGACGCGGCCGTCCAGGCGGCCGTCGATGCGCGCCTGGACAACACCGGCCAGTCCTGCAACGCCGCCAAGCGCTTCATCGTCGGAGACGACCTGTACGACGCCTTCGTCGAGAAGTTCACCGCCGCGATGTCGGCGGCGAGCGTGGGCGACCCGTTCGCCGAAGACACCGTGCTCGGCCCGCTGTCGTCGCTCGCGGCCGCCGAGAGGCTCGCCGCGCAGGTCGATGCGGCCGTGGCGGCCGGGGCGACGCTCGTGACCGGCGGCACGCGCGACGGCGCCTTCTACCCGGGCACCGTCCTCACCGACGTGACCCCGGAGATGGACGCCTACCGGGAGGAGTTCTTCGGTCCCGTCGGCGTCGTCTACCGGGTCTCGGGCGAGGAGGAGGCCGTCGAGGTCGCCAACGCGACCCCCTTCGGGCTCGGGTCCTACGTGTTCACCACCGACGCGGAGCAGGCCGAGCGGATCGCCGACCGCATCGAGGCGGGGATGGTCTACGTCAACGTCGTGCTGGCCGACGAGCCGGCCCTGCCGTTCGGCGGCGTCAAGCGCAGCGGAACGGGCCGGGAGATGGGCCTGCTGGCCGCGGACGAGTTCGTCAACAAGAAGCTCATCCGCATCGCCTGACGCCGTGCGCCGGTCCTCGTCGACCGCACCCCTCTCGGACCGGGGATTCTTCCGGCCCGAGAGGGTGCGCGGCGCGCCGATGAGGAGGAACATGGTGCCATGGACGACAAGAGTGCGGTGATCACGTACCTGACCGACGAGGAGTGCTTCGCGCGCCTCGCCGGGCACGAGCTCGGACGTCTCGTCACCCATGCCGGCGACGTCCTCGACATCTTCCCCGTGAACTACACGCTGGACGGCCGCTCGGTGGTCTTCCGCACCGCCGAGGGCAGCAAGCTCACCGAGCTCACGGTCAACGACGAGGTGCTCTTCGAAGTCGACGACCACACCGCCGCCGACGCGTGGAGCGTCATCGTCCGCGGCCACGCGCAGCGGCTGGAGACCTCCGACGAGGTGCGCGCCGCCGACGAGCTGCCGCTCAAGCCCTGGCTCCCCACGCTCAAGTACAACTACGTGCGGATCGTGCCGACGTCGGTGTCGGGACGCCGGTTCCTGCGCGGCGAAGAGCCCGATCGATACGGCATCCAGCAGTACTGAGACCTCCGTCCGGTTCGCGGCCCGCCGCGGATGCCGTACACTTGACGACGCAGTTGTCTGCATTCTTTCGCCATGCCCGCGGGACGGAATCCGCCCCGATGTGGTTACGGTGGAAGGGTGGGACGCCGGGTCCGCAAGGCCCCGGGTGCACCAGAGGGAACGTCCGGTCGAGACCGGGCGCGACATCTAGGGCGGTAGCTCAATTGGCAGAGCAGCGGTCTCCAAAACCGCAGGTTGCAGGTTCGATTCCTGTCCGCCCTGCGCGTCAGCGCTCGCGTTGACACACGCGCCAGCACCGAGCTGGCACGACGCAATTCATACAGGTGGGTACATGGTCCAGGATGAGGCGAACGGCGAGATCGTCGCGGTCGGCGGCGCATCCCGCGAGAAGAAGCTCAACTTCTTCCAGCGCATCGCCCTCTTCATCCGTCAGGTCTTCGCCGAACTCCGCAAGGTCGTCACGCCGACCCGGCAGGAGCTCGGGAAGTTCACGGCGGTCGTGCTGGGCTTCGTCGTGGTCATGATGGCGCTGGTCTACGGCCTCGACCTGCTGTTCACCTGGGTCGTGCAGGTCGTCTTCGGCGTGCCGAGCTGAGCGGGATCCCGCTCGCCCCCACGCGCCGCGGATGACGGCCCCCGACCATCCAATGGAAGAGAACGCAATTGTCTGAGAAGTACGCCGACGACGCCGACTGGGCGACCGCCGCTGAGCAGTCCAGCGAGGACGACGAGGCCCAAGAGGGCAACTACCTCGCCGACCAGGAGCGCTCTGTCGAGGCCGCCGAGCACGTCGCCGTCCACGTCGTGGACGAGACGGACGTGCTGGTCGAGGACGCCGACGCAGACCTCGACGACATCGACATCGACGACCCGGAGGCCGACGCCATCGTGAACGACGCACTCGAGATCGACCACGCCGACGAGGCGGAGGCTGCCGCCGAGGTGCTCACCGACTCGCTCGCCGAGGAGCAGGCCGAGGCCGCCGCCCAGGCCGCCGAGGAGGTCGCGCCCTACGACGGTCCCGAGCTCGCCGACGACGAGGCAGAGGCCGTGTCCGGCGAGGACGAGGACGCGTCCGACGAGGAGCAGGACCCGTACGAGGCCTACCGCGCCGAGCTGCGCAGCCTCCCGGGCAAGTGGTACGTCATCCACTCCTACGCCGGTTTCGAGCGCAAGGTGAAGGCCAACATCGAGCAGCGGAAGTCCACGCTCGAGGTCGAGGAAGACATCTACCAGATCGAGGTCCCGATGGAGGACGTCGTCGAGATCAAGAACGGTCAGCGCAAGATGGTCACGCGCGTCCGGATCCCCGGCTACGTGCTCGTGCGCATGGAGCTCAACGAGGACACCTGGTCCGTCGTGCGCCACACGCCCGGCGTCACGGGCTTCGTGGGCAACGCCCACAACCCCACGCCGCTGCGCTTCGAAGAGGCCTTCAACATGCTGAAGTCCCTCGTCGAGGTCAAGGACGTCGCGCCCGCCAAGGGATCCGGTGCCAAGGGCTCGGCCACGCAGGCCCGCTCGATCCCGGCCGAGGTCGACTTCGAGGTCGGCGAGACCATCACGATCAAGGAGGGCTCGTTCGCGGGTCTTCCCGGCACGATCAGCGAGATCAAGCCGGAGAGCGGCAAGCTCACCGTCCTCGTCTCGCTCTTCGAGCGCGAGACTCCGGTCGAGCTGTCGTTCGATCAGGTCACCAAGCTCTGAGCCGCGTTTCGTCTCTGCGTTTCGTCTCGCTCCGCTCGCTCAACGACCGGTGAAGTATGCCCCGGTCGTTGAGCGAGGGAGCGCAGCGACCGAGACGAAACGCACTCTCCGGTATCTCTCTCTCGGTCGTTGAGCGAGGGAGCGCAGCGACCGAGACGAAACGCACGGTCCCCGGATCAGGTAGAATCGACAGGTTGCGCGCGTGTCGCGCGACGAACCCACCACCGTCAGGAATCGCCTGATACGTGGAAGCGCGCCCGCTGAGCACCCGCTCGCCGGCGCTCGACAGAAGGAAAGAGAATGGCACCGAAGAAGAAGGTGACCGGCCTGATCAAGCTCCAGATCAACGCCGGAGCCGCCAACCCGGCGCCGCCGATCGGCCCCGCGCTCGGTCAGCATGGCGTCAACATCATGGAGTTCTGCAAGGCGTACAACGCGGCGACCGAGTCGCAGCGCGGCAACGTCATCCCCGTGGAGATCACCGTCTACGAGGACCGCAGCTTCACGTTCATCCTGAAGACCCCGCCGGCGGCGGAGCTCATCAAGAAGGCGGCAGGCGTCGCCAAGGGCTCGCCGACCCCGCACACGACCAAGGTGGCCAAGCTGACCAAGGACCAGGTGCGCCAGATCGCCGAGGCGAAGCAGCCTGACCTGAACGCGAACGACCTCGAGGCCGCCTCGAAGATCATCGCCGGCACCGCCCGTTCCATGGGCATCACGGTTGAGGACTGAGGGGAAGACGCACATGGCTAAGTCCAAGGTTTACGAAGCAGCCGCGGCGAAGATCGACCGCGACTCGTTCTACACGTCCACTGAGGCAGTGAAGCTCGCCAAGGAGACGGGTTCGAAGAAGTTCGACTCCACCGTCGAGGTCGCCCTCAAGCTCGCGGTCGACCCGCGCAAGGCCGACCAGATGGTCCGCGGCACGGTCATCCTGCCGCACGGCACGGGCAAGACCGCCCGCGTCATCGTGTTCGCCACCGGTGCCGCGGCCGAGGCCGCCATCGCCGCGGGTGCGGACGAGGTCGGCGGCGCCGAGCTCATCGAGAAGGTCGCGGCCGGCTGGACCGCGTTCGACTCGGCCGTCTCCACGCCCGAGCTCATGGGCCAGGTCGGTCGCCTCGGAAAGGTGCTGGGTCCCCGCGGCCTCATGCCGAACCCGAAGACCGGCACCGTGACCCCCAACCCGGCCAAGGCCGTGGAGGAGATCAAGGGCGGCAAGATCGAGTTCCGTGTCGACAAGCACGCCAACGTGCACTTCGTCGTCGGCAAGGCGTCGTTCACGGCCGAGCAGCTGGACGAGAACTTCAAGGCCGCTCTCGAGGAGATCGTGCGTCTGAAGCCGTCGAGCTCCAAGGGCCGCTACATCCAGAAGGGCGCCGTGTCGACCACGTTCGGCCCCGGCATCCCGCTGGACGTCAACTCGCTCGCCTGACCCTTCGACAGGCTCAGGGGCCGCGACAGGCTCAGGGGCCACGCAGGCTCAGGGACCGCGACAGTCCGCACAGGGGCTCCACCTTCGGGTGGGGCCCCTGTTCGCGTTCTCAGCCGTCGCGCCGGACCTCGAATGACCCGCCGGATGTCGTGGGCACGGACTCGGTGACCCTCGCGCTCGTCACCGACGATCCGGGCGGGCCCTCGGCCATCCACGCGAGCACCTCATCGACCTGGCTGTCGGTGCCCTCGATCTCCGCCTCGACGGTGCCGTCGCGGAGGTTGCGCACCCACCCGGTGACGCCCGCGCGCTGGGCGACCATCCGCATCGTGTAGCGGTAGCCGACGCCCTGGACGGAGCCGTCGACGATCACATGGACCCGTCTCATGGACTTATCCTGGCACCTGGTCGCCCCCGGCTGTCCGCAGGCGTGGCAGGATGCGGTCATGGCGACGCTGCACACGATCGACGACTATCTGGCGGGACTCGAGGCCTCGGATGCCGCGGTCATCGGGCATGTCTACGACATCGCCCGCGAGGTCGTCCCCGACGCCGCGCAGGGGCTCGGATACGGCATGCCGGCGCTCACCTACAAGGGCAAGCCCCTACTGTCGGTCATGCGCGCGAAGGCGCACATCGGCGTGTATCCCTTCAGTCCTGCGGCCATCGTCGCGGTCGTGCCCATGCTGTCGGGTGTCGATCATGCGAAAGGCACTATCCGCTTCGATCCTGCCGCGCCGCTGCCGGACGACACCGTCCGTGCGCTCGTCGATGCGCGGCGGGCGCAGATCGACGGCGTCTGACGGGCTCATCCGCCCGCGGAGTCGTCAGTGCCAGACGAGGCTGACGGCGATCGCGATCATGACGACGGCGATGATCCCGTCGAGGATCCGCCAGGCGCGCGGCGTCGCGAGCCAGCGGCCGAGGTAGCGGGCGCCGACGGCGAGCCCGAAGAACCAGAGCAGACTGGCCAGCGCGGCACCGGCGGCGAACCACCAGCGGGTCTCGCCGTGGGTGCTGGCGACCGATCCGAGCAGGAACACCGTGTCGAGGTAAACGTGCGGGTTGAGCCACGTGAGAGCGAGGCAGGTCAGCAGCACGGGCGCGAGGCGGGTGGCGGTGGCGGTGCCGCCGGTGGTGCCTGCCGAGTCCGCAGATGGCGGACCGTCGACCCGGAGCGCCTGGCCACTCGGCCGCAGCGCCCGCCGGGCAGCGAGCAGCCCGTACACGAGGAGGAAGGCGAACCCGGCCCAGCGGACCACGTCGACCAGCCACGGCACGGTGTGGAGGATCAGGCCGAGGCCCGAGACGCCCAGCACGATGAGCAGCGCATCGGAGATCGCACACACCGCCGCGACGGCCAGCGCGTGCTCACGTCGGATGCCCTGGCGGAGCACGAACAGGTTCTGCGCGCCGATCGCCACGATCAGCGACAGCCCGAGACCGACGCCGGCGAGGAAGGAGGGGATCACAGTGACGACGCTACGGCCGTCAGATGCTGAACTCCAGTTCATGATTCTTGTCCTGCGTAAGCTCTGCTTATGAACCTGTCCGCCGATCTTGCACGCACCCTCGCTACGGTGATCGACGAGGGAAGCCTCGACGCCGCCGCGCGACGGCTGCACGTCACCCCGTCGGCGGTGAGTCAGCGCATCCGTGCGCTGGAGGAGCAGGTGGGTCGAGTGCTGCTGGTGCGGGCCAAGCCGGTCCGCCCGACCGACGCGGCGCACGCCGTCGTCCGCTACGCGCGACAGCTCGCGCTGCTGGAGCACGACGCGCTCGCCGAACTCGGGTCCGAGCACGCGCAGGTGACGATTCCGCTGGCGGTCAACGCGGACTCACTCGCGACGTGGTTCCTCGCCCCGCTCGCGCGCCTGTCGGCATCTCGCTCCGTCGTCTTCGACCTGCACCGTGACGACCAGGACTTCACGGCGTCGCTGCTGGAGGCGGGCACCGTGATGGGCGCGGTGACCTCACGGTCTCAGCCGGTCGCGGGATGCCGGGTGATCGCGCTCGGCACGATGCGCTACGAGGCGGTCGCGACCCCCGCCTTCATCTCCCGCTGGCTTTCCGACGGCCCGACCGACGCCGCGCTGGCGGCCGCTCCGCGCGTGGACTTCGATCGACGTGACGACCTGCAGCGCCAGTGGCTGGAGGGGCGCGGTGTCGCGGGCGACTCGGGCCCCCGGCACTACGTGCCGGCGTCGCACGACTTCGCCGTCGCCGTGAGGACGGGGTTCGGCTGGGGGTTGCTGCCGGGCTTCCAGTCCGCGGAGGCGCTGGCATCCGGGGAGCTCGTCCGCCTCGGGGGAGCGCCTGTGGACGTGCCGCTGTACTGGCAGCAGTGGAACCTGCGGTCGGCGCTGCTCGACGCCGTCGCGGAGGAGGTCGTCGCCGAGGGGCGGCGCGTCCTCGCCGGCTGACGGGGGCAACAGCAGGCTCAACCGTGGGGGAGGACCGTCGGAAAGGCCCGCCGCGGCGGTTCGTCCTGCTTTCGCCCCCGGGATGACGCCCGCGGCGGACGGCGCGACCGGGCGGAGGCTCCCGTCAGGCGTCGCCGACGCGCAGCACGATCTTGCCGCGGGAGTGGCCCCGCTCGAGTTCGGCGTGGGCCTCGGCCGCCTCGGCCAGGTCGAACACCCGGTCGACGTAGACCTGGACGGCGCCCGAGTCGAGGAGGCGGGCCAGGGTGGCCAGCACGCCGCCGTCGGGGATCACCTTGTACGACGTGGCCCGCACCCCGGCGGCATCGGCGGCTTCGGAGTATCCGGGCCACGCTCCCGTGGGCACCATGACGTACAGCCCGCCGCGCCGCAGCACGGACAGGGAGCGCGAGCCGGTGTCGTCGTAGGCGTTGCCGACGAGATCGATGACGACGTCCACTTCGCCGACGACGTCCTCGAAGCGGGTCGTCGCGTAGTCGATGACCACGGCGGCGCCGAGTTCGCGCAGCCACGGCAGGTTGCGCTCCGAGCCGGTGGCGGTCACGTGGGCGCCGAAGTAGGAGGCCAGCTGCACGGCGAAGTGCCCCACCCCGCCGGATCCCGCGTGGATCAGGACGCGCTGCCCCTCGTGCGCGTGCGCCGTCTCGACGACGAGCCCCCAGGCGGTCAGCGCGGCGAGCGGAACACCGGCGGCCTCGACGTGCGACAGCGCGGCGGGCTTGCGTGCCACCGAGAGCGACGGCACGACGACGTACTCCGCGTAGGTCCCGCCGGAGCGGGGGAAGGGGACCATCCCGAACACCTCCGTGCCCGGCGGCAGCGGATGCGCCTCGTGCGGCGCCGAGACGACGACACCGCTGAAGTCGAACCCCAGCGTGCTCGGGCGCTGATCGACGGCGCTGAAGACTCCACGACCTCCGCGCGTCTTCGCGTCGATGGGGTTGGTCCCCGCGGCGACCACCCGGACCAGGAGCTCGCTCATCACGGGAGCGGGGACGGGGAGGGTGGCCTCGTGGAGCACCTCCGGCCCGCCGGCGGAGTCGAACACGATCGCACGCATCGACTCGGGCGGGGCGGGCACTTCGGCAGTGGCCACCGCGGGATGCGGGCCGCTACGCAGGGGACGGAACTTCATGGGACGCTCCTTCCGCGCGCATGTCGACGTCGGCAGCACTCGTTGCTGGTGCAGTCAGTCAACCGCGGGATTGTCTCAGGCGTGTTACGCCGGTGCTACCGGCTGCCGCCGGATCCCCGAGAGCTCTCGTCATCTCACCGTGAGCCGCCGAGGGGATCGTCAGGGGCGGGCGCCGGTCGTGAGCGCGTGCAGCAGCCGGGTGAGGCTGCGGATCTCCTCCTCGGGCCACTCCTCGAGGTTCCGCAGCAGCAGGTCCTCCTGCGGAAGGCGTGCCGCGTGGAGCCGTTCGAGGCCGAGCGGGGTCGGCGACAGCAGGCTGGAGCGGCCATCGCGCGGATCGGGTGAGCGCTCGATGAGCCCCAGCGTCTCGAGCTCGCGCACGGTGCGCGACAGCTGGCCCTTGTCGACGAGCAGGTCCTCCGCGAGGGCCGACTGGGTCACCGACTCGCGCCGCACGATCGTGGTGAACACCTTGTAGGCGCCGGGGAGCATTCCCGGGCTCACCCGGTGGGCGTTCTCCGTGATGATCCGCCGGAAGTGGTTGATCAACTCGCTGAACTGCGCCTCGAGGGCGCGCACCGCATCGGTGCGCGCCTCTCGGGTCTCCGTGGTGGACATCGGAACCGACCTTAACGCGCCTGCTCGGAGCGGCCTGCCACGGACGCGTCGGACGCGGATCCTGCGGCGCCGGTGTCGGTGGTGCGGACCGAGCCCGTCGCGGTCAGCGTGCCCATCGCGGCCGGCACCGAGACGGTGGCGAGGTCGGCCTCGCCGGCCTCGAGGCGCTCGGTGGTGGTCATGGTCGTCAGCGGCTTGTTCGGGAGGAACACGATCGCCAGCAGGCTCAGCACCGCGAACGGAACGGCGATGAGGAACGAGTGCGAGATGCCGTTGGCGTAGATGTCCTCGAAGACCACCCGAAGCGCCTCGGGCATCGCCGAGACCTGGGGGAGCGTCCCCGACTGCAGCTGGGCCGCCCACGTCTGCGCATCGGCGCCGAGGGTCGCGAGAGCCGCGGTGATGTCGTCGGTGCGCTCGGTCACCAGTTCGGTGACACGGGTGGCCAGCGCCGCTCCCATGACCGAGACGCCGATCGTGCCGCCGAGGCTCCGGAAGAACGTCACTCCCGAGCTGGCGACGCCGATCTGGGTGGGCTCGGTCGTGTTCTGCACGACGAGGACCAGGTTCTGCATGGTCATGCCGACGCCGGCGCCGAGCAGGAACATGTAGATCGAGACGAGGGTGAAGTCGGTGTCGTAGTGGATGGTCGACAGCAGGGTCGAACCCGCGATGAGGAACACCGCGCCGACCACGAGGAACGACTTCCACTTCCCGAATCGCGTGATCAGTGCACCGACGCCGATCGAGGCGACCAGGAGCCCGCCGATCATCGGGATCGTCATGATGCCGGCCTCGGTGGGGGTGGCGCCGCGGGCGAGCTGCATGTACTGGCTGAGGAACACCGAGGCGCCGAACATCGCGATGCCCGTGGCGATGGAGGCGATCACCGACAGGGTGAAGGTGCGGTTGCGGAACAGCGACAGCGGCACGAGCGGCTCGCGCGAGCGCAGCTCGACGAGGACGAACAGCGCGGCGCCGAGGACGGCCCCGCCGACCATCAGCACGGTCTCCACGCTCCACCACTCGAAGGAGTCGCCCGCGAGGGTGACCCAGATGAGCAGCAGCGAGACCGAGACCGAGAGCAGGACGATGCCCAGGTAGTCGATGGAGGTCTTCTTCTTCGGCCGGGCGGGCACGTGCAGGGTCTGCTGCACGAGGATCAGCGCGATGATGGCGACGGGGAGCGCGACGAAGAAGTTCCAGCGCCAGCCCCACGCGTCGGTGATCACTCCGCCCAGCAGCGGACCGCCGATGGTGGCGACGGCCATGACCGCGCCGAACAGGCCCATGTAGCGGCCACGCTCGCGGGGGCTGATGATGTCGGCCATGAGCACCTGGCTGAGGGCGGCGAGGCCGCCGGCGCCGATGCCCTGGACGGCGCGGAAGGCGATCAGCATCTCGGGGTTCTGTGAGAACCCGGCGGCGGCGGTCGCGAGCACGAAGATGACGATCGCGAGCTGGTAGAGCACCTTGCGGTTGGTGAGGTCGGCGAGCTTGCCCCAGATGGGGGTGGAGATCGCCGTCGTCAGGAGGGTCGCCGTCACGACCCACGTGAAGGCGACCTGGTTGCCGTCGAGGTCGTGGATGATGACGGGCAGCGACGTGGACACGACGGTCGATGCGAGCATCGACACGAACATGCCGAGAAGCAGGCCGGAGAGCGCTTCGAGCACCTGGCGGTGCGTCATGCGCGGCTTCTCGACGGCCTCGGACGAGGGAGTGGACATGCGGTTCCTTGCGACAGTTAGTTGATATAGGTCAACGGTTGAGATTGGTCAACTATATGTCCAATCGTTGACACGCGTCAACTATTCCCGTGCGGGGGATCGGTCGCAGGAATCCCGTCGCAGCAGATGCGGCGACGCCGGGCCGCCTCAGTCGGCGAGGGCGAGCGCGCGGAAGGGCTCGCGCGGCCGCGCGGGCGCGACCGGCGCGGCCGCGGTCTGCGCGCGGCGCAGGGTCGTCCGCCGGTAGAGCTCGTCGATCAGCTCGGTCGCCAGTCCCACGAGCAGCCGGATCTCGCGATCGTCGCGATCGACCCACGCGCAGCGGGGCTCATCGCCGACGGGGACGAAGTCCGAATGCTCCTCCCACACCACGAGCGTCCGCTCGGCGCCGAGCACGTGCTGCTGCCACCACACCTGCCGGAGGTAGGTGCGGGGGATCGAGCGCCAGGTCTTGTTCGTCGTCTTGATCTCACACAGCGTCACGCGCCCCGAGGCGTCGACCGAGATGCCGTCGGGGGTGGCGAGGTGACGCTTCTCGATCTCGGCGTGGAACAGCGCAGACGACGGCTGGATGCGATGGGTCGCCGCCACCCAGGCGGCGATCTCGGGCTCGCGGCGACGGCCGTGAGCGGTGTAGGCGTTGCCGGAGAAGCCCGAGCCGCCCGAGAGCTTCGCGTCGGCGGCGCGCGCGATGGCGTTGCCGCTGGTGAGCTGTGCGACGTCGGTGGCGGTGATGCCGCGCGAGCGAGCGCGCATCCACGCGACCCGATCCCGTGAGTCCGCGATGATCCGGGATGCCAGCGCCGGAGCGACGCGTGCGATGGCCTCCGGACTCATGTCTTCGAGGCTAACCCCGTCCGCCGACGCCGTCGCACCCGCCGCGCCGAGCAGGGCGGGCGTGATCGTTACGGGACCGACATATGCCGCCCGCTTCCCGCGCAATACCGTGTGAGCATGGATCTCGATGCGCCCACCGATACCCGCCGTCTCCGTGGTCGAGCCGGAGTGATCGCGACGAGGATCGCGGCGTGCGTTCTCGTCGTGATGGTGCTGACGGGATGCTCGGCCATGTCCGGAGCGTCGGACTCCGGGGGCGGGGCGCCCGTGGGTGAGCCGGTGGACGAGGGGGAGGGCCAGCCGGACGAGGAGCGCTCGGTCGTGGTCGAGGGCTGGATGTCCATGACGGTCGACGATGTCGCCGCCGCCTCCGCCGATGCCCAGGCGATCGTCGGGCGATCGGGCGGGCGGGTGGAGAACCGCGACGAGTCCCGCGAGGACGGACAGGGGTGGTCGACGCTCGCGATGCGCATCCCTGCGGACGCCCTGGAGCGGGTGGTCGGGGAGCTCCGCGATCTCGGCGACGTGGACCACGTGACGACGACCTCCACCGATGTGACCGGCGCGGTGCGCGACATCGATGCGCGCCTCGCCGCCTTGGAGTCGACGCTGGAGCGCCTGGCCTCCTTCCAGTCCGAGGCGACGAGCGTCGACGACCTGCTCGCCATCGAACGCGAGGTCAGCGACCGGCAGGCGGAACTCGAGAAGCTCCGTGCCGAGCAGGCGTCGTACACCGATCGGGTCGCCTACTCGTCGCTCAGTCTCGAGCTCCGCTCCGAGGGCACCGCGTCGCCCATGCCGGATTCGTTCTGGGGCGGCCTCGTCGTGGGCTGGAACGCACTCGTCGGGTTCGTGGGCGGCGTCTTCGTCGTCCTCGGCGCCCTGCTGCCGTGGCTGGTCGTCTTCGGCGGGCTCACGCTCCTCGTGATCTGGGTCGTCCGCCGGCTGCGCGCCCGGGCCGGTGCCCGGGCTGCCCGGGCGTCCCAGTCGTCCGACCCGGCCTCCGCCGCCGACCCGGTCCCCGCTGCAAACCCGGTTCCCGCTGCAAACCCGGTTCCCGCTGCAAACCCGGTTCCCGCTGCGCCCGCCGGCCCGCCCGCTCACGGCGACCACCCCGCGCCTCCCGCGCCCCCTGCGACCCCCGGGACGTGAGCCGGCGCCGATTTTGGGGCATCGGCGGGATGGCGTAGAGTAGGGGACAAGCCAAAGACCGCTGGTCTCGGCTGCGCCCGCAAGGGAACAGCCGACGAAGCTCTGCACTGCAGGGGCCCGCGCAGGTACACAGAACTTTCGGGAAACCGATTCGAAGCTCCGTGCGCTTGCGCCGGAGCTTTTCTCATGTGTGGATGCCGATCGACCTCGACGTGTCGAGGCCCACGCTCCGCCACCGTGGAGCGTCACGTACACACAAGGAGTGGCCATGGCGCAGAAGGAAGCATCGGTCGCCGAGCTCACGAAGAACTTCGAGGGCTCGACCGCCGTTCTGCTCACCGAGTACCGCGGTCTGACGGTTGCCCAGCTCAAGGAGCTGCGCAACAGCATTCGTCAGGACGCGGAATACGCCGTGGTGAAGAACACGCTGACCAAGATCGCCGCGCGCAACGCGGGGGTCGAAGGACTGGATGACGAGCTCAAGGGCCCGTCCGCCATCGCCTTCGTGCACGGTGACCCTGTCGCCGTCGCCAAGGGTCTGCGTGCCTTCGCCAAGGCACACCCTCTGCTGGTGATCAAGGGCGGCTACTTCGACGGTGCCGCCCTGACCGCCGACGAGGTGAACAAGCTCGCCGATCTCGAGAGCCGTGAAGTCCTGCTGGCGAAGCTCGCCGGTGCGATGAAGGCCTCGCTGACCAAGGCGGCCTACGTCTTCAACGCGCTCCCGTCGAAGGCCGTTCGCACGGTCGACGCGCTGCGCGAGAAGCAGGAGTCCGCGGCCTGAATCCGGGCTTCGGCATAGCACAACCCCAATCAAGGAGAATCATCATGGCAAAGCTCAGCACTGAGGAGCTGCTCGACGCGTTCAAGGAGCTCACGCTCATCGAGCTCAGCGAGTTCGTCAAGGCGTTCGAGGAGACCTTCGACGTCACCGCCGCCGCCCCGGTCGCGGTCGCCGCTGCCGGCGCCCCCGCCGGTGGTGCCGGCGACGCCGCCGCCGAGGAGGAGAAGGACTCGTTCGACGTCGTCCTCGAGGCCGCCGGCGACAAGAAGATCCAGGTCATCAAGGTCGTCCGCGAGCTCACCTCGCTCGGCCTCGGCGAGGCCAAGGCCGTCGTCGACGGTGCTCCCAAGGCCGTCCTCGAGGGCGCCAACAAGGAGACCGCCGAGAAGGCCAAGGCCGCTCTGGAAGAGGCCGGCGCTTCGGTGACCCTGAAGTAATCTCGCTCACGCGAATCGAAGGCCCCCGGGTTCGTCCCGGGGGCCTTCTGCGTGCGCGGGTCAGTCGGGTGCGGAATCGCGGATGAGGTCGGCGTCGAGGACGGCGGAGCTCTGCGCATCGACCGCCGAGGTCGTGCTCCGCACGATCAGGCGGGCGTGCATCTGCACGTTCGCGACCGGTCGCTCGGGGTCGGCGATGTGCGCCAGCAGCATCTCGACAGCCGCCCGGCCCTGCTCGCGGGGCACCTGCTGGAGGGTCGTCAGCGAGAACATCTCGGCGTACTCGTGGTCGTCGATCCCGACGACGCTCAGGTCTCCGGGCACATGGATGCCGAGGCGTCGCGCGGCGATGATGGCCCCGACGGCCACCTCGTCGCACACCGCGACGATCGCCGTGGGTCGTCGCCGCGGGTCGCCCAGGAGGTCGACGGCCGACTCGTAGCCGCCCGGGAGCGACACCTCGGAGCGCACGTGACGGATCCGGTCGACGATGCCCGCCTCGGCCATCGCGCTCTCGTAGCCGGACAGCCGCTGGCGGTCCACGTGCGCCCAGTGGGGGCCGGTGCCCCCGCCCAGGAACGCGATGGCGGTGTGTCCGAGGCCGAGGAGATGCTCGGTGGCGCGGCGGGCGGCGTAGTCGTCGTCGATCGCGATGAGGCTCGCGTCCGCGCCGCCGCCGACCACGCTCACGATGGGACGGCCGATCTGCAGCAGCTGCTCCAGCTCGTGGTTCTGCGGTTCCAATCCGACGGCGATCAGCCCGTCGAACCGCTTGCGGGCGAGGAAGTCGCCGAAGATGCGCTCCCGGCCCGGAGTTCCCGGCTTGGCGTCGTAGAGGGTGAGGTCCATGCCCTCCTCGAGCAGCGCCTGCTGGATGCCCTCGAGCACCTCGGCGAAGAACCACCGGTTGACGTAGGGCATGACCACCCCGACGTTCTGGGTGCGCCCGGTGGCAAGGCTCACCGCACTCGTCGAGGGGACGTAGCCCAACGCGTCGGCGGCCTCGCGGACCCGCTGGCGGGTGGCGTCCGAGACGTACCCGCTGCCGGTCAGCGCGCGGCTGGCGGTCGCCTTCGAGACGCCCGCTCGCGCGGCGACGTCAGCGATGCCGGCCATGAACTCCCCTTCGAGTCGGAACGGAGGAACTCTATCCGATCGCCCCGGCTTTGTGGAACCGGTTGCGTCACCGGGTGTCCCCAGGGTAGTGCGCGGATCGACGCCGTTATCGGGTTGTGATGCGGGTGATGTTGTGAGTTCGCCGACCGTTCCCCTAGCCTGGCCTGGAAGCGGTTCCCTATCGGGGAACCCGCGTGCACCCGGAGCGTTCCGGGCACTCAATGAGGAGGAATCACATGGGGATGGCACAGCGACGTCTACTCGCACCGCTCGCCGTCATCGGCGTCGCCGGCATCGCACTCGCAGGCTGCAGTGGCGGCCCGGGCGCCGGCAACAACGGGGACAACAGCTCGGGCGGTACCGACGACAATGTCGTGACCGTCTACGGCACGATCGCCGACACCGAGGCCGAACTGCTCGAGCAGTCCTGGGCGGACTTCGAGGAGTCCTCGGGCATCGACATCGAGTACGAGTCGTCGAAGGAGTTCGAGGCGCAGATCGCCGTCCGCGCTCAGGGTGGCAGCGCCCCCGACATCGCGATCTTCCCGCAGCCGGGCCTGATGGCCGACATCGCGAACCTGGGCTACCTGAAGGAAGCCCCCGACGCCGTGAAGGCCAACGTCGAGTCGGGCTGGTCCGAGGACTGGGCCAACTACGCCACCGTCGACGGCACGCTGTACGGTGCGCCGCTGATGGCCAGCGTCAAGGGCTGGATCTGGTACTCGCCGTCGTTCTTCGAGGACAACGGCTACGAGGTCCCGACCGACTGGCAGGGACTTCTCGACCTGACCGCGCAGATCCAGGCCGACACCGACCAGCCCCCGTGGTGCATCGGCTTCGGCTCGGACGCCGCGACCGGCTGGCCGGGCACGGACTGGATCGAGGACCTCGTCCTGCGTCAGTCCGGCACCGAGGTCTACGACGCGTGGATCGCCAACGAGACGCCGTTCACCGACCCGGCGATCAAGTCGGCCTTCGACGAGTTCGGCAAGATCGCGCTGAACCCCGACTACGTGAACGCCGGCTTCGGCGGCACCGACACGATCGTGACGACGCCCTTCGGCGACCCGGCACAGGCTCTCGTCGACGGTGAGTGCGCGCTGCACCACCAGGCCTCGTTCTACGACGGCTTCGTGAGCGACGCCGGCGGCGAGGTCGCCGAGGACGGCGACATCTGGGCCTTCCTGATGCCGCCCTTCGAGGCCGGTGGTGCCAGCGACGGCGCCGTCGTCACCGGTGGTGGCGAGATCGTCGCCGCCTTCGACGACGCCGAGTCGACGCAGAAGGTGCAGGAGTACCTCTCCAGCCCCGAATGGGCCAACTCGCGCGTGGGTCTGGGTGGTGTCATCAGCGCCAACAAGGGTCTGGATGCCTCCAAGGCTTCCAGCAACATCCTGAAGGCGGCCATCGAGATCCTGCAGGCCGACACGACCACGTTCCGCTTCGACGCGTCCGACCTCATGCCGGGTGCGGTCGGTTCGGGCACGTTCTTCAAGGGCATGGTCGACTGGGTGAACGGCACCGACACCGACAGCGTGCTCCAGCAGATCGAGTCCGGCTGGCCGTCCGAGTGATCTGACACCGAGTGGGACCGTCCCGGAAGGGGCGGTCCCACTCCCCACTCTCCCGGCGGTAGCCCGCCGCCGCCGAGTCCGATGTCGCACTCGAAAGGCTTCCATGACCATTCAAGACTTCTTCCGGTGGCTGTCCACCCTCAACCCGTGGCTGGAGATCGTCGTCATCATCGGCGTGTTCCTCGCCGTGGTGGCACTCATCCTGTTCCTCATCGAGATCGCCCCGCGACCCGGGCGCGTCTACACGATCATCCGATTGGTCGCGTGCGTGGTCGGCCCCGCGCTCGTCCTCGTGATCCTGCAGTCCTGGGTCGAGGCGGCGGCAGCCGCCGCCGTGCTCGGTCTGCTGTTCTTCTTCCTCGACAAGCGCGCCAAGGGCGGCGCGGGGTCCATGTTCCAGCTGGTCGGCTTCCTCACCCCGGCCCTGGCGCTCCTGATCGTCGGTCTCGTCATCCCGACGATCCAGACGATCTTCCAGGCGTTCATGAACCGCACGGGCGACACGTTCGTGGGCTTCGAGAACTTCGCGTGGATCTTCACGCAGCCGCAGAACGTGCGCGTCATCATCAACACGATCCTGTGGGTGCTGATCGCGCCGGTCATCTCGACGATCGCGGGACTCGCCTACGCGTACTTCATCGACAAGACGCGCGGCGAGAAGTACTACAAGATCCTCGTGTTCATGCCGATGGCGATCTCGTTCGTCGGGGCATCGATCATCTGGCGCTTCATGTACACGGCCCGTCCCGAGGGGCAGAACCAGATCGGCTTCCTGAATCAGGTGATCGTGTGGTTCGGGGGAGAGCCGTACAACTTCCTCGCCGATGATCCGTGGAACACGTTCTGGCTGATCGTCGTCTTCATCTGGATCCAGACCGGTTTCGCGATGGTCGTGCTCTCCGCTGCGATCAAGGGCGTGCCCGGTGAGCAGCTGGAGGCTGCGGAACTCGACGGCACGAACGCGTGGCAGCGCTTCATCAACGTCGTCGTCCCCGGCATCCGGCCTGCGCTGATCGTCGTCCTGACGACCATCTCGATCGGGTCGCTGAAGGTGTTCGACATCGTGCGGACGATGACCGCCGGTGCCAACAGCACCTCGGTTCTCGCGAACGAGATGTACACGCAGTTCCGCAGCTTCGAACAGGGACGCTCCGCGGCGTTCGCGCTGATCCTGTTCGTGCTGGTGCTGCCGATCGTCATCTACAACGCCGTGCAGCTCAAGAAGCAGAGGGAGATCCGCTGATGACCGTCGCACCCGCAGCCCTGTCGGTCGACGACCAGACGGCACGTCGCGTGAAGCGCGGCGAGAAGAAGATGTTCACCGGCACGAAGAAGCGCCTCAGCTCGCCCTGGGCGACGGCGGCGGCGCTCATCATCGCCGCCGTGTGGACCGTGCCGACGTTCGGCCTCTTCCTCACCTCGTTCCGTCCTCGCGAGTTCATCAACACCACCGGCTGGTGGACGATCTTCGAGAACTGGGGCTTCACGCTCGACAACTACGCGACCGCGCTCCAGACCGGCAACAGCCAGCTGAACATGGCGGGGGCATTCGTGAACTCGTTCGCGATCACCCTGCCGGCCACGGTGCTGCCGATCGCGCTCGCCCTCCTGGCGGCGTACGCGTTCGCGTGGATGGACTTCCGCGGCAAGAACATCCTGTTCATCGGAGTGTTCGCGCTGCAGATCGTGCCGATCCAGATGGCCCTCATCCCCGTGCTGCAGTTCTTCGCGCGGGGCGAGATCCTCGGGTTCCCCGTGATCGAGGCGTTCGGTTCGGTCGGCTACGCCCAGGTGTGGATCGCGCACACCATCTTCGGCCTGCCGCTGGTGATCTACCTGCTCCACAACTTCGTCTCGGAGATCCCGGGCGAGGTCATCGAGGCAGCCCGCGTGGACGGTGCCGGTCACGGACAGATCTTCTTCCGGATCATCCTCCCGCTGACCGCCCCCGCCATCGCGTCGGTCGCGATCTTCCAGTTCCTCTGGGTCTGGAACGACCTGCTCGTGGCGCTGATCTTCGCCGACGGCAACGTGGCACCGATCACCAAGCTGCTGGCCGAGATGACCGGAAGCCGCGGACAGGACTGGTACCTGCTGACGGCCGGCGCCTTCATCGCGCTGATCGTTCCGCTGATCGTGTTCCTGTCGCTGCAGCGGTTCTTCGTCCGAGGTCTGCTGGCCGGTTCGACGAAGGGCTGACGCCGAGCGCATCACACGGGATCGGGGCCGCACCGGAGGGAGCGGCCCCGATCTTCGTGTGTACGGGGATCGTCGCGGGGCGGTGTCGCGGATCAGCCCGCGCAGCCGAGGCGCTGCTGCATCGAGGTCATCGCATCGATCTCGAACTGCTGCGCGTTCTTCATCCGCTCGGCGACGGCCAGCACCTGCGGCTCGCTGCCCAACTCGAGGATCGCGTCGGCCATCGGGATCGCGCCCTCGTGGTGGCGGATCATCAGCTCCAGGAACAGGCAGTCGGCGGCGCGGCCGGTCGCCGCGCCCAGCTCGGCGAGCTCCGCGTCGCTGGCCATGCCCATCGCCACGCGAGCCTCCTCCTCGGACAGGGGCGCCGATGAGGAGCCGCCGTGCGCGTGCCCCGCCTCGGACGCCGACATCCACTGCATCGTCGGGGCGCCGGCCTGGGGGAGTCCCCACTGGACCAGCCAGCCGTACATCACGCCCTTCTGCTCCGACTGCCCGGTGGCGATGTCGTAGGCGAGGGTGCGGAGATCGCCGTCGTCGGTCGAGCGGTAGATGGTCATGGCCATGTCGATCGCCTGGGCGTGGTGGACCTGCATGTCGCGCGCGAATCCGGCTTCTGCGGAGGTGTCGCCGGGCGTGACGGGGGCGATGTCGAACGTCGAGAAGCGTCCGATCGCGAACGCAGTTCCTGCGATGGCGAGCGCGACCAGCAGGACGGCCCACCACGGCGGGAGGGTCCGGGCGGTCTCGCTCCCCACCGCGTCGTCGGTCATGGCGGCGCGGACCGTCAGGACTGCTTGCCGGGCGCGTCGAGTGCGCCGGTGCAGGCCGCGTTGGGCTCGGGCGCGCTCGTACTGCGCCAGTAGGCGCTGAGGAATGCGCCGAGGCGCTCGTCGTCGGCCGAATCGACCTGGAGCTGGGCGTTCCAGGCGCTGGCGACGATCGGCGAGGGGAGTCCGGCGTAGGGGGAGAGGATGACGTAGCTCGAGGGCAGCTGCTCGCGCAGCGCCGCGACTCCGGCCTCGTCCACCCGCTCGGGGTCGTAGGTGATCCACACCGCACCGTGCTCGAGAGAGTGGACGGCGTTGACGTTCGGGACCGGCTCCGAGTAGACCCCGCAGTTCAGCCACACGGCGTTGTGGTCGCCGCCGGCGGGCGGGTTCTGCGCGTACGCGACCTCGCCCTCGACGTGCGTGGCCGAGTTGGTGAAGGTCTCGACGCCCGTGATCGCGGAGCCGTCTCCGTCGCCGCGCTCGAGGGTCACCGGCCGAGGGGTGAAGATGATGGACGCGACGACCAGGGCCACGACGGCCAGGCCCGCGGTGGAACCGACGACCCACCACATGACCTTGCTCCGCCGGCGCTTCTCGAGCTGTCGCTGGTACTCGGCGAGCTTTGCCTGCTTCTGCTGCTCGCGCTGCTGCTTGGCGGACTGGCTCAGCTGCGCCTGCGTGGCGGGGTTTCCGCTTGCGCGCTTACCGGAGGAAGAAGTCGGGGTCATGTGCGTGATCTCGGCTGGAGGGACGGCGGGTGGCGTCGGCGCGGGGCGCACGGACCTGTCAATCCTATGCACCGGAATGAGCCCTCAGGCTGGGAAAGCGCTAAGATCGACAGGTCGTCGAATCGATTCGGCCACGGTCTCCGCCGGAATTGTTCCGTTCGCGGCTTCCCGGCGGCCCGCCGATCCTCTCCCTCCGTCCCTTCGCCCCTCCTCAAGGACCCCGTGCGCGACACCGCCTCCATCCCGCTTCCGCCCGCCGCCCGACCCGCCGCCACCGGCGCGATCCGCACCATCGGGACGCACCCGGCCACCGCGCCGATCGTGCTCCACCCCGGCGATCGCATCTCCACGCCGCGGCGCGTGCTGTACGTGATCCTGCTCGGCGCCCTCACCGCGCTCGGCCCCTTCACGATCGACCTCTATCTGCCGGCCTTCCCGGTGCTGCGCGAGGACTTCCAGACCACTGACGCGGCGATCCAGCTCACCCTCACCGGCACGATGATCGGCTTCGCCCTCGGGCAGCTGATCGTCGGCCCCCTGAGCGACAAGGTCGGACGCCGCCTGCCGCTGCTCGCGGTGACCGCCCTCCACGTGCTCGCCAGCACCGCGGCAGCCTTCGCCCCCTCGCTCGAGCTCCTCTCCGTCGCCCGCGTCCTCATGGGAGCGGGGGCCGCCGCGGGCGGTGTGGTCGCTGCGGCGATCGTGCGCGACCTGTTCGGCGGCCGGCGCCTGGTCGTCATGCTCTCCCGGCTGGCGCTCGTGTCGGGAGTCGCTCCGGTGCTGGCCCCGCTGGTCGGCTCGGGGCTGCTGCTGGTCACGTCCTGGCGCGGCATCTTCGGCGTGCTGGCGATCTACGGTGCGGTCATGCTCGTCTCGGCGATCATCTTCATCCCCGAGACCCTGCCGCCTGCGCGCCGGCAGGAGCGGGGCACGACCACCGTCTGGCAGCGCTACCGGAGCGTGTTCGGCGACCGCGTGTTCATCGGCGTGCTGATCATCGGCGGCATGACCTTCTCCGGCCTGTTCTCGTACCTGTCCGCGTCGTCGTTCCTGTTCCAGGAGTCGTACGGCTTCGACGCGCAGCAGTACGGACTGCTCTTCGCGGCGAACTCCCTCGGCGTCGTGCTCGGTGTGCAGGCGGCCTCGCGGCTCGCGGCGCGCTTCGGGCCGCAATGGGTGCTGGCGTGGTCGACGTCGGTGCTCGTGGTCGCGGCGACGGCGATCATCGTCACCGATCAGCTGGGACTCGGGCTGTGGGGAACCATCGTCCCGCTGTTCTTCTTCATGACCGCGTGCGGGTTCACCTTCCCCTGCGTGCAGGTGCTCGCCCTGGACCGTCACGGCAATGCCGCCGGCACGGCGCAGTCGATCGTCGGGGCGACCAACTTCGGCGTGGCCGGGATCATCTCGCCGCTGGTGGGATGGATCGCGAAGGACGCGGGGATCACCGCCACGACCATGGCCTCGGTCATGATCGGCTGTGCGGTGATCGGTCTCGCGTCGCTGTGGCTGATCGTGCGTCCCCGGACGGTCGAGCGCCTGGCTCCCTGATCCCGGCGGCCTGACTCCGGGCGTCCTGATCTGGGCGGCACCGGTCATCTGCCGGGACGGACCCGGATACGCTGGGGCGATGCGCGTCACCGATGTCGAGATCACCTGGGGCCTCCAGCGCCTCGTCGTCGGGCTCGTCCTGGTGACCGCCGCCGTCGTGCTCGGGATCGCCGTGGCGCTCGAGACCGACGTCGACATCGACATGTGGTGGAACACCACGGTGGGCTCGGTGCTCCCCGGCCTCAACCAGCTGTCGTACGCCCTCGACTTCCTGGGCGGCGGATGGTTCGCGACCTACGTCGTGCCGCTCGGCGGATGCCTGGCGTTGGTCGTGGCGCGCCGGTGGCGATCGGGGCTCTACTTCCTCACCGCCTCGGCACTGAGTGCGGCATTCGTCCAGCTGCTGAAGACGATCTTCGGCAGGGTGCGTCCCGAGGACATGCTGGTGATCTCCGACCACGGCTCCTTCCCCTCCGGGCACACCGCGAACGCGGCGACGATCGCGGTCGCCCTCGCCGTGATCTTCCCGCGCGTATGGGTGGCGCTGCTGGGCGCGGCATGGGCCGCGCTCATGGCCTTCAGCCGCACGCAGGTGCACGCGCACTGGCTGAGCGACACCCTCGGCGGGGTGCTGGTCGGAACCGGCGCGGCCCTGATCGTCGCCGCCGCGTTCACCCTGCCGCTGGCGGGGGAGCGCTCGCTAGGCTGAGCGCATGACCGGTCCCGACGCCGCTGCCGCCGCCGAACTCGCCCGACTCCAGGCCGAAGCGGAGGCCGCCGAGGCCGCGCTGAAGCTCGCCCAGGCGAAGGCCGCCCTCGCGGCGGCTCAGGCCGCGGCTGCCCAGGCCGGCGCGCCGACCGATGCTGCTGCGGCCGACGCGTCAGAAGTCGCCACGGCCGATCCAGCAACCGAAACCGAAGCCGCTCCCGCGGCCGACGCTGCGCCCGCCGCGGAAGCCGCTCCCGCATCGACGGAGGGACCTCTCGATGCCGATGAGGTCGCCGCTGTCATCAAGGGCTACACGTTCGACGGGCCGACGCTCGATCTCGGGGCGCTGGTGAACACCGAGCCCGTGCCGAGCGCGCAGGTCCGCATCCCCCTCGGCATGATGAACCGCCATGGCCTCGTCGCCGGAGCCACCGGCACCGGCAAGACCCGCACGCTGCAGGGCCTGGCCGAGCAGCTCGCGGCCCAGGGGGTGCCCGTCTTCGCCGCCGACATCAAGGGCGACCTGTCGGGCGTCGCGACGCCCGGCACCGCGAGCGAGAAGCTGCTCGCGCGCACGAGCGCGATCGGGCAGGAGTGGGCTCCCACGGCCTCGGTCACGGAGTACTTCGCCCTCGGCGGCGTCGGCAAGGGCGTGCCGGTGCGCGCGACGGTGTCGGGATTCGGTCCCCTGCTGCTGAGCAAGGTGCTCGGCCTGAACGCCACCCAGGAGTCGAGCCTGGGCCTCGTCTTCCACTACGCGGACGCCAACGGGCTCGCCCTCGTGGACCTCGCGGACCTCCGGGCTGTGCTCTCCTACCTCACGAGCGACGACGGCAAAGCCGAGCTGAAGGAACTCGGCGGGCTGTCGGCGGCGACGGCGGGCGTGATCCTGCGCGAACTCATCACCTTCGCCGACGACGGCGCGGACGTGTTCTTCGGCGAGCCGGAGTTCGACGTCGCCGACTTCCTGCGGACGGCGGCTGACGGGCGGGGCGTCATCTCGCTGCTGGAGGTGCCGGGGGTCGCGGACAAGCCGGCGCTGTTCTCGACCTTCCTCATGTACCTCCTCGCGGAGCTGTTCGAGATCCTCCCCGAGGTCGGCGATCTCGACAAGCCGAAGCTCGTCTTCTTCTTCGACGAGGCGCACCTGCTGTTCCGCGACGCGTCCAAGGACTTCCTCGCCGCGATCACGCAGACCGTCCGACTGATCCGCTCCAAGGGCGTCGGGGTGTTCTTCGTGACGCAGACGCCGAAGGACGTGCCCGCCGACGTGCTCGCCCAGCTGGGGTCGCGGGTGCAGCATGCGCTCCGGGCCTTCACCCCGGACGACGCGAAGGCCCTCCGGGCGACCGTCGGCACGTATCCCAAGAGCGGCTACGACCTCGAGCGGACCCTGCAGGAGCTCGGCACCGGCGAGGCGATCGTGACGGTGATGAGTGAGAAGGGGGCGCCCACCCCCGTCGCCTGGACGCGGCTGCGCGCCCCGCAGGGTCTCATGTCGCCCACGCCCGACCCCGACATCGAGCGTGCCGTGCACGCCTCGCCGCTCCTGGCGAAGTACGGCACCGCCATCGACCGGGAGTCTGCGCGCGAGATCCTCACCGTCAAGATGAACGCCGCCGCCGAGCGGGAATCCGCCGAGCAGGCCGCCGTCCAGAAGGCGAAGGCCGACGCCGAGTTCGCGAAGCAGCAGGCGGCGATCGCGAAGGCCGACGCGGCCGCGGAGAAAGAGCGGCAGCGCGAGTACGACCGGCTCATCAAGGCCACCGGCGGCTCGACCCGCACCCGCACGTCGCGGGCCAAGAAGACTTCGCCGATCGAACAGGTGCTCAACTCCCAGACGACGCAGACGATCCTGAACTCCGTCATCCGCGGGGTGTTCGGCACCGGTCGCCGCTGACTTCGGACGCCGGGCTTTTCGGCGCTGAGCGCGGGGTGTTTCGGCGCCGTGCGCAAGGGGGTAGGGGCTTTCGGCGAGGGAAGCGTAAGGTCGCCGCATGGGTGAGGATCACGCGGACCTGTCGACACCGTCCGGGCGCGAGGAGGTGCTGCGCGCACAGCCGCGCGCCGACGGCTCGGCTCCGCGGGCGCTCGTGCTCGGAGGCACCGGCTACCTCGGCGGAAGGCTGGTGCCGCGCCTGCTGGCCGCCGGCTACCGGGTGCGCGTGCTCGTGCGGCACCCCGGCCGCCTCTCCGCTTTCTCGTGGGGCGACGACGTCGAGGTGGTGGCCGGATCGGCCGACGACGCCGAGGCCGTCGCCGCCGCGGTGCCCGACGTCGACGTGCTGTTCTACCTCATCCACTCCATGGGGCAGGGGAAGGGCTTCGAGGAGAGCGACCTCGCCGCCGCGCGGACCGTCGCCGCTGCGTCCGCCGCCGCAGCCGTCGGGAGGATCGTGTACCTCGGCGGACTGCACCCGGGCGGCGTCGAACTCAGCCCGCACCTGCGCTCGCGGGTCGAGGTGGGGGAGCAGTTCCTCCGCAGCGGTGTGCCGACGCTCGTCCTCCAGGCGGGCGTCGTCATCGGGTCGGGCTCGGCGTCCTTCGAGATGATCCGTCACCTCACCGAGGTGCTGCCGTACATGCCGGCGCCGCGGTGGGTGCGCAACCACATCCAGCCGATCGCCGTGCGCGATGTCATGCACTACCTGCTGGGCGCTGCCCGGGTGGCGCCCGACGTCAACCGGACCGTCGACATCGGCGGACCCGACGTGCTCCGCTACGGCCAGATGATGAACGGCTACGCGGTCGAGGCAGGGCTCCCGCAGCGGCCGATCGCGCCGCTGCCGGTGCTGACCCCGGGTCTCGCCTCGCACTGGGTGAACGTCGTGACCCCGGTGCCGCGATCGATCGCCCGCCCGCTCATCGCCTCGCTCGTGCACGACTGCGTGATGAACGACCACGACGTCGACGAGCTCATCCCGCGGCCCGAAGGAGGGCTGACCGGCTACCGCGAAGCGGTGCGCCTGGCACTTAGCCGGGTGGAGGCCGACGCGGTGGAGACGAGCTGGCAGGACGCCGCGGTGTCGGGCGTCCCCTCCGATCCGCTTCCCAGCGACCCGGACTGGGCGGGGCGCACCGTGTACACCGACGTGCGCACGGCGCACACCTCCGCGTCACCCGAACGCCTCTGGGCGGTGATCTCGGCGATCGGCGGCGAGAGCGGCTGGTACTCGTCGCCGGTCCTCTGGGCGATCCGCGGCTGGATGGACCGCCTCGTCGGCGGCGTCGGGCTTGCCCGCGGACGCCGCAGCCGGGGCCGGGTGGCCGTCGGCGATGCCATCGACTTCTGGCGGGTCGAGAAGGTCGACCCCGGACGGCTGCTGCGACTGCGCGCCGAGATGCGCGTTCCGGGGCTCGCGTGGCTCGACCTCGCGTGCGACCCGGCGGAGCCGGGCCAGGAAGGCGGTGCGGTGTACCGGCAGCGTGCGGTGTTCTTCCCGCGGGGGCTTGCGGGCCGGCTGTACTGGCTCGCGGTCCTGCCGTTCCACGGCTTCATCTTCCGCGGCATGGCGAACCGAATGACCGCCGCCGCCGAGGCTCCGCCGACCGCGCAGCCGGGTGAGTCGGCGGTCGCTGCCTAGACTCGTAGCGTGCCCCGCATCCGCCCATTCCGTCCCGGTGACGAGCCCGCCCTGTCCGAGATCTGCCTGCGGACCGCCGACGCCGGCGCCGACGGGACGGGGATCTTCGAGGACGACGACCTCTGGGGCGAGGTCTTCGTCCTGCCCTACGTCGCGCGCCACCCCGACCTCGCCTTCGTGGTCGAGAGCGACGAGGGCACCCCGGTCGGCTATGTCGTCGGCACCGACGACACCCGCGCGTTCGAGGACTGGTTCCGGGCCGAATGGTGGCCCCGATTCGCCGCGCGCTGGCCGCTCCCGGAGACCGAGGGGACGCGACAGGACGGCACACTGATCTACGCGTACGGGCGACGCGCCGGTGCCGAGCCGTACGGCGACGAGCATCCCGCGCACCTCCACATCGACCTGCTGCCGGACATCCAGGGGCAGGGATGGGGCCGCCGTCTCATCGAGACGCTGGCGGATGCGCTGCGCGCACGTGGTGTGCCCCGCCTGCACCTGGTGGCCTCGGCCGCCAACACCGGAGCGCTCGCCTTCTACACCCGGCTCGGCTTCACGCCGCTGCCGTCCCACCCCGGGGTGCAGGCGTTCGCGATGACGCTCTGAGGCGCTCGACTCAGGCGACGATGCGCCCGCCCGCCAGCCGCACGGTGCGGTCGACGAGGCCCGCGGGGACCGTCACGTGCGAGATGAGCACCAGCGCCCGGTCCGCCCCGACGGCAGACAGCAGATCGGTGAGCAGCGCATCGGAGGCCGCAGGGTCGACGCCCGCGGTCGGCTCATCGAGCACCAGCACGTCGAACCCGCGCAGCAGCGCCCGCGCCAGGGCGATCCGCTGCGCCTGACCACCCGACACCAGGGCGCCGCGCTCGCCGACCCGGGCGCCCAGGCCGCCGCGCTCCCGCAGCCAGGGGCCGAGGCCGACCCGCTCCAGCACCTCGACCAGCTCGCCGTCGGTCGCGGTGTCGCGGGCGAACAGGAGGTTCTGGCGGATGTCCTCATCGAACAGCATCGGATTCTGCTCGCACAGGCCGACGGTCAGGCGCAGGTCGTCGGGGGCGATTGCCCGCACGTCGGTGCCCCCGATCGTGAAGGTGCCGCGGAAATCGAGGAAGCGCACCAGGACGTGGGCGAGCGTGGTCTTACCCGCCCCGCTGGAGCCGACGACGAGCAGCCGCTCGCCGGGCGCGACGTCGAGGTCGACGCCGTGCAGTGAGGGCTGAGCGGCGCCCGGCCATCGTGCGTCGACACCCCGCAGCGCGATGCCGGAGCCGAGGCCCGGAGCGGCGCCCGTGCCCGGTGTCTCCTCGGCGAGCTCGGCAGGGACCGTGGCGGGGAGCGCGGTCGCGATGCGGGAGGCCGCAGCGCGGACCTGCCGCCACGACGCGGCGGCGAGGGGGACGGCCGCGAACACCTCGAAGACCGCCATCGGCACGAGGACGGCGACCGCGAACGACGGCCCGAGGAGGGCGCCCTCGGCCACCGCGGGCGCGGCGACGGCGACGGCCAGGAGGGATGCGCCGCCGGCCAGGAGCGAGACCACCGCGGCCGTGCCGGCCTGCGCGGCGGCGCGACGTGCGACCGCGCGGCGCAGGCGCGCGTCGGCCGCGGCGATGCGCGCACGGCTCGCATCCTCGGCCCCGTAGGCGACCAGCACGTCGAGGCTGCCGAGGTGGTCGAGCACAGCGTCGGCGAGCACGGCGCGCAGCGGCGCGATCGTCCGCTCGGCGCGCGAGCCGCTCACCCATCCCCACGCGACGGCGGCCACAGCGGCGACGGCCAGGCACGCCAGCAGCACGAGGGCGGCCGGCCACCAGATGACGCCGACCAGGATGACGGCGCCGAGGGCGACGGCCGTCGAGGACACGAGCGGCAGCACCACCCGCAGCGGAAGGTTCTGGAGCTCGTCGACGTCGTCGACGAGGGCTCCCAGGACCGAGCCGCGGCCGGTCCGCCCGAGCCCGTCGGGAGCGAGCGGAACGATCCGGCGCACGAGGTCTGTGCGGGTCGTCGCCAGCTGCCGCAGGGCGGCGTCGTGACTGGCGAGTCGTTCGGTGTAACGGAAGGCCGCCCGGGTGAGCGCGAACAGCCGCACGCCGACCACCGCCGCCGAAAGGTACATGAGCAGGGGCTGCTCGCTGGCCCGCACGATCAGCCACGAGCTCACGGCGAGCAGGGCGACCGCGGACGCCTCCGACGCGAAGCCCGATGCCGCGCCGGGCCAGAAGCGGCGAAGCGGAGGCATCGCGCCGCGCAGGATGTCTGCGGTGGTCGTCATGTCGTCACCTCCGCCGGTGTCGAGGGCGCCGTCGGCGGGACCAGTGTCACGATCCGGTCGGCGATCGCGCGCGCGGTGGTGCGGTGGGAGATCAGGAGCACGACGGCGCCGTCATCGGCGAGCGTGCGGACCGAGCGCCAGAGCGCCGCCTCGGTCTCGACGTCGAGGGCGGCGCTCGGCTCATCGAGGGCGACGACGGGGGCAAGCCCCCGCAGGTGGCGGTGGAAGGCACGGGCGACCGCGACGCGCTGCGCCTGCCCGCCCGACAGCCCACTGCCCTGCACGCCGAGGACCAGGTCGGCGGGGATGCCGTCGGCGCCGGCAAGGTCGAGCGCCCGTCGCACCAGGTCAGGCGCGGACGCGGGGTCGCCGAGCGTCACGTTGTCGGCGACCGTCCCGGCGATGAGCCCGGGCTGCTGACCGGCCCAGGCGAGCCAGCCCGAGGAAGGGAGGCGCGCGGCTTCCTCGCCGTCGATCGTGATCTCGCCCGAGTACGGCGCCGCTGCGCGCAGCGCCGCCAGCACGCTCGACTTGCCCGCGCCGCTCGGGCCCTCGATGAGGGTGACCGTGCCCGGGTGGGCGGTGAAGGAGACCGGCGGCAGATCGCGCACCGACAGATCGCGCACCGACAGCTCGTGGACCGACAGGGCGCCCAGCGAGGGCGCGCGGTCCGAGCCCGGCAGGGGCTCGCCGGACGCCGGGTCGGCGCTGCGTGCCGCGTCGAGCACGGCGAACACGTCATCGGTGGCGGCGACTCCCTCGGCCGCGGCGTGGAACTGCACGCCGACCTGTCGGAGCGGCAGGTACGCCTCGGGCGCGAGGAGCAGCACGAACAGTCCCACGACGAGGAGCATCGAGCCGTCCATGAGGCGGAACCCGATCGACACCGCCACGATCGCGACGGCGATCGACGCGAGGAGCTCCAGCGCGAAGCCCGAGAGGAACGAGACGCGCAGCACCCGCATCGTCTCTCGGCGGTAGGTGTCGGTGACCGTGCCGATCGAGGCGACCGCCCGGTGCTGTCGCCCGAACACCTTGAGGGTCGACAGTCCCCGCACCGTGTCGGCGAAGCGCGCGGCCAGACGCCCGAGCGTCTGCCACTGCCGCTGCTGCACGGCACGGGTGGCCAGGCCGATGAGGACCATGAACAGCGGGATCAAGGGGAGGGTCAGCAGGACGGTGAGACCCGAGATCCAGTCCTGCCACCACATGACCGCCAGGATGATCGGCGTCGCGATGGCTGTCTGCACGAGCTGAGGAAGATAGCGCGAGAAGTAGGCGTCGAGCGCCTCGAGCCCGCGACCCGCCGTCACCGCGAGCCGCGCGCTGTTCTGGGCGGCGAGCCATCCCGGCCCGAGCGTTCCGACAGCGGCCACGAGGTGGGCCCGGAGCTGACCCTGCACGCGGGCGGCCGCTCGCGCTGACACCGTGTCGCGCGCCCACAGCAGCACCGCACGGAGGACGATCACCGCGGCCAGCCAGCCGAGCGTCGCGCCCAGGCCTTCCGAGATGTGCAGGCTGTCCGAGAGGGGGATGCCGTCGATCGCCTGGGTGATGGCCTGCGTCAGCAGCCACGCGAAGGCGATCACGACGAGCGTCTGGGCGAGCCCCAGCGCCGCGATGACGACGAAGAAGCCGCGGGACGCCGATGCGTAGCGCAGCAGCCGGGGATCGACGGGCCTGCTCCGCGTGCGTGCGGGGGCGTCGTCCGTCGGTGCCATGCTTCGATCCTGCCTTACGCGCGACCGCACGTCCGTCCCGCCGTGTCGCACGGCGGGACGGACGCGGGCCGGTCAGTGCGCGGTCGCGTCGGCCTTCTCGATCACGGCGCGGGTGACGCGCTTGCGGAAGATCCAGTACGTCCAGCCCTGGTAGAGGAGGACCATCGGCAGGAAGATCAGCGCCGCCCAGCTCATGATCTGGAGGGTCAGCTCGGTGCTGGAGGCGTTGGAGATCGTCAGACTGTTGTCGATGTCGGTCGAGGACGGCATGACGAACGGGAACAGCGCGAGCCAGAGCGTCAGCACGGCGAACACGATCGTGACGGCGCCGGCGGCGAAGGCCCGGCCGTCGCGGTCCACCCAGTTGAAGAAGACCGAGACCAGCAGCGCCACGGCGGCGATCGCGCCGCAGGCGACGACCGCCCACAGCAGCGGCGCCTCGCGGCCCGCCGCGATGACCGTGGTCCACACGACCGTGCCCGCCGCGAACAGCACCGTCGGGATCGCGAGCTTCTTGCCGAGCGCCTGCGCGTCGTGGTGCACCTGGCCGTCGGTCTTCAGCCCGACGAAGTACACGCCGTGCAGGAAGAACAGCAGCAGGGTCGTCGCGCCGACCCACAGGCCGTAAGGGTTCAGCAGCGTCAGCAGGGAGCCGGTGAACTCGTGGTCGGCGTCCAGCGGCACACCCTGCACGATGTTGCCGACCGCGACCCCCCACAGCAGCGCCGGCACGGCGGAGCCGATCGTGATCATCCAGTCGAAGCGGCGCTTCCAGGCGAGATCGTCACGCTGGTGCCGGTACTCGAACGACACGCCCCGGGCGATGAGGGCCAGGAGGATCAGCAGCAGGGCCAGATAGAAGCCACTGAACAGGGTGGCGTACCACTCCGGGAAGGCGGCGAACAGGCACGCACCGGCGACGATGACCCAGGTCTCGTTGAGGTCCCACACCGGACCGATGGTGTTGATCACCTGGCGGCGGGAGACTTCGTCCTTGCCGAGGAAGGGAAGGGACATGCCGACACCGAAGTCGAACCCGTCCAGGACAAAGTACCCGACGAAGAGCACTCCGACGATGAAGAACCAGAGGTAGGCGAGATCCATGGCGTGCTCCTAGTAGACCGTCGTGGGCGTCTCTTCGACCGACAGCTCGGAGGGCTGCGGGTCGTCGGGTCCGGGAAGGGGATCGGGGCCGGTCTTGACCGTCTTGAAGATCAGGCCGAACTCCACCACGGCGAGGATGAGATAGATGAGCGTGAACGCGATCAGCGAGACGAGCACGTTCCAGCCCGGGACGCTCGGCGAGACGCCGTCCTCGGTGAGCATCAGCCCGAACACGATCCACGGCTGACGGCCCATCTCCGTGAAGATCCAGCCGACGAGGATCCCGAGCAGCGCCAGCGGCGCCTGCCAGATCGCGATCTTCCACATCCACGGAGCGACGGGCCGGGTGGCCTTGCGGCGGGTGACCCACAGGCCGACGACCGCGACCAGGGCGGCGATGCCGCCGAAGCCCATCATCCAGCGGAACGACCAGTAGGTCACCCACAGGATCGGCGCGAAGTTCCCGTCGACCTGATCGGCGAACTGGGGGAACATCTCGGTCGTGTAGAGGAGGTTCAGGTCGTTGATCCCCTCGACGCACCCGTTGAGGTCGTGGGTGGAGAGGAAGGCCAGCAGATACGGCACGCGCAGCGACCAGATCTCCCCGGTGCCGTCGGGGGTGCCGATCGAGAACAGCGAGAACGACGCGTCGGCGCCGCAGGCGGAGTTGAACATCGCCTCTGCGGCCGCCATCTTCATGGGCTGGGTCTCGACCATCACGAGCCCGAGCTGGTCGCCGGACAGCGCGACCCCGGCGAAGGAGATGACGACGGCCCACAGGCCGAGCTTCAGTGCGGGGCGCATCATCTCGTCGTGCTGGTGACGCGAGAGGTGCCATGCGGCGACGGCCACCATGACTCCGGCGGCGAACATGAGCGCGGAGAAGATCGTGTGGGGGAACTGCGTGAGGGCGACCGGGTTGGTCAGCACGGCGAGGAAGTCGGCCATCTCGGCGCGGTGGCCCTCGGCGGACATCTGGTATCCCACCGGGTTCTGCATGAACGCGTTCGCCGCGAGGATGAAGTAGGCCGACAGCCAGGTGCCGAAGACCGTGATCCAGATGGTGGCGAGGTGGATGCCGCGGGGGAGCCGGTTCCATCCGAAGATCCACAGGCCGATGAACGTCGCCTCGAAGAAGAACGCCATGAGGCCCTCGAAGGCGAGCGGCGCACCGAAGACATCTCCGACGAAGCGGCTGTAGGAGGACCAGTTCATGCCGAACTGGAACTCCTGCACGATGCCGGTGACGATGCCCATCGCGAAGTTGATCAGGAAGATCTTCCCGAAGAACCGCGTGAGGTGGAGCCACTTCACGTTCGCGGTGCGGAACCACGCCGTCTGGAAGATCGCCACGAACAGCGACATGCCCAGCGTCAGGGGGACGAAGATGAAGTGGTACAGGGTCGTGAGGCCGAACTGCCAGCGAGCAAGCAGCAGCGGATCAAGAAAGTCCATGCGAGTCCCTCCCGTGCCGGGGTCTTCCTGATGACTGAAGGTACACAGGTCACTTTCAGGCGGTGACCCCGGGCGCCGTGAAAAAGAGGGCCCGTGCGATCAGCCGGCGGCCGAGGCGTGGATGAGCTGCACGACGCACTGGCGCGGGTCGCACGACGAGCGCATCCCGTCGACCGACAGGGGTCCGCCGGCCTCGCTCAGCACGCTCTGCATGAGCCCGAGGTGGACGCTGCAGAGCACCTCCCGGTGGGCGGCCTGGGCCTCGGCCTGGGCGCACGGGGTGAGGTCGACGGTGAGGTCGCGCTCGTCGACGAGCGGGTCGAAGCCGGCGTCGATGAGGTCGTCGATGAGGGCGTCGACCTGGTGCAGCGCCTCGGTGTCGAGCTCGGGCGGGGCGCCGGGCAGGACCCGGCGCATGAGGTCGCCGCGTTCGGCGGCGGCCTTGACCTTGCGCTTCTGCACGGGGCTGGAGGCGTGGGCGCCGTCGGCGACGCTGTAGAGCACGCGCGGGCGGCCCCGAGTGGTGCGCAGTTCGGGCAGCGCGACGACGTACCCGTCGTCGATCAGCCGCTGCAGGTGCTCGCGGACGGTGTTGGGGTGGAGGCTCGTGGCATCCACGAGCTCGGAGATCGTGCGCTGCGGTCGCTCCTGGATGAGGTGCAGCAGCTCGACACGGGAGTAGCTGGAGATCGCGCTGTAGCCGATGGGACGCCCTGTGGTCATACCACTCATTATTCACGGTGAATCCTCGGAAGGGAAGAGGGATCGCCGTCGGTTTTCTCCGGTCCCCCGGAAGGCGGGTCCGGAGGAGGCGGCGGGCGGACCACTCGCGTTCGCCTCGTGTTCGCCGCGCGTTCGCGCCGCGTTCCCGGGTGACCGCGACGATCGCACACGTGGCGCCCCGCCGGGAGCGGCCGCGCGCCATCACGCACCCGACCCGAACCCTGGAGTGAGATGCCTTCCACCCCCCTGCCTGCGCGCCCGTCCGGCGCCGCGGATGCTGTCCGAGCCCGGATCTCCGGCGCGCTCGCCGTCGCTCTCGGCGCAGGACTGCTGGTTGCGCCGCTGGCGGCGCTGCCCTCCGTCGCCGCCGACGCCGGCGTCGTCATCAACGAGATCGAATCCAACGGCGACACCACCGACTGGATCGAGCTCCTCAACACCTCGTCCGCTCCCGTCGACGTCTCGGGCTGGATCCTCAAGGACAACGACGACACGCGCACCGACGCGGTGCCCGCCGGCACCGAGCTCGCCCCGGGGGCGTTCTACGTCTTCACCGAACCCGACATGACCTTCGGCCTGGGCATGGCCGACGCCGCCCGGCTGTACCTCGCCGACGGCACGACGCTCGTCGACTCCTCCACCTGGACTCAGCACGCGGCCACGACCTACGGACGCTGCCCCGACGGCACGGGCGAGTTCGTCACCACCGCCGCCTCGACCCGAGGCGCCGCCAACGACTGCACGCCCGTCTCGACCTCCACGGCCACGCCGACCGACGATCCCGCCGCCGGGGTCATCGTCGTCAACGAGGTGGAGTCCAACGGCGACGACACCGACTGGGTCGAGCTGTTCAACACTGGAGACGTCGACGTCGACCTCACCGGGTACGTCCTGCGCGACAACGACGACGCCAAACGCTACGACCTGCCGGCCGGCTCGGTCGTGCCCGCGCAGGGCATCCTCCTCGTCGACCAGCTCACCGCGCACTCGCCCGGATTCGACTTCGGGCTGGGCGGAGCGGACATGGTGCGGATCTTCGCGCCCGACGGCATCAGCCCGGTCGCGTCCTATGCGTGGACGGTGCACGCGGCGACGAGCTACGGCCGCTGCCCCGACGGGACCGGCGAGATGCGCGAGACCACGGTGACCACGAAGGGTGCGCCCAACAACTGCTCGCTGCCCCTCGCGATCAACGAGGTGGAGTCCAGTGGCGGCTCGCCCGGCGACTGGATCGAGCTCGTCAACCTGAGCGACGCCGTGATCGATGCGAGCGGTGTCGTGGTGACCGACTCCGACACGGCAGGCCACCGCTACACCGTGCCCGCCGGGACGGAGATCGCCCCGAAGGGCCACCTCGTGCTCGAAGAGGCGGACTTCGGCTTCGGACTCGGCTCGGCCGACGCCGTGAACCTCTTCGACGTCGATGGCGCCACGCTGCTCGACACGACGTCGTGGACGGCGCACGCCGGCACCAGCTGGGGCCGGTGCACGGATGCCACCGGTCCGTTCGCCGAGACCGCCGCCGCGACGAAGGGCGCGGTCAACCAGTGCGAGGGAGAGGTCGTCGTCGCCGCCTGGCCCGGCGGCTCGCAGGTGCGCGTGCTCGATGACGAGAACACGTTCTCGGGCGACCTCAGCGGACTCGACGCCGTGGGTGACGTGGTCTGGGCCGTGGAGAACGGCAACGGCCTGCTCTACCGCCTCGTGCCGACGGGCGACGCGTGGCTTCCCGCCGAGGGGTGGGCCGACGGCAAGAAGCTCCGCTACCTCGGCGGTGCCGGCACGGTCGATGCGGAGGGCGTGACCGTCGTCGGCGACAGCGTCTACGTGTCGAGCGAGCGCAACAACGATCAGGGATCGGTGAGCCGTCCCGCCGTGCTGCGGTTCGACGACGTCTCGGCGGGGGCGGAGCTGGTGGCTTCGGCGGAGTGGAACCTCGCGTCCGACTTCCCCGGACTCGGCGCCAACGCGGGCCTGGAGGGCATCACCTGGATCCCCGACAGCTGGCTCGTGGCGGAGGGCTTCGTCGACCAGCGCACCGCCGCGGCCTACGATCCCGCCGTCTACGCCGGTCACGGTGACGGACTGTTCTTCGTCGGCGTCGAGGGGACGGCCGCGGTCTACGCGTACGCCCTGAACGCGGACGGCTCCTTCGCCCGCGTCGCCACGATCGAGACGCCGTTCGCGCTTGTCGCCGACGTGCAGTTCGACCGGGGTCTCCTGTGGGTCGTGTGCGACGAGGCCTGCGAAGGCCGCACCGCGACGTACGAGGTCGACGCAAACGGCGTGTTCGCGGCGACGAACGTCTACGCCCGCCCCGCCGGGATGGCGAACGTCGCGAACGAGGGCTTCGCGATCGGCTCCTCCTGCGTGGATGGGGTGGCGCAGACGTTCTACGCCGACGACGCCGACACCGACGGCTTCTCGCTGCGCGGCGGCACGCTGACCTGCACGACCGGGACCGAGCCGACGCCCACGCCCACGCCGACCGCGACGCCGACGCCGACTGCGACGCCGACGCCGACCGCGACAGCGACCGCGACGCCCACGGCGACGCCGACCGCGACGCTCGCGCCGACGCCGCTGGCGCCCGACGAGTCCGACCTGACCGACGAGAACCGCGGCACGATCGAGGCGCCGTCGGAGGTGCGTCCGGGCGGCACCATCCGCGTGCAGCTCGACCCGGCGCTGGCCGGTGCGACGGTGCACGTGTGGCTCTTCTCCGAGCCGACCGACCTCGGCGCGGCCGTGGTCGGTGCGGACGGCGCCATCATGGTGCGGATCCCGACCTCCGTGCCGGCGGGCGAGCACCGCCTGGTGATCACCGACGCGGACGGTGCGATCCTCGCCTGGACCGAGCTCCGTGTGACCGGCGAAGGCCTCGCCGCCACCGGCGGTGACGCCACGGGTTCGGCGCTGTCGGTCGTCGGCGGCGTGCTCGCGCTGATCGTCGGGCTGGCGCTCCTGCGCCGCGCTCGGCGCGCCACCGTCTAGCGCTCCATCCTCGAGGGCCGCGCACCGCACCGGGCGCGGCCCTCGTGCGTTGCCGCACGCTGCGGAGGAGATCCGCCCGCGGGAGGGCGTATCCCGCGCCAGGCCCTCCTTTGTGCCGCTCTCCTCCGCTGCGCAGGGGAGGAGATCGGCGTGGGGGAGGGCGTTTCCCGCGCGAAGGCCCTTCTTTATGCCGGTCTCCTCCGCGGCGCGGCCGGAGCTCCGCCGCGCGGGTCGGTTAGGGTGCAGATGTGAGGGACGGGAGCGCGGTGTGATCGGCGGCCGCCGCTTCGTGCTCGCCCGCGCCCGCGCGGCGCTTCCGGCGCTGATGACCCTCCTGGTCGTCGCTGCGGTCGCTGCGGGACTCATCGTCGGGATGGCCGTCGCGCTGCGCACCGTCGAAGCGCAGGACGTGCGCGCCGCGCTCGCGGCCGCGAGCGGCACGCGCGGCGAGGCGGTGGTCAGCGTCGCCGACGGCGACTCGGACGGGCTCGCGGATGCCGTGCGGCAGACCCTCGCCGTGCACGGCGCGCCGGCGGTCACCCTCACCGAGGCGGACGGTGTCGTCATCGTCGCCCCCGACCCCGCCCGGGTCACCGGCGACGATGTCGTCTCGCTCATCGACGCGCTCCGCGAGCTGCCGTCCGAGGCACGCGACGCGGTCGGCGCCCGCGTGCAGGTGGCCGGAGGCCTCCCCGCGACGCTGGGCGCGATCGCCGACGGGTTGCAGGCGAGGCGCGGGCCGACTGCGGTCGCGATCGGCTTCCTCGGCCTCCTCACGATCGTGGTCGTCGGCGCCGTCGCCCTCGAACCCGTGCGCGCCCGGACGGGGGAGTCGCTGCTGCTGCGCGCCCGCGGCGCCCGCGCGCGGAGCCTTGCCTCCCTGAGCGGCACCGAGACGGCCGTCGTCGCGGTCGTGGGGGCACTCGCCGGGGCGGGCATCGTCCTGGGCATCGGCCTCCTCGCGGGCCTCCCCACGCCCGGCCCCGTCTTCGCCCTCGTCAGCGCCGTCGGCGTCGCGATCGCGGCCACGGTCGTCGCCGTCGTCGTGACGGCCCGCACCGCCGATCGTCGCCCCGGACGCGCGCAGCTCGCCGCCGCAGCGGCGGTGGCCGTGGTCCTGGCGGTCGTCACCGGCCTGGCGGCCTGGCAGTTCGCGCAGTCGGGCACTCCGATCGTCGTCCGCGGCGACGGCACCTCGACCCTCGACCCCCTCGTCGCGATCGCCCCCGCGCTCGTGCTCGCCCTGGCCGCCCTCCTTGCGGTGCTCGTGGCCACGCCGGTCGCCCGCGGGATCGCGGCGGCGCTCGCAGCCACCCGCGGGGTGCAGCCGATCACCCCGCTGCGGCTGGCCTCGCGGCGACCCGGTCGGCACGCGCTGCCGATCACCGTCGTCGCGTTCGCCGTCGGCACCGCGACCATTGCAGGCGCGTACCTGGGAACGACCCGCGCGCTCGGCGACGCGCCCGAGGCGTTGCGCGTCGGCGCCGACGTGCGGGTCACGACGATCCCCGAGACGCTGTCGGCCGACGACATCGCCGTCACCGCGTCGGAGGCCGGCGCCCGCGCCACCGCCGCCGCGCGCGGGTTCACGGCGATCGGGCCGGGTGCACGGATCCCGGTCGTCGCGATCGACGGTGGCTCGGTCGGCGACGTCCTCCTCGACGGCGGGGGGACGATCGACCCCGCCGCCATCGGCGAGGCCATCCGGCTGACCGATGCCGGGATTCCGCTCGCCGGCGACGACCTGGAGCTGCTCCTGACGGCGCCCCCGCCACCGCTGGTCGAGTGGGAAGGGGAGCAGTTCCAGCCCGACCCGATGCTGGTCAACGTCCAACTGACGTTCGTCTCCGATGCGGGCGAGAGCTGGACGTACGGTTTCGTCAACGGAGAGGTGGGCTCGGGCGGCGAGAACGGCGAGGAGTTCATGCCGCCGGTCGCGGACGCCCGCACGCGCGAGCGGATCTCCCTCCCCGGTGGACGGACGTGGTCGCTCCTGGCGGTCGAGGTCTGGCCGGCGTCGTGGGGCGGCGAAGGGACCGTCGTGCTGTCGGATGTCGTGAGCGGCGGCGAACCGGTCGATCTCTCGTCGATGGCACCGGCTCCGGGAACCGCGGGAGGCGTGGAGATCGCCGGCGACCTCGTGTTCGCGCCGACCTTCGACAGCACCGGCGACAGTCTCGTCACGAGCGCCGTCGCGCCCGGGGTGCCCACCGCGGCGCCGGTCGTCCTCACCGCGGCGCTGGCCGACGACCTCAGCCTCGCCACGGGCGACACCATCGCCCTGGAGTTCGACGGACCGGACTTCGAGGCCGACGTCGTCGTGGCGGAGGTCGTCCCGGTCCTTCCCGGCACGCCCTCCGGCCAGGGCCTCCTCGCCGACATCGGGACGCTGCGGCTGCTGGCGGCGACCGCGATCGTGCCCAATCAGCTCTGGGTGAGCGCCGAGGACCCGGATGCCGTGGCGAGCGCCGTCGCCGAGGCGAACCCCGGCGCCACCGTGCTGGTGGCCGACCCGCGGCAGGGCGCGGCGGCCGCGGCGACGACCTGGGGCTTCGCCCTGGCCGCCACAGGCGGACTGATCCTCGCCCTCGTGGTCCTCACGCTGCGGCGCACCCGCTCCCGCGCCGACACCCGGGAGCTGGCCCTGCTGGCCGTCATGGGTCTCGGGCGCCGACGCGCCGCCGCCATCCGCACCGCGGAGGACCTGTTCGCCCTCGTGCTGGGCGTGCTCGGCGGGGTGGCGGCGGGCATCGCGACGGCCTGGCTCGTCGTGCCGACCCTCGTCCGCGCCGCTTACGGCACTGTGCCCGAGGCCTACCCCGTCCCCCTCGTCTGGCCGTGGGCGGAGCTGGCCCTCGCGGTGGCCGCCGTCGCGGTCGTGTGCGCCGCCGTGAGCGCCTCCGTGCGGGTGCCGCGGACGCTCGCCCCCGCCCTGCGGGAGGACGAATGAGCTCTGACTCGATGAGGAGGGCGCGATGACACGCTCGGCGGGCCTGTTCGCCCTCACCCGCCGCCGCTTCGCGACCCCGCGCAGCGCGGCGGTCGTGATCGTCGCGCTCACCGCGCTCGCCGCGTTCGTGATCGCCGCGGCGCCCCGCGCGCTCGTGGGTGTCGTGCGGGCGGAGGTCTCGCACCAGATCGGCGGCGTGGCGGCGACCTCCCGCGACCTCACCGGATCCACGATCAACGTCCCCGCGTTCGGACGGGCGCCCGACGCCGCGCTCACCGAGGGGTGGGACCCGGGAGCGCCGGAACTGTTCGGTGCGCTTGCCGGCCACCTCGAGGCGGCGCGGACGGGGTTCGATCCGGTGCTGCGCGAGCTCACCGCCCCCGCCGAGTTCGCCGAGTACCTCATGGCGGGCGCCGCCGCCGACCCGTCGGAGCTGTCTGCGGAGCTGCCGCTCCCGTTCGTCCAGCTCATCTCGGAGCCCGCGGCGAGCACGCACCTGCGGGTCGTCGACGGCGAGTGGCCGGCCGACTGGACGGGATCCGGCGACATCCCCATCCTGCTGACGGTGAGCGCCGCCGAGACGATGGGGTGGCCCGTCGGCGAGGTGCGGGCACCCTTCGTGCTGTCGGGGACCGCCGAGGCGACCGACCCGGACGCGGACCGCTGGCTGCACCTGATCACGGGCCTCACGGCATCCGTCTACGACGACGGCAACCGGCGTCCCACCGCCACGAGCGCCGCGTGGGTGTCGCCGGTGACGTGGGTGACCGTCGTGCAGAACGAGCAGTTCGGACGCACGCAGCTGAGTCTCTGGTACCCGGTCGACCCGGCCGGCGCCCGGGAGGTCGACCCCCAGGAGCTGCTCTCGGCGGTGCGCGGCGCGACGACCGCGTCGCTGCCCCTCGACGACGACGGCCAGTTGCGCACGCGACTGTCGACCGACCTCGTGGGGGTGCTCTCGACGGCGCTCGCCCGGGCGGGATCGGCCAGCGCGATCCTCGCGGTCGCGGCGGTCGGTCCGCTCGCGGTCAGCGTCGCGCTGATCGTGCTCGCCGCCGCGCTGATCGTCCGCCGCCGACGCACCGACCTCGCGCTGCTGTCGGCCCGAGGGGCTCCGCTTGCCCGGCTGCGGCGGCTCCTGTTCGGCGAAGGGCTCCTGCTGGGGGCGCCCGCCGCCATCGTCGGCGCCACCGCCGGCGTGCTGCTCACACCGCACGACGCCGGGCCGCTGCCGACCGCCCTGGCCGCGGTGGTGGGGCTCGCGCCGGGCCTCGCACTCGCAGCGACCCTGCGCCCGGGCCTGCTCGTCCGCGGCCGCTCGGACCTCGACTCCCCGGTGCGCGGGCGCTGGACGCGGGTGGCGGAGCTCCTCGTCGTGATCGTCGCCGCCGCGGCGGTCGTGCAGCTCCTCGTGCGCGGCGTCGGCGAGGACACGACGACGATCGACCCGCTCGTGATCGCCGCGCCCCTGCTGGCGACGGTGGCCCTCGCGCTCATCGTGGTGCGCCTGCATCCCGTCCCGCTGGCCGCGGCGCTCGCCGCCGCCCGCCGGGGACGCGGCGTCGTCGGTCTCGTGGGCGCCGCCCGCAACCTCCGCGATCCGGCCGCGGGGACCACGGCCGTCCTCGCGATGGTGGTCGCCGTCGCGATCGCCGTGTTCTCCTCGGTGGTCCTCGCGACCGTCGACCGCGGCGCCGTGGTGGCCGCGCAGCGCGATGTCGGCGCCGACGTGCGGCTGGCGGGCCCCTACTTCGACGAGGGGACGATCGAGCGGCTCCGCGCGGTCGACGGCGTGGCCGACGCGAGCGGCCTCCTCCGCGGCGACTTCCTGACGGTGGCGGGATCGGAGGGGCGCGACAGCGTGCTCGCGCTCGTGACCGACACCGCACGCACCACCGGCATCCAGTCCGGATTCGTCGGTGCGTTCCCCGGCTCGATCGTCCCAGGGTCGGATCCGCTGGAGGTCCTCGTCTCCGACACGATCGCCGCCGAGGTCGGGACCTCCGGGCTGACCGTGCAGGACCGCCCGGCACGCGCGGCGGGCACTGTGCCGATGCTCCTCGGCATGGCCGGGACGAGCGACTTCCTCGTCCTGGACGTCGAGGACTACACCGCGCTGACGGGCTTCGGATTCCATCCGCGCGTCGTGCTCGTCGATATCGACGACGGCGCCGATCCCCACGCGGTCGCCGCCGCGCTCAGCGCCGAGGTCGGGCAGACCCACACCGTCCGCATCCTCGCCGACTCGACTGCCGAGATCCAGGCCTCGCCCGCCGTCACGGCGCTGCGCTTCGTGCTCTTCGGCGCCCTCGGTGTCGCGGCGCTCCTGTCGGTCATCGCGCTGCTGCTGGTCGCGGGCGTATCGCGGGACGCGCGATCGCGGGTCATCGCGCTCCTTCGCACCATGGGCCTCGACCGCGGACGCGGCCGCGGGATCGTCGCCTGGGAGTTCGCGCCCCTCGGGATCACCGCGCTCGTGGGCGGCGTCGTCCTCGGCGCGGTGCTGCCCCTGCTGGTCGTGGCCTCCATCGACCTGCGACCCTTCACCGGCGGCGGCGCCCAGCCGTCGCTCACCGTCGACCCCGCGCTGAGCGGGGCCCTCATCGCCGTCGTGGTCGTCGCGCTGGCGCTCGCCGTGTTCGCGGGCGTGCTCAGTGCACGGACGACCTCGATCGCCACCGTGCTCCGAACGGAGGAGGACTGATGAACGACCCCGACATCGTCTGCGAAGGCCTGGTGCGCATCTTTGCCGTCGCCGACATCGAGGTGCAGGCCCTGCAGGGGCTCGACCTCACCGTCGAGCGCGGCGGGCTCGTGGCGCTCGTGGGTGCCTCTGGCTCGGGCAAGTCGACGCTCCTGTCGATCCTGTCGGCCCTCGACACCCCGACCGCCGGCAAGGCGACCGTCGCCGGGCGGGACCTCACCGCGCTGACGGCGCGGCAGCGCGTGGACTACCGGCGCGAGGTCGTCGGCTTCGTCTGGCAGCAGACGGCCCGGAACCTCCTTCCGTACCTCTCCGCCGAGGAGAACGTGCAGCTCGCCCGCGCGATCGGAGGTGATCGTTCCAACCCGGCGCGCGCCACGGAGCTGCTCGAGCTCACGGGCGTCGCGGACGTGGCCGCGCGCCGTCCGGCGGAGCTGTCGGGCGGGCAGCAGCAGCGCGTCGCGATCGCCGTGGCGCTGGCCAACGACCCCCGCGTGCTGCTGGCCGATGAGCCCACGGGAGACCTCGACGAGCACGCGACGGCCGACGTGCTGTCGACGTTCGAGACCGTCAACCGGGAGCTCGGCACGACGGCGCTCATCGTCACGCACGATCCCGCCGTGTCGGAGCACGTCCGCCGCACGGTGCAGATCCGCGACGGGCGCACCGCGACCGAGGTGCTCCGCTCGACCCACACCGACGACGAGGGACGCGAGCACACCATCGCGCAGGAGTTCGTCGTGCTCGACAAGGTCGGACGGATGCAGCTGCCGACCGACTACATGACCCAGCTCGATCTGCGCGACCGTGTGCGGCTGGAGCTCAATCCCGATCACGTCGGCGTGTGGTCCGGCGACTCCCGCCCGACCCCGCCGTCCCCCACCCCGGTCCCCGACGCCACCTCGGTCCCCGACCCCACCTCGGTCCCCGAGCCTGTCGAGGGGTCGTCCCCCGAACCCAACCCCACCCCGGTCCCCGAGCCTGTCGAGGGGTCGTCCCCACCCACCCGCCGGAGTCTGCGCGAACGGACGGAGCACACCGATGAGTGACATCCTTCTCGAGGCGCACGACCTCTCGGTCGTCCATCGCACCCCCGCCGGCGACGTGCACGCGCTCGCCGACGCCTCCCTCACTCTGTCGCCCGGCGAGCTCGTGGTGCTGGTGGGGCCGTCGGGGGCGGGGAAGACGACCCTGCTGCACGTGCTCGGCGGCATTCAGCCGGCGACGACGGGCACCGTGCGGATCGGCGATGTCGAGGTGACCTCGGCTTCCGAGGCTGCTGTCGACCGGGTGCGCCGCGACGACCTCGGCTACGTGTTCCAGTCGTTCGGGCTGATCAGCGCCCTGTCGGCGGAGGAGAACGTCGAGCTGCCGCTGCGGATCCGGGGTGTGGATGCGGGTGAGCGCAGCCGGCGGGTCGGGCATCTGCTCGAGCGGGTCGGTCTGGCCGCGCACGCGAAGCAGCGGCCGGGGGAGCTGTCGGGCGGTCAGCAGCAGCGCGTCGGTATCGCGCGGGCTCTGGCCGGGTCGCCGCGCATCCTGCTCGCCGACGAGCCCACCGGGCAGCTCGACTCGCACACGGCCGCGCAGATGATCGACCTCATCTCCTCGATCGCCCACGAGGACGGGCTGGCGGTGCTGCTGTCGACCCACGACCCGTCGGTGCTGGCGCGCGCCGACCGCGTGCTGGAGATCCACGACGGGGTGCTGCGCGAAGGCTGACCGGAAGCGGTTCGCGGTGCGGCGTTTCGTCTCGCTGCGCTCGCTCAACGACCGGTGGGTGACTTTCGGTCGTTGAGCGAGGGAGCGCAGCGACCGAGACGAAACGTCGGTGGTGCCGTTTCGTCTCGCTGCGCTCGCTCAACGACCGGCGGGGGGCGGTGGTGGGGCGTTTCGTCTCGCTGCGCTCGCTCAACGACCGGCGGGGGTGGTGGTGCGGCGTTTCGTCTCGTTGAGCGAGGGAGCGCAGCGACCGAGACGAAACGTCGAAGGCGGCGGCGTCAGGCGCGGGTGCTCACCCAGCCGAGAGCCGGCGCGACATGCCGCGCGAAGGACTCCACGATGTGCAGGTTGAACTCCACGCCCAGCTGTGACGGGATCGTCAGCATGAGGGTGTCGGCCGACATCACCGCCGCATCCTGCTTCAGCTGCTCGACGAGGATGTCGGGTGCGGCGGCGTAGGTCTTGCCGAACGTCGACCGGAAGCCGTCGATGTACCCGATGCCGTCGCTCTCGGAGGAGTGACCGAAGTACAGCTCGTCCTGCGCGGTCGTGATCGGGAAGATCGACCGGCTCACCGAGGTGCGGGGCGTGCCGGGGTGCCCGGCGTCCTTCCAGGCGGCGCGGAACAGGTCGAGCTGTTCGGCCTGCAGCAGGTCGAAGGGGCGCCCGTCGGCCTCGGTGACGAGCGTCGACGACATGAGGTTCACGCCCGTGCGGCCCGCCGACTCGGCGGTCTCGCGGGTGCCGGCGCCCCACCAGATGCGCGAGCGGAGGCCCTCGGAGTGGGGCTCGATGCGCTGGCCGCCGGTGCCGCCGCCGAAGGGGCTGTTCGGGTCGCGCTCGGCCAGCGGCTCGCCGTCGATCGCGCGCAGGAACAGGTCGAACTTCTCACGGGCCAGGTCGGCGCCGCGCGGATCCTCCGACCCCGTGTAGCCGAACGCCTCGTACCCGCGGACGACCGTCTCGGGTGACCCGCGGCTGATTCCGAGCGCGAGACGCCCGTCGGAGATCAGGTCGACCGCGGCGGCTTCTTCGGCGAGGTACAGCGGGTTCTCGTAGCGCATGTCGATGACGCCGGTGCCCATCTCGATCCGCTCGGTCGTTGCGGCGATCGCCGCCAGGAGCGGCATCGGCGACGCCTGCTGCCGGGCGAAGTGGTGCACGCGGAACGAGATGCCGTTGACGCCGAGGTCGTCCATGCCCTGTGCGAGGTCGATCGCCTGCTTCATCGAGTCGCCGGCGGTGAGTTCGCGTCCGCCGCCGAGCGGACCGTAATGGCCGAAGGAGAGTGTTCCGAAGCTGCGCATGACGTCGGCAACGATACGCCGACGGGGTCTATTCCGGCGAATGCATCGAGCGCCGCCGTGCGGAGCCGGCGTCGCCGGATGACGGCGGGGGCGGAATAGCGGAGTGGCTCCGCGTATTGTCCCGAGCATGACTCGCATCGGAAACAGTGACCTGGACGTCTTCCCCCTCGCCCTCGGCGGCAACGTGTTCGGATGGACCGCGGATCGCGACACCTCGTTCGCGGTGCTCGACGCCTTCCGCGCGGGTGGCGGCGACTTCGTCGACACGGCCGACTCGTACAGCGCGTGGGTCGACGGCCACCGCGGCGGCGAGAGCGAGACGATCATCGGGGAGTGGCTGGCCGCGCGCGGCCTGCGCGCGGGCGAGGACGTCACCGTCGCCACGAAGGTGAGCCAGCATCCCGAGTTCCGCGGACTGTCCGCATCCACCGTCCGCGCCGCCGCGGAGGCGTCGCTCGGTCGCCTGGGCGTGGACACCATCGACCTGTACTGGGCGCACTTCGACGATGCCGACACCCCGCTGGAGGAGACCGTCGCCGCATTCGGGCAGCTCGTCGCCGACGGTCTGGTGCGTTACACCGCCGTCTCGAACTACTCGGCGGACCGCATCCGCGAATGGGTGCGCATCGCGCGGGAGCTGGGCGTCGCCGAGCCGGTCGCCATCCAGCCGCACTACAACCTCGTCCACCGCGAGACCGAGAGCGACATCGTCCCGGCGGCGCAGGAGCTCGGCCTCAGCCTCGTGCCGTACTTCGCCCTCGCGAAGGGCTTCCTCACCGGCAAGTACCGCTCGACCGACGTCGCCGGCGCCGCCTCCCCGCGTGCGGGCGCGGCGGCGACGTACGCGACGCCGCAGGGACTCCAGATCATCGATGTCCTGGAGCGGATCGGTCAGGCCCACGAGGTCTCCATCGCCGCGACCGCGCTGGCGTGGCTCCGCGCCAAGCCCACCGTGGCCGCGCCGATCGCCTCGGCCTCGAAGGTCGAGCAGGTGGCCGACCTGCTCGACGGCGCACGGATCGACCTGACCGCCGAGGAGGTCGCCGACCTCGACGCGATCTCGGAGTGGACCCCCGCCGACCAGTGATTTCGCCGGACCAGTGATCCGCCGGACCCGTCGCACGCCGATCGTCATACGGCGCTGAGGGATGGGAGGCGTCGGCCATGATGGGGACATGGCCGACGACTACACCCACGGGCACCACGAGAGCGTGCTGCGCGTGCACCGCCAGCGCACCGCGGGTAACTCCGCCGCCTACCTCCTGCCGGAGCTGCGGCCGGGGATGACGGTGCTCGACGTGGGCGCGGGACCGGGGACGATCAGCACCGACCTGGCTGCGATCGTCGCGCCCGGCCGTGTACGCGCCATCGATGCGTCCGCCGACGTCGTCGCCCACGCCGAGGCTGATCGTGTGGCGCTCGGCATCGAGAACCTCTCCTACGCGGTCGACGATGCGTACGCACTGTCGTCGGAGGACGGTGCGTGGGACGTCGTGCACGCTCACCAGGTGCTGCAGCACCTCACGCGTCCCGTCGACGCCCTGCGGGAGTTCCGCCGCGTCGTGGCCCCCGGGGGCGTCGTCGCGGTGCGAGACGTCGACTACGAGGGCACGATCTGGTGGCCGCGGGTGCCGGGCCTCGACGAGTGGCGGGAGGTGTACCTCGCCGCCCACCGCGGCACGAGCGGCGATCCGGCGGCGGGACGCCAGCTGAAGGCATGGGCGCGTGCGGCGGGCTTCGCCGACGTGCGCTCGTCTGCGTCGATCTGGCTCTTCGAGACCGCCGACGCACGCGCCTGGTGGGGCGGGGCGTGGGCCGATCGGGCGCTCCACTCGTCCTTCGCCGACAACGTGCTGCGCCTCGGCATCGCCGACCGCGCGGCGCTGGAGCGGATCAGCGACGCCTGGCGCGAGTGGGCGGCGAGCGAGGATGGCTGGCTCCTCATGCCGCACGGCGAGGTGCTCGCCCGCGGCTGACGGCTCAGTCCTGAGCGGGCCGCCGTCCGGTCTCGATGACGATGCGGCCGTCGCTGATGACGCCCGGTCCGTCCCCGGGGATCGGCGCCGGCGCCGGCAGGATCTGCTCGGCGTCCCACGCCGCGTGCGCCTCGGCGGCGGACGGCCGCCACACCTCGTCGAAGCCGAATGTGCCGCCCATGCGTCCAGGGTACGCTCGCGACCGTGACCACAGCCGAGAACCCCACGATCCTCACAGACGGCGCCGTCCTGCGCGCGGCCCGACCGGGCGACGAGGACGGCATCCTCGCCCTCATCCACGCCCTGGCGGTGTACGAGCGCGAGCCCGATGCCGTCCAGAACACGGCGGAGGCCCTCGCGGACAGTCTGTTCGGGGCCGAGCCCCGCGTCTTCGCGCACGTCGTGGAACGCGAGGGGACGATCCTCGGGATCGCCGTCTGGTTCGTGACGTACTCGACGTGGACGGGGCGCCACGGCATCTGGCTCGAAGACCTCTACGTCGACGAGGCGCACCGGGGAAGCGGCTACGGGAAGGCGCTCATGCGGGCGCTGGCCGCCGTGTGCGTCGCCCGCGGCTACAGCCGCTTCGAATGGACGGTGCTCGATTGGAACGCGCCCTCGATCGCGTTCTACCGATCGATCGGGGCGGAGCCGCAGGACGAGTGGACGACGCAGCGGCTGACCGGCTCGGCGCTCGCGGACCTCGCCCGAGGCTGACCGCGACCGGCGGCGCGGGCCACCGGGGCTGACGACGCGGCGCCCGTCTGCCTACGATGGCGGGGAGCGATCGGAGGCCGCGGATGGTCCAGGTGCGCGTGGCGGGGGTGGCCCTCGACGGAGCGGGACAGCACGTCATCCTGCTCACTCCGCAGGACGACGCCGACGGCGACGGCCGGGTCCTCCCGATCTGGATCGGCGCGCAGGAGGCGACCTCCATCCTCATCGCCGTGGAGGGTGCCCAGGCGCCCCGACCCCTCGCGCACGATCTGATGCGCTCGCTGCTGGAGGCCGCCGATGCGTCCGTCGAGCGGGTCGACATCACCCGCATCGAGGACGGCACCTTCTACGCCGAGGTGACCCTGCGGGCGCCGTCGGGCGTGCACGTCGTCGACGCCCGGCCGTCGGACGCCGTGGCGCTCGCCTCCCGCACGGGAGCGCCGGTGTTCGTCGCCGACGATGTGCTCGAAGAGGCGGGCGTGCCCGGGACGATCGTGGAGGGGAGCGAGGAGCAGGAGGTCGAGGAGTTCCAGCGCTTCCTCGACGACGTCGACCCCGACGACTTCCGCGGCTGACCCCGGAGACTTCCGCGGCTGACCCCGGTGACTCCCGGGGCTGACGCCGGAGGATGCGCGGTGTCGGTGCGCGGGCGTAGCGTGCCGGCATGACCGCATCCGCTGTGCTCGACTGGCTCCTGGATTCCGACCCCACGCTGCGCTGGCAGGTGCAGCGCGACCTCGCCGGCGAGCCCGAGGAGGTGTGGCAGCAGACCCGCGCCCGCATCGCGGTCGAGGGCGACGGCGCGGCCCTGCTGTCGCGCCAGGACCCTGACGGTCAGTGGGCGGGCGGCGCGTTCTTCCCGGCGGAGATGACCGAGCAGCCCCCGCAGGACGAGCAGCCGTACACCGCGACCACCTGGACGCTGACGAGCCTCCGCGAAGGGGGGCTCGACCCGTCGGTGCTCGCCGGCACGGGCGACAAACTGCGCCGCAACAGCCGGTGGGAGTACGACGATCTGCCCTACTGGGACGGCGAGGTCGACGTGTGCATCAACGCGATGACGCTCGCCAACGGCGCCTGGCTCGGTGAAGACGTGTCCCAGCTCGCGGCGTGGTTCCCCGCGCACATCGTCTCGGATGGGGGCTGGGACTGCGAGTGGGTCGAGGGCTCCGTGCACTCCTCCTTCCACTCGACCATCAATGCGGTCCGCGGTCTCCTCGCTTACGAGAAGCTCACCGGCGACACGAGCGTCCGGGACGCGCGGCACAGCGGCGAGGAGTACCTGCTGGCGCGGCGCCTGCGCTACCGGTTGTCGACGGGAGAGCGCGTCGGGCCGTGGGCGGACCTCATCGTCCACCCCTACCGCGCGCCCTTCACGCTGCTGAAGGCCGTCGACCACGTCACGGAGGCCGCGCAGCACGACGGCACCCCGCCCGACCCTCGTGCGGGCGAGGCCGTCGAGCGGCTGCGGGCGGCCCGCGGCGAAGACGGGCGATGGCTCCAGGGGTGGGTGTTCGGCGGCGAGACGTGGATCACCCACGACGTGCCGCCCGGGCAGCCGTCGAAGTGGGTCACGTTCCTGGCACAGCGGGCCCTCGACCGCTGGGACGCCGCGTCGCGAGCCGCCGGGTGAGGCGGTGGACCGCGTGCCCGCCGTAACACGGCGACACCGCGAGTAGGTGCCATGCGACTCCCCGTCGCAAGATGGCAGTCGGCGAGGAAGGGACGGCCATGGCAGGCAAGGGATTCACGACACGGCAGGTGCATGAGCGCGGCCGCGTCGGCGGGTCGTCCCCGCGGGCGACGCCGATCTACCTGACCGCCGGGTTCAGCTTCGACGACTACGACGACGCGACGGCGCACTTCGGATCGGGTGAGGGCTATGCCTACACCCGCATCGGCAACCCGACCGTCGAAGCCGTCGAGGGCGCGCTGGCCGCACTCGAGGGCGGATCGCAGGCGCTGCTGCTGGCCAGTGGTCAGGCGGCGACCTCGGTGGCGCTGCTCAGCCTGGCCGCCGCCGGCGACCACATCGTCGTCTCGAACCACATCTACGAAGGCTCCCGCGGGCTCATCCTCGACAACCTGTCCCGGTTCGGGATCGACGCCGACTTCGTCGACGACATCGGCGACCCCGCGGCGTGGGAGGCGGCGATCCGGCCGACGACCAAGGCGCTGTTCGCCGAGTCGATCTCCAACGCGACCAACCGCATCCTCGACATCGCCGCCGTCTCGGCCGTCGCGCGGCGGCACGGCATCCCGCTGGTCGTCGACAACACCTTCGCCACGCCGTACCTGCTCCGCCCCCTCGAGCACGGCGCCGACGTCGTCGTGCACTCGGCCAGCAAGTTCCTCTCCGGACAGGGCGCCGTCATCGGCGGCGCGATCGTCGACAGCGGACGCTTCGACGCCGCCGTCTCGGGCGAGAAGTTCCCGCACCTGGTGGAGCCCGGCCGAAACGGTGCGCCCAGCTTCGCGGACCGCGCGGGCGGCGACGCCCGGATCGCCTACGCGCGGGAGAGCGTCAGCCCGCGTCTGGGGCCGACGCCGTCGCCGCTGAACGCGTTCCTCATCGGCCAGGGGATCGAGACCCTCAGCCTGCGGGTGGATCGCCAGTCCGCCAACGCGCTGGCCGTCGCGCGGTGGCTCGCGGCTCACCCCGCCGTGGCATCGGTCGACTACGCGGGACTTCCCGCGCACCCCGACCACGCGCTGGCGGCCGAGCTCCTGCCGGACGGCTTCGGGTCGGTGTTCACCTTCACCGTCGCCGGCGGCGCCGATGACGCCCGTCGCGTCGTCGAGGCGCTCGAGGTGTTCACCCACATGACCCACCTCGGCGACGTGCGCTCCCTCGTGCTGCATCCGGCGTCCACGAGCCATGTGAAGCTCACCGAGCCGGAGCGCCGGGCGCTCGGCGTCCATCCCGGCACTCTCCGCGTCTCGATCGGCATCGAGGACATCGACGACCTCCTCGAAGACCTCGAGCGCGCGCTGTCCGCGGGGGCGGCGTCGGTCCTGCCGGCGCGGGCCGTGGGGGTGTCGGCGTGAGCGCGCCCCAGCACTTCGGGTGGTTCCTGGCGCGCGGGTTCGGTCCGCACGGCTGGGGGCATCCGTACCTGGACTGGGACTGGCGCTGGACCTCCCCGGAGCTCTACCAGCAGTCGGCGCGGGAGCTCGAGCGCGCCGGGTTCGACTTCGTCCTCATCGAGGATGCGCCCTCGCTCGGTTCGCCGGCGACGATCGACACGCGCGTGCGCCACGCCTTCGGCGGACCCAAGCTCGACCCCCTGCTGCTGGCGCCCTATCTGTTCCAGGCGACGACTCACCTGGGGGTCATCCCGACCGTCAACCCCGCCGCGTACCTGCCGTACACGGCCGCCCGGCAGTTCTCCACCCTGCAGCACCTGAGCGGTCACCGGCTCGGGCTGAACGTCGTCACCGATACGGGGAGCGCCCGCCACTTCGGCGACGCCCCGCAGCTCGGCCACGACGCCGCCTACGATCGCGCCGAGGAATGGCTCGCCGGGATCCGCGCCCTCTGGCGCAGCTGGGGAGACGGCGCGCTCGTGGCCGACCCCGTCTCGGGCGTCTACGCCGACGGGACGAAGCTGGATGCCGTCCACCACCGCGGTGAGTACTTCGCCTTCGACGGTCCGCTCAACGCCGTGCCGTTCGAGCACGGGGAGCCGGTCATCGCGTCGCCGGGCGGATCGGGCCGCGGCCTCGCGTTCGCGGGGGCGAACTCCGACATCCAGCTGGCGCTCGCACCGCTGAACGAGAAGAGCGTCCGCGAGTACCGGGCGCGGATCCACGCCGCGGCCGTCGAGCGCGGACGCCGCCCCGAGGACATCACCATCATGTTCGCGATCCAGCCGACCATCGTCGCGAGCGCCGAGGAGGCCGATCGCCTGGTCGCCGCCGCGGCGAACCCCGACGATCGTGCGCTGACCCTCATCGCGCAGCGTCAGTCGAGCGATCTGGAGACCGACCTCACCGGGCTCGACCTCGATGCGCCGCTGGACCCGTCGATCTTCGGCGACCACGTGTCGCAGGGGAGCATCCGACGCCTCACGGGTGACCGTGACGTCGCCACGACGCCGCTGCGGGCGCACCTGGCGGCCCTCGCGCGGCTCGGCCGGATCTCGGACCGTTCGGGCTTCGTCGGCACCGCGGAGGAGTTCGCCGACCTCATCGAGGAACTCGGCGAGTGGGGCAACGACGGGATCCTGCTCTGGGGCGATCTGCACCCCGTCACGATCCACCGCACGCTCGACGAGCTGGTGCCGGTGCTGCGCCGCCGGGGCATCCTCCGTCGCGAGCACATCGACGGCGGGCTGCACGCCGCCCTGCGCGCCTTCTGACCCATCCGCCGCATCCGGTGAGGGCGGCGTTTCGTCTCGTCGCTGTGCTCCTCTGCGTTTCGTCTCGTCTTCGTTTCGTCTCGTCGCTGCGCTCCTCTGCGTTTCGTCTCGTCGCTGCGCTCCTCTGCGTTTCGTCTCGTCGCTGCGCTCCTCGCTCAACGACCGGGGGCGGGGCGGAACGACGAACGCCCCCGGAACCGGTCCCGGGGGCGTTCGTGGTGACGGGTGTCAGTCGAGACCGTTGGCGGCGAGCCAGTCGGTGGCGATGTCGGCGGAGGAGCGCTTGTCCTCGGTCGACTCGACGTTCAGGGCCACCAGGCCCTCGGGCGTGAGGGCGGCGCTGATCGGGTTGATCACGTCGGCGATGTCGTCAGCGATCGAGGCGCTCACCAGCGGGACGACGTTCGAGGCCAGGAAGAGGCCCTCGGGGTCGGCCAGGGTGACGAGGTCATTGGTCTGGATGCGCGGGTCGGCGCTGTAGACGTTCGCGACCTGGATGTTGCCGGCGACGAGCTCGTCGACGGTCGTGTCGGCGGTGGCCGAGAAGGCGACGTCGACGCCGTAGACCGACTTCAGTCCCTTCGGACCGTACGGGCGCTCCTCGAGCTCCGGAGCCCCACCCAGGGTGAGGTTCGCGATGCCGGCGAGGTCGCCGATCTCGGTGAGGTTGTTCTCCGCGGCGAACTCGGCCGTGACGTTGTACGAGTCCTGGTCGGTCGCCGACGACTGGTCGAGGACGGTCAGGCCCTCGGGGAGCGCGTCGGCGAGGGCGGCGTACACGTCCTCCGACGCGGTCGCGGTCGTGGCCTCGTCGAAGAACTGCAGCAGGTTGCCGGTGTACTCGGGGATGAGCTGCACGCTGCCGTCCTCGAGCGACGGAATGTAGATGTCGCGCTGGCCGAGCTGGAACTTGCGCTCCACCGTGAAGCCGGCGTTCTCGAGCGCCTGCGCGTAGATCTCGGCGATGATCTCGTTCGAGTAGTACGCCTGCGAGCCGACGACGATGGTCGAGGGCTCGCCGGAGGCGGGCGGGGCGCTCGAGCTGTCGCCGCCGAGCGGGTCGGAGGTCGCGCAGCCGGCGAGGGCCAGTGCGGCGACGGTCGCGAGCCCGAGGGTCGCGGCGAGGCGGGTGCGGATGCGGGTCATGATGCGGGCCTTTCTGAATGGGTTGCTGTGGCGGATCAGACGGTCGAGCCGGTGGCGTCGGCCGTCTTGTGGGGTCGGAGGGAGGGGAGGCGGCCTTCCGCCGCGCTGCGGCCGGTGACACCGCGCGGCACGACGAGGCGCTGCAGGAGGGCGAACAGGCCGTCGAGGAGGAGGGCGAGGGCGACCACGATGAGGGACGCCCCGAGCACCTGGTCGAAGCGGTTCAGCTGGATGCCCTGCAGGAAGTAGAAGCCGAGCCCACCGAGCCCGGCATAGGCGGCGATCGTGACCGTCGCGACGACCTGGAGCGTTGCCGAACGCAGCCCGCCGATGAGGAGCGGGAGACCGAGGGGCACCTCGATCTTCCACAGCACCTGCCACGGCGTCATGCCGACGGCGCGCCCGGCATCGATCACGGCGCGGTCGATGGCCTCGAAACCGGCGTACGCGCCCGCCAGGATCGAGGGGATCGCGAGGAGCACGAAGGAGATCACGGCTGCTTCGGTCTTGTGGACGACGCCGATGACGAGCACGAGCAGCAGCAGCAGGCCCAGCGACGGGAGCGCCCGCGCCGCTCCGGAGAGGGCGACGGCGATCTCGCGCCCGCGCCCGGTGTGACCGATGAGCCACCCGAGCGGGATCGCGATGATCGCCGCGATCGCCACCGATCCGAAAGTGAACGCGAGGTGCTGCCAGATGGCGAGCGGGAGCGGCACCGACGAGCCGGTGAGCCGGTCGGGCGAGAAGATCCACGCGAACGCGTCGAGGAAGAGGTTCATGCGGTGACCTCCGCGAGGACGCGGCGCGAGACCGCCCGGCTCTCACGGCGCCGCGGCAGCCAGGGCATGAGCACGCGGCCGAGGAGCACCAGGGCGAGGTCGATGATCAGGGCGATCGCAACGACCGCGACGACGCCCGAGAGGACCTCCTCGACGATGCGGCGCTGATAGCCGTTCGTGAAGAGGTAGCCGAGGTTCTGGACGCCGATGAGGATGCCGACGGTCGCCAGCGAGATCGTCGACGTCGCCGTCACCCGCAGCCCTGCCAGCAGCACCGGGCCCGACAGGGGGAAGTCGACGGCCCAGAAGCGGCGCCACGGGCCGTAGCCGACCGCGACGGCCGAGGCGCGGACGGCGGGGTCGATGGAGTCCAGCCCGTCGGCGACGGAGCGCGTCATGATGGCGACGCCGTACACGGTCAGCGCGATGATGAGGTTGATCTCGGACAGGAACGGGATCCCGAAGGCGCCGAGAAGGCCGAACAGGCCGAGCGAGGGGATCGTGTAGAGGAGGCCGATCGTCGTGAGCGCCGCCCCGCGGAACGGGGTGTAGCGCCAGGCCGCCCACCCGATGGGCACGGCGATGACGAACGACAGCACGATCGGGATGATGCTCTGGCGCAGGTGCTCGAGCGTCAGTCCCCAGATGAGGTCGAGGTTGTCGAGGACCCAGGTCACGCGGAGGCTCCGGGAGCGGGGGCTGCGGAATCGTCGGAGACGAGGACGCCCTGCGTGCGGCCCGCGTCGTCGACGAGGACCGTGCCCCGCGGGGTCTGCTTGGCGCGGAGCGCGCGGGCGCCGCGGTCGACGCCCACGAACTCGGCGACGAACTCGCTCGCGGGGTTCTCGATGATCTCGTCGGGGGTGCCGACCTGGGCGATCTTCGCGCCCTTCTCGAGGATGACGACCTGGTCGCCGAGGAGGAAGGCCTCGTCGATGTCGTGGGTGACGAAGACGACGGTCTTGTCGAGGTCGCGCTGGAGCCGGCGGGTCTCGGCCTGCAGTTCTTTGCGGACGATCGGGTCGACGGCGCCGAACGGCTCGTCCATCAGGAGGATGTTGGGGTCGGCCGCGAGCCCGCGCGCCACGCCGACGCGCTGCTGCTGGCCGCCGGAGAGCTGGCGGGGGTACCGGTCGGCGAGTCTCCGGTCGAGGCCGACGATGTCGAGGAGCTCGAGGGCGCGCTCGCGGGCCTGCTTGCGGGGCGTGCCGGTGAGCACGGGCACGGTGGCGACGTTGTCGGCGACGGTGAAGTGGGGGAGCAGCCCCGAGTTCTGCAGCACGTAGCCGATGCCGCGGCGCAGCTGCACCGGGTCACGATCACGGATGCTCTCGCCGTCGATGGTGATGTCACCGTCGGTCGGCTCGATCAGCCGGTTGATCATGCGCAGCAGGGTGGTCTTGCCGCACCCGGACGATCCCACGAAGACGGTCGTCTTGTGCGCGGGGATGACCAGGCTGAAGTCGTCGACGGCCTTGGTGCCGTCGGGGAATCGCTTCGTGACGGCGCGGAACTCTATCGACATGTCGCCTCCGGATTGCGTGCCACTCACCCAATCACACTCCTCCGACATCGTCGAAGGGGGTGGCACAGAGCGTCACACTTCCGGTATGCGTGGACCATGGACGAGTACGACCTCATCGTGATCGGAGCCGGCCCCGTCGGCGAGAATGTGGCCGACCGTGCGGTGCAGCGCGGATTGAGCGCCGTGGTCGTCGAGAGCGAGCTCGTCGGCGGGGAGTGCTCCTACTGGGCGTGCATGCCCTCCAAGGCCCTGCTGCGCGCCGGCGCCGCGCTCCGCGGTGCGCGCGAGGCGCCGGGTGCCGCGGAGGCCGTGTCCGGCGGCGTCGACGTGGCGGCCGTGCTCCGCCGACGCGACGAGATCGTGCACGAGTGGGACGACAGCGGTCAGGTGTCGTGGCTCGACGGTGCGGGCATCGACCTCGTCCGCGGACACGGACGCATCGTCGGGGAGCGGCAGGTGGCCGTCGGCGACCGCGTGCTGCGCGCCCGCCACGCGGTCGCCGTGTGCACCGGTTCGGCGTCGCTGCTGCCCGATGTCCCCGGTCTCGCCGACGCGCAGCTGTGGACGAGCCGCGAGGCCACCGGCGCCCGCGACGTGCCGGCATCCCTCGTCGTGCTCGGCGGCGGGGTCGTCGCCTGCGAGATGGCGACCGCCTACGCGTCCTTCGGGACGCAGGTGACGGTGCTCGCGCGGTCCGCGCTCCTCCGGGGCATGGAGCCGTTCGCGGGGGACCGAGTCGCCGACGGGCTGCGTGCGGCCGGTGTCGACCTGCGGATCGGCGCCGAGATCGCCCGCGTCGACCGCGACGGCGACGGCGACGTCGTCGTGACCCTCGCCGACGGGTCGGCCATCCGGGCGGCGGAGGGGTTGGTTGCGACCGGCCGCGTCCCCCGCACGCAGGATCTGGGCCTCGAGGCGGTGGGCCTCGAGCCGGGCGCCTGGCTCGACGTCGACGACACGCTGCGGGTCCGCGGGTCGGACTGGCTGTACGCCGTCGGCGACGTGAACCACCGCGTCCTGCTCACCCACCAGGGGAAGTACCAGGCGCGCGCGGCCGGCGACGTCATCGCCGCGCGGGCGACCGGCGGCGCGGTCGACGACGCCGACTGGGGTGCCCACGTCGCCACCGCCGACCACCGCGCCGTGCCGCAGGTCGTGTTCACCGAGCCGGAGGCCGCCGCGGTCGGTCTGACCGAGGCGCAGGCGCGCGACGCCGGGCTCTCCGTACGGGTGCTCGACTACGACCTGTCGTGGGTCGCGGGGGCGAGCACCTACGCGAAGGCGTACGAGGGGACCGCGCGGGCGGTCGTCGACGAGGACCGCGGCGTGCTCGTCGGGGCGACGTTCGTCGGCCCCGATGTCGCGGAGCTCCTCCACGCGGCGACCATCGCGATCGTCGGCGAGGTGCCGATCGCTCGCCTGTGGCACGCGGTGCCGCCGTACCCCACCGTCAGCGAAGTGTGGCTGCGGTGGCTGGAGGCGTACGGCCGCCCCGACCTCTGAGCGGGGACCGGCGAAGCATCACGCCCGGAGGGATGCGGCGATCCCGTACCAGGCGACGAGGAAGGCGGGCTCGTCCAGCCGTCGCCGCCGCATCCATACGGTGACCTCCTCGTTGCTCTTGCTGGCGTTGCAGGAGCGGCAGGCGGGCACGACGTTCTCGATCGTGTAGCGGCCGCCGCGCGAGATCGGCAGGACGCAGTCCTTCTGCAGGGCCACGCCGTCGGCGCCGCAGTAGGCGCAGCGCGCCCACGCATCGAGGATGGCGAACCACTCGGCCTCGGTCAGGTCGCTGCCCGAGGCCGCCACGCGCTTCGCCCGGCGGCGCGCGGCCCGGGCGCGCCGGGTCTGTGCGGGCTTGCGGACGGAGGCCATGCCCCGACGGTAGTCCGCAACGCGGCGGCACGCCCGGACGGCGCGCGGCGCGGTGCGCGTCGGTGTCGGGCGGGACGTGCGGCCGAATCCGCAGGAGCCACTGGGACACAAGGGGCGTGTGAGGGTCCACCGCCCCACGTGCATCACCGGCTCCTGCAGATTCTGCGCCGGGGATTCTGCGCCGGGCTGCCCGTGCCGGGCGCGGCGTCGGCGGTGCTCGCTACTGTCGTGACATGCATGAGCTCTCCCGGGACGACGCGCGGCGGCTGGTCGTGCGCGCGCAGCTGCTGGACGCGCAGCGCCCCGGCGACGTGGTCGAGGTGGCCGAGCAGCTCGGCTCGCTCAAGATCGACCCGACCGCGACGATCGCCCCGGCCGAGCAGACCGTGCCCTGGAGCCGCATCGGCTGGTCCTACGAGCCCGGGCAGCTGCGCAAGGCGGTCGAGCAGGATCGGCTGCTGTTCGAGTTCGACGGCCATTTCCACGCCGCGAGCCTGATGCCGGCGATGGTCGCGCGGATGCGCGGGCGCGTGTTCCGCGCGCAGGCGAGCGCGTGGATGGCGGCCAACGCGGCGTTCCGCGCCGATGTGCTCGCACGGTTGCGCGCGGAGGGCCCGATGCCGGCGGCGCAGATCTCCGACACCAGCCAGGTGGCGCACAAGGACGAGGCCGGCTGGTACGGATCCAACCAGGTGCCGCGGATGCTCGACCTGCTCTCCTATCTCGGCGAGGTGGGGATCGTCGGCCGCGAGGGTCGCCAGCGGGTGTGGGACATCGGCGAGCGCGTGTATCCCGCCGACCTCCCGGCGCTCGAGTACGAGGAGGCCGAGCGCGTGCTCGAGGCGCGACGGCTGCAGGCGGCGGGCCTCGCGAAGCAGAAGTCGCCGTGGACGCCGGTGGGGATGGCGGGGGAGCCGGCGCGCGTGGAGGGGAGCTCGTGGACGTGGCGGGTCGATCCGGCCGCACTGGCGGCGCTGGACGACGACCCCGGCGGCCGCGCCGCCATCCTCAATCCCTACGACCGGTTCCTCTTCGACCGCCCGCGGCTGCGCGAGCTGTTCGACTTCGACTACATCCTCGAGCAGTTCAAGCCGGCGTCGCAGCGGAAGTTCGGCTACTTCGCCCATCCGATTCTCGTCGGCGACCGCTTCATCGGACAGCTCGATGCCCAGCTCGACAAGAAGCGGGAGACTCTCGTCGTCAACGCGGTGCACGAGCTCGTGCCCTGGGACGAGGAGGAGACCGAGATGGTCCGCGCCGAGATCCTCGACCTCGGAAACTGGCTCGGCGTGCCCGTCGTGGGCCTCCGCTGACCGCACGGCCCCGATTCGGCATCGTCGAGATCGGTACTTGACGTCGCCCGTGACTTACTTCTACTGTTTATTCAGTTGTAAACAAAGACGTGGTAGACGAAGGAGTTCACCGTGGCGGCAGCGCGAAGCCAGACCGACGTCAATCGCACCGCGATCCTGGCGCACCTGGGAGCTCACGGCAGCGCCTCCCGCGCCGACCTCGCCCGTGCGCTGGAGGTCTCTCCCGCCCTCGTCACCCAGCTCACCCGCGACCTCCTCGCCGACGGCCTGATCGAGGAGCAGGAGGCCGCCAGCAGCGGCGGACGCCCCGCGCGTCTCCTCGGCCTCGTCTCGCACGACCTCGCCGCCATCGGCGTGAAGGTCGCGCCCGACCACGTCGCCTTCGTCGAGGTCGGCATCGACGGGGTCGTGCGCCGCGCCGACGTGCAGCCCTTCGACGCCGTGTCGCCGCTGGCCGCCTCGCACCTCATCGACACGGTCCGCCGCTTCATCGACGCGAGCGGATCGGCGCGCGTGCTCGGGATCGGCGTGGGCCTGCCGGGCACCGTCGCCCAGCAGGGGATCGGCGTCGTGGACTCGACCCAGCTCGGCTGGGTGCAGGTGCCGCTCGGCGAGCAGCTGCGCCGGGCCCTCCACCTCCCCGTCGTCGTGGAGAACAACGTCAATGCGCTGAGCGCCGCCGAGCAGCTGTTCGGGCAGGGGCGGCGGTTCCGCAACGTGCTCGTCGTCACGGTCGGCAACGGCGTCGGGGCGGGGCTCATCGCCGACGGCGTGATCGTGCGTGGGCGCTCGGGCGGGGCGGGCGACTTCGGCCACGTCCCGGTGCGCGAGGACGGTCCGCTCTGCCAGTGCGGCAACCGCGGCTGCCTCGAGGCGATCATCGGTCAGGGCGCGCTCGTGAACGACGCCCGCTCGATCCGGCTCATCGGGCCCGACGAGGGCGTGGACGAGCTGCGCTCGCTCGCCGATGCCGGCAACGCCGAGGCGCGGGAGATCTTCGCCCACGCCGGGCATCAGCTCGGCCGCGCGATGGCGGGGGCGGTGAATCTCCTCGACCCGGAGGTCGTCGTGCTCCTCGGCGAGGGGGTCCAGGCCTGGAGCCACTGGCAGGACGCCTTCGACGCGGCGCTGCGCAGCGCCCTCGTACCCGGAAAGCGCGGCGTCACCGTCGAGGTCGAGCGCTGGGACGACGACCGCTGGGCGCAGGGCGCCGCGGCGCTCGTGCTCGCCACGCCGTTCGACGCCCAAGGAGTCGCCGGAGACCAGGGTCGACTCGTGCGGGAGCGCCTGGTGGCGGCGATGGAGAACCGGTCATGACCACCACCGTGCCCTCCCGCGCCGCGCTCCCGGCGCCGGCAGCGACACCGGCCGGGGCGGCGCCCGGCGGGGCGCGGCGGGGGATGCCGGGACACCGCCGCCTGCGGTACGCGCTGACGGTCGCGGTGTTCCTGCTGCCGAGCCTCGTCCCCCTCCTCGCGTTCGTGATCGGCCCGATGATCAGTGCGGCGTGGACGAGCCTTCACTCCTGGAACCTCATCGGCCCGATGCAGTCGGTCGGGCTCGACAACTACGCCCATCTGCTCACCGATCCGGCGACCCGCGACGCGTTCCTCCACACCGTTTACTACATCGTCGGCTACCTGCCGATCGTCTACGTCGGCGGGCTCGCCCTGGCACTCGCGCTCAACACCCGGCTGCGGGGGCGTGCGGCGCTGCGCGGCATGTACTTCCTGCCGGTGATCACCAGCTGGGTGGTCGTCGCCCTCGTCTGGCGGTGGCTCCTCAGCCCCAGCAACGGCGTCGTCAACAACGTGCTCGCGTGGTTCGGGATCGAGGGTCCCGGATGGTGGGCGGATCCGGCGTGGTCGATGCCGTCGATCATCCTCGCCTCGGCGTGGAAGGACCTCGGCTTCGTGATGGTGATCCTCCTCGCCGGGCTGCAGTCGATCAACCCCGACCTGTACGAGGCGGCCCAGCTCGACGGCGCCGGGTGGTGGCGGAGGCTCGTCAGCGTCACCCTTCCGATGCTGTCGCCGTCGACGTTCTTCGTGATCGTCCTCTCGCTCATCAACGGCTTCCAGGTGTTCGACCAGGTGTACGTGATGACCGGGGGCGGTCCCAACAACTCCAGCCAGGTCGTCGTGCAGCAGGTGTACGACCTGACCTTCCGCTACGGCCAGGCGGGCATGGCGTCCGCCCTGTCGTGGCTCCTCTTCCTCGTGATCATGGTCGTCACGCTCGTGCAGTTCTACGGCCAGAAGCGGTGGGTGAACTATGACTAAGCCGCTTCCGCGCCTCGCGCTCTACGCCGTCCTCATCGTGGGCGCCCTCATCATGGTGTTCCCGTTCGTGTGGACCGTGGTCACCTCGATCACCCCGGGCGCGACCCTCACCACCACGCCGCAGCTGATCCCCGACGACCCGTCGCTGTCGCCGTACGCCGAACTGTTCGCACGGGTGCCGTTCGGCCGGGTCATCGCCAACTCGCTGCTCATCGCGGTGGCGAGCACGCTCCTCCAGCTGGTCACGAGCGCGATGGCCGCGTACGTGTTCGCGCGGATGCCCTTCCCGGGACGCGGCGCCCTGTTCGTGCTGTACCTGGCGACGATGATGATCCCGTTCCAGGTGCTCATCGTCCCGCTGTTCGCGGAGATGAAGGCGCTCGGCCTCATCAACACGTACGCGGGCGCCATCCTGCCGACGATCGCGACCGCCTTCGGGGTCTTCCTGCTGCGCCAGGCCATCTCGAGCGTGCCCTACGACCTGGACCAGGCGGCGACCCTCGACGGGGCCGGACACTTCCGGATCTTCGTCCAGATCATCCTGCCGCTCATCCGGCCGGCCCTGGCCACGCTGGCCGTCTTCGCGTTCCTCAACACGTGGAACAGCTTCCTGTGGCCGCTGATCATCCTCCGCGACCCGCTGATGCAGACGCTCCCGGTCGCGCTCACGAGCCTGCAGGGCCAGTACTCCACGCAGTGGGACGTGCTCATGGCCGGCTCGGTGATCAGCATCATCCCGATGTTCGCCCTCTACGTCTTCGCCCAGAAGTACATCGTCCAGGGCGTCGCCGGTGCCGGACTGAAGTAGCCCGTCACCACTGCACCACCACCCGAATCGAAGGAGATCGCACCCATCATGAACAGCATCCGCAAGCCCGTCGTGGGCATCGTCGCCGCGGCGGCGGTCCTCGCCCTCGCGGGGTGCTCCTCGTCGGCATCGCCCGACCCGGCCGCCACCGACGAGGACGTCACCATCACATACGCCAACTTCATCTCCAACGGCGGCAACGAGGAGAACCTGCAGACGATCGTCGACGCCTTCGAGGATGCCAACCCCGGCATCACCGTCGATGTCACGACGACCGACTACGCGAACTACTTCACCCAGCTGCAGACCGACCTCGCCGCCGGCACCCAGGCCGACGTGTTCGACGTCGACGCCGGTGCCTTCGCCAACATCCAGGCCTCGGGCGTCCTCGCGCCGCTCGACGCGGTCGACACCTCGCTCTACCGCCAGGGCGTCCTCGACACGTACGCCGTCGACGGCACGCAGTACGGCCTGCCGTCCTCGTTCTCCAACGTCGTGCTCTTCTACAACAAGGAGCTCTTCGACGCGGCGGGCGTGGACTACCCGACCTCGGACTGGACGTGGGCCGATGAGAAGGCCGCCGCAGAGAAGCTCACCGACGCCGAGGCGGGCGTCTGGGGCGACTACCAGCCGATCTCGTACTACGAGTACTACAAGGCGGTCCAGCAGGCCGGCGGCAGCTTCCTCGGCGAGGACGGCGCGGCGGGCTTCGGCTCGGACGCCGGCCAGGCAGCGGCGGAGTGGCTCACCGGCAAGTCGGGCACGGTCATGCCGACCGCCGCCGACGGCGCGGGCACCCCGGACTTCGACACCAACCTGTTCAAGGACGGCAAGCTCGCGATGTGGCACACCGGCATCTGGATGATCAGCCTCGTCGGCGACCTGCCGTTCGAGTGGGACATCGCCGTCGAGCCGGGCGACGCGCAGAAGGCGAGCGCCACGTTCTCCAACGCGGTCGTCGTCTCGCAGACCGCCGAGCACCAGGAGGCGGCGCAGAAGTGGGCGCAGTTCCTGACCAGTTCACAGGAGATGGTCGATGTGCGCCTGAGCGCAGGGTGGGAGCTTCCCGCCATCAGCGACGAGTCGCTTCTCGCGCCCTACCTGGAGCAGACGCCGCCGGCCAACCGGATCGCCGTGTTCGACTCCCTGGAGCACGTCGCCGACGCGCCGCAGCTGGGCGCCAACGCGACCCAGATCCAGGATGCCGTCGGCAATGCGCTCGGCGAGATCGCGGCCGGTCGCGCCACGGTCGCCGATGCGATCCCGGCCCTGGCGACCGAGGTCGACGGCCTGCTGCCGTAACCCACCCGTGCGGCGGGCGGGGAGGCTCCCGCCCGCCGCACGTCCTCGTCGCCCGCCGCGACGGGGCATCCCGACCCGCGTTCCCGCCCGCCTTCTCGAACAAGAGGAACCCCGTGCCCGACTCCCGTACCGCCGCCCCGACGGCCGCGCTCGCCGCCCACAGCATCCGGCTCATCACCGCTCTGCAGACCCCCGAGGGGGCCTACCCGGCGAGCCCGACCTTCTCGGCCTACCGCGGCTACTGCTGGTTCCGCGACGGCGCATTCATCGCCGACGCCGCCTCGGCCGCGGGCGAGCGGGCCTCGGCCGAGCGCTTCTTCGACTGGTGCGCGCGGGTCCTCGAGGACCGGGCCGACCACATCCGATGGATCGTCGCGGAGTCGGCCGCGGGCCGGCCGCCGGCCGCCGAGCGCATGCTGCCCGCACGCTTCACCTTCGACGGCGGCGACGGCGCCGACGAGTGGTGGGACTTCCAGCTCGACGGCTATGGCACGTGGCTCTGGGCACTCGTGGCCCACCTGGATCGTCACGGCGGCGACGTGCAGCGGTGGCGCACCGCCATCGAGCTGACCGTCGACTACCTCGTCGCCTCGTGGGAGCGCCCCTGCTACGACTGGTGGGAGGAGCACGCGATGCACGTGCACGTGTCGACCCTCGCGTGCGTCGGCGCGGGGCTTGCCGCCGTCACGCACCTGCTCGACGCCGACCGCGCCGGGCGCGCGGCTGCGGCCGTCGACGGCGTCCGCGCCCTCATCGCCTCGGACGGCGTGCTCGACGGGCACCTCCGGAAGTGGCTCGGGAGCACCGCCGTCGACGGGAGCCTCGCGGCTGCGGTCGCGCCGCTCGGCTTCGTCGACGCCCGCTCGGAGGTGGGGGCCGGCACCATCGCCGTCCTGGACGCGCACCTGAACGTCGACGGCGGGGTCCACCGCTTCCTCGGCGACACGTTCTTCGGCGGGGGCCAGTGGCCGCTGCTGAGCTGCTTCCTCGGTCTCGCCCATCTCGCCGCCGGAGACCGCGCCGCCGCCGAGACGCTCTTCGACTGGGCGGCATCCACCGCCACACCCGATCTTGCCCTGCCCGAACAGGTCGCCGACCACCTCATCGCCCCGGGCATGCGCCAGGAGTGGATCGAGCGCTGGGGCACCGCGGCGACCCCCCTGCTGTGGAGCCACGCGATGCTCCTGCGCCTCGGCCTCGCCCTCGGCCGCTTCACCCCCGACTCGCTGAAGGACCCCCGATGATCCGCCACCGTCCCGCCGGCTCCGGCCACCCGTACTCCGTCGACACCGAGCAGCGCCATCCGGTCGTCCCCGAGGCCGGTCAGACCGCCACCCTGGGCGTGCGCGCCGACGGCGCCGTGACCGCGGTCACCTGCGTCCTCGACTGGATCCCCGACGGGGAGGGGGAGAGCGGGCAGGGCGCCGGCGAGAGCATCGAGCTGGCCCTTGCTCCGGTGGCGACGACGTCACGCGGCCGCCTCACCGACGGCGGCCACCTCGCCTCGGCCCAGAGTCGCCGTGCCCGCGCCGTCGGCGGCTGGCAGGTGACGACGCCGGTGCTCCGCCCGGGCGGCACCTACTGCTACCGGTTCACCGCCGTCTCCGGGGACGGACGCACCGAACGGTCGCGGACCTTCACGTTCCGCGCCGCGACCTGGGAGGACGCGCCCGGCGCCGTCGTCGAGACCGGCCGCTCCCGCGCGCTCGCCGGATCCGTGCAGCGGCTCCACGACGGCCGGCGCGCGTGGCGGGTGCGCTTCGCGCTGCCGCTCGCCGCCGGCGAGCACGTCACCGGGTTCGGTGAGCGCTTCGACACGCTCGACCACACCGGTGCCGCGCTCGACTCCGTGGTCTTCGAGCAGTACAAGAGCCAGGGCGCGGAGCGGAAGACCTATCTCCCCATGCCGTTCGCGCACGTCGTCGGCGGCGAGGGCTGGGGCTTCCACGTCGACACCGCGCGGCGCGTCTGGTTCGACCTCGGCCGGACCGACGCCGACCGGATCGCGGTGGAGGCGGAGACCGGCCCCGACGGCATCCTCGACCTGCGGCTGTTCGAGGGCACGCCGACCGAGGTCCTCGGCGCGTTCCTCGACCGTGTCGGCCGCGCCCAGGAGCTTCCCGGATGGGTCTTCCGGCTGTGGGCGAGCGGCAACGAGTGGAACACGCAGGCCGAGGTCATGCGCCAGATGGACTTGCACGCCGCCCACGACATCCCCGTCGGATCGGTCGTCATCGAGGCGTGGAGCGACGAATCCACCTTCACCGCGTTCCGCGATGCCCAATACGAGGTGTCGGAGGACGGTGCCCCTCACCGGCTGGGCGACTTCACCTTCCCGGCGGAGGGCGCTTGGCCCGACCCGAAGGGCATGGCGGACGAGCTGCACCGGCGGGACATCCGGCTGCACCTGTGGCAGATCCCGCTCCTGAAGATGCGTCCGCATCCGACGGGGCAGCTGGCCGCCGACGCGCGCGCCGCGATCGCTCAGGACGTGCTCATCCGCGAGCCCGACGCCCGCGACGCACTCCGCCCCTACCGCAACCGCGGCTGGTGGTTCCCGCTGTCGCTCATGCCCGACCTCACCGAGGCCCGCGCCGCCGACTGGTGGACCGAGAAGCGCCGCTACCTCGTCGAGGAGCTCGGCGTCGACGGCTTCAAGACCGACGGCGGCGAACACGCCTGGGGTGCCGAGCTCGTCTACCTCGACGGGCGGGGCGGCGACGAGAAGAACAACACCTTCCCGGTCGCGTATGCCGCCGCGTACGGCCGGCTCCTGCAGTCGGCGGGCAAGGCGCCGGTCACCTTCAGCCGTGCCGGATTCACGGGCTCCCAGGCCCACGGCGCCTTCTGGGCCGGCGACGAGAACTCCACGTGGGAGGCCTTCGCGTGGTCGATGAACGCGGGCCTGTCTGCCGCCGCGAGCGGCATCGTCTACTGGGGGTGGGACATCGCCGGGTTCTCGGGTGAGATCCCCGACGCCGAGCTCTACCTCCGGGCCTTCCAGGCCTCCACTTTCGTGCCGATCATGCAGTACCACTCCGAGTTCAACCACCACCGCGCCCCGTCGCGCGACCGGACGCCCTGGAACATCGCCGAGCGCACCGGCGACGAGCGCGTACTCCCGCTCACCCGGGAGTTCACGCACCTGCGGGAGCGGCTCGTCCCGTACCTCGAGGCGGCCGCGCGCGAGACGATCGCCACCGACCGGCCCCTCATGCGGCCGCTCTTCTTCGATGACCCGCAGGCGTGGGACACCGGCGTCCAGTGGATGCTCGGCGCCGACCTGCTGGTGGCGCCCGTGCTGGAGCCCGGGGCGACCTCGGTCGACGTGTGGCTTCCCGAGGGGTCGTGGGTCGATGTGTGGTCCGGCGCGCCGGTCGACGGCGGCCGCCGCGTGCGCGTCGAGACGCCGATCGAGCGGATCCCGGTGTTCGCCCGGGCCGGCGCGGAGGTGCTCGCGGCGTTCGCCGCTGCGGGATGACTCCGGTGCGGCGGAAACCGCAGGAGCTCCTGGGGCTGGTGGGACGCCGCCCCGGGTCCGGTTCACACCTGCCACAAGGGTTCCTGCGAATTCCGGTCCACGCGAGGTGGCCCCGGCCCCGGCGGCTGGCCGCCGACGTACAGTGAGGACATGCGACACCCCGTTCCCGATCCCGTCCGCGACGACCAGGAATCCGTGTGGGACTACCCGAGGCCGCCGCGCGCGGAACGGGTCTCCTCGCGGGTGACCATCGAGTTGGGTGGCGACGTGATCGTCGACACCACCGACGTCGTGCGGGTGCTCGAGACGAGCCACCCGCCGGTGTACTACGTGCCCGAGAGCGCATTCGCGCCCGGATCGCTGCGACCGGCGGCCGGGTCGTCCTGGTGCGAGTTCAAGGGCCAGGCGGCGTACTTCGACGTCGTCGGCGGTCGCGAGGTGCGGGAGCGTGCCGCTTGGGGCTACCCGGATCCGCGCGGGGCCTACGGCGACCTCGTCGGCCGTGTGGCCGTCTACGCCGGCGGCATGGACCGCTGCACCGTCGACGGCGAGACCGTCGAGCCGCAGCCGGGAGGGTTCTACGGCGGCTGGGTCACGTCGTGGATCGCGGGTCCGTTCAAAGGCATCCCGGGCTCGATGGGGTGGTGACGCCCGGCTGATCCGGCCGGCCCGCTCGCGGGGGCGGCGACGTAGGCTCGAGACGACGGAAGGAGCCACCATGGCACGCATCCTCATCATCGGCGGACACGGGAAGGTGGCGCTGCTCCTGGAGCCGCTGCTGGTCGACGGCGGCCACGACGTCACCGCCGTGATCCGCAATCCGGAGCACGAGGCCGACGTCGCGGCGACCGGTGCGCGGCCGCTCGTGGCCGACGTCGTGTCCCTGGACACCGACCAGCTCGCGAACCTCGTGAGCGGCAACGACGTGGTGGTCTGGTCCGCAGGTGCCGGCGGCGGCAGTCCCGAGCGCACCTACGCGGTGGACCGCGATGCCGCGATCCGCTCGATCGACGCGGCGGCGGCGGTCGGGGCTGCACGATACGTCATGGTGTCGTACTTCGGGGCGGGGGAGGATCACGGCGTCTCGCCGGACGATCCCTTCTTCGCCTACGCCGAGGCCAAGACGGCCGCCGACGCGCACCTGCGGGCCAGCTCGCTGGACTGGACGATCCTCGCGCCGTCGGGGCTGACCCTGGACCCGCCCACCGGTCGCATCGACGTCGCCGCGACGCACGCGGCCTCGGTCGCCCGCGCCGACGTCGCCGCCGTGATCGCCGCGGCGATCGCGGAGCCCGCGACCTCGCGGCGGACGATCGCCTTCAACACCGGGGACGTCCCCATCGCCGAGGCGCTGCGCACCGTCGCCGACTGAGCCCGCCGCGGGCTACCGGGCGGCGCGCGGCTGCTCGGGAGGCACGGCCTCCAGGAGCCGGACGGTGTACGGCTCGCGCGGCGCGGCGAACAGCTCGGCGGCGGGTGCCGCCTCCACGACCCGGCCGTTCTGGAGCACCACCACGTCGTGGCTCATCTGCTGGACGACGGCGAGGTCGTGGGCGATGAACAGGTAGGTGAGCTGCTGCTCGTCCTGCAGGCGGCGGAGCAGCCCCAGCACCCGCGCCTGCACCGACACGTCGAGGGATGCCGTCGCCTCGTCGAGGATGATGAGCTCCGGCTCCAGCGCCAGGGCGCGGGCGATCGACACCCGCTGGCGCTGACCACCGGACAGCTCGTGGGGGAACCGTTCGGCGAAGGCCGCCGGAAGGTCCACGAGCTCCAGCAGCTCGGCGACGCGGCGCCCCCGACCTGCGGTGCCGGCGCCTCCCAGCCGGTGGACGCGCAGCGGCTCGGCGAGGGCGTCGCCGACGCTGCGGCGCGGGTCGAGCGAGGCGAACGGGTCCTGGAACACCATCGCGATCCGGCGGCGGTCGCGGCGACGCGCCCGCAGCAGGTCGGACCCGCCGAGCGTCGCGGAGCCGGCGTGCAGAGGCACGAGACCCGTCAGCGCGTTCGCGATCGTGGACTTGCCCGACCCGGATTCGCCCACGAGCGCCAGGGTGGTGCCGCGGCGGACGGCGAACGACACGTCGTCCACGGCATGGACGGTGCGCCGGCCCGTGGGCGTGCCGATGGTGAAGCGCACATCCAGGCCGCCGACCTCCAGGAGCGGGGGCGTGTCGCTCCGCGGCGCCGGGCCGGCTCCCGCGACGATCCGCGGCCGGGCCTCGAGGAGCTCGCGGGTGTAGTCGTGGGCGGGCGCGGCGTAGAGCCCGCCGATGGGTCCCTGCTCGACGGCGCGCCCCTCCCGCAGGACGAGCACGTCGTCGGCGACCTGCCCGATGACACCCAGGTCATGGCTGATCCAGACCACCGCAGTGCCGCGCTCCCGCTGGAGGTCGCGCACCAGGGCGAGGATCTGCGCCTGCGTGGTGACGTCCAGCGCGGTCGTGGGCTCGTCAGCGACGAGCAGGTCGGGGTCGCACGAGAGGGCGATCGCGATCATCGCCCGCTGGCGCTGTCCGCCGGAGAACTGGTGCGGATAGGCGTCCACGCGCTCATCCGGGTTCGGCAGGCCGACCGCCTCGAGCAGTTCGATCGCGCGCATCCGCGCCGCGTGGCGGCCGAGCCGGCGGTGGGTCTCGAGCGACTCGGTGATCTGCCGCCCGATCGTGAGGTACGGGTTGAGCGAGGTCGACGGGTCCTGGAACACGAAGCCGACGCGGCTCCCGTGCACGCGACGCAGCTGCGCCGCGGACGCCGTCGCGAGATCCAGCGTCGCGGCATCCTCGTCGCGTGCGCCCGCGCCCAGAAGGCTGGAGCCCGACACGCGCGCGCCGGGGACGTCGAGCAGTCCCGTCGCGGCGAGCACGGTGAGGGTCTTGCCCGATCCCGACTCGCCGACGATGCCGAGCGTCTGCTCGCGCTCGACGGCGAAGTCGACGCCGTGGACGATCTCCCGGGGGCCGACGGCGACCCGCAGGTCGCGGACGGTGAGCAGCGTCATCGGGTCCTCCTCGCTTCGATCAGTGTGCGCTGGCGCGGATCGAGGACGTCGCGGAGGCCGTCGCCGACCAGGTTGAACGCGAGAGCGGTGACGAAGATCGCCGCGCCGGGGAAGACGCTCATCCACCACGCCTGGGTGAGGAAGCCCTGGGCCGTGAACAGCATGCCGCCCCAGGAGGGTGCGGGCGGCTGGATGCCGAGACCCAGGAACGACAGCGCCGCCTCCGAAAGGATCGCGAACGCGAGCGACAGCGAGGTCTGCACGACGACGGGGCCGGCGATGTTGGGCAGGACGTGGCGGAAGAGGATCCAGGACGCCGGCGTCCCCATGGTCTGCGACACCTGGACGAACGGCGAGGTGCGCACCGAGAGGGTGCTGGCGCGGGCGACGCGCGCGAAGATCGGCGTGTAGACGACGCCGATGGCGATCATGGTCGTGAGCTGGCCCGGCTGGAAGATCGCCACGATCGCCAGGGCCAGCAGCAGCACGGGGAAGGCGAACATCACGTCGACGACGCGCATCAGCGCCGCATCCACCCATCCGCCCCGATAGCCGGCGACCGCGCCGACCGAGACGCCCACGACGAGGGCGAACAGGACGGCGACCGCCGCGATCGACAGCGACGTCGACCCGGCGACGAGCACCCGGGAGAACACGTCGCGTCCGAGCTCGTCGGTGCCGAACCAGTGGGCTCCGCTCGGTGGTGCGAGAGCGCCGGCGACGTCGATCTCGTTGATGCCGTACGGCGCGATCCACGGCGCGAGGACGGAGGCGGCGACGATGAGCACGAGGACCGATCCGCTGACGACGGAGATCGGGTTGGACAGCAGCAGCCGCCACGTCGACATCCGCCCGCCGGGGAGTGCCGTGGCGGTGGGGAGGGGGGTCTGGTCGACGGTCATGGGCACCTCACGAGACCCGGATCCTCGGATCGGCGACGGCGTAGAGCGCGTCGACGACGAGGTTCACGACGATGAACATGACGGCCACCAGCAGCACGGCGCCCTGGATGAGCGGGTAGTCGCGCGCGGCCACCGCCTCGTAGACGAGGCGGCCGAGGCCCGGCCACGCGAAGACGACCTCGACCACGACGACGCCGCCGAGGATGGTGGCCAGCTGGATGCCGGCGATAGTGAGGACGGGGACGAGCGCGCCCCGGACGATGTGGCGCGACGTGACCACGCGCGGCGCGAGGCCCTTCGACACGGCCGTGCGCACGTAGCCCGACGAGGCGACGTCGATCACGGCGGCGCGGATGTAGCGCGTCATGATCGCGCCCGCCACGAGCCCGACCGTCAGTGCGGGCAGGGTCACCTGCCGCAGCCACCGGACGGGGTCGTCCGTCAGCGGCACGTAGCCGCTCGCGGGGAGCCACCCGAGGGTCACCGAGAAGAGGGAGATCAGCAGCATGCCGAGCCAGAAGTCGGGGATCGAGACGCCGAACTGACTCGTGAGCCGCACGATGAGGTCGCTCGTGCGTCCCTCGTGGAGGGCGGACCAGATGCCGGCGGGGATCGAGATCGCGAGCGCGATCAGGAGGCCGACCACCGCCAGCGACACCGTCGCGGGCAGGCGTTCGAGCAGCGTGGTGGAGACCGGCTGGCCGTTGCGGAAGCTCACGCCGAGGTCACCGGTGACGGCGCTGCCGAGGTAGCCGAGGAACTGCTCCCACAGCGGCCGGTCCAGCCCAGAGGCAGCCCGCAGCGCCTCGTAGGCCTCGGGCGTGTAGCGCGTGCCGAGGGCGAGGCGGACGGGGTCTCCGGGAACGAGCTGGATGAGCGCGAACACCACCACCAGCACGCCGAACAGGACGATCGCCGACGAGAGCAGACGCACGCCGAGGAACCGCGCGATGCGTGCGGGCTGGATCCTCATGCGTGGTCTGCTCTCTCGTCGTCGTCTCAGTCGGCCAGTGTGGTCTCGCGGAACCGGATCGCCCGGTCGGCGCGGGTCTCGTAGCCGGTGACGTCCGGCGACCACACCTGGATGACGGACGGGTTGTAGAGGTAGATGTAGCTGGCCTCGCCGGCGATGATCGTCGCCGCCTGTCCGTACAGATCCTTGCGCGTGTCCTGGTCGGTCTCGACGCGCGCGGCGTCGAGCAGCTCGTCGACCTCGGCGTTGGAGTACTTCTGCGCGTTGCTCGTCCCGTCGGTGTGGTGCTGGGAGTAGTAGAAGTCGTCGGGGTCGATGTTGCCGAGCCATCCCATCATGAGCATGTCGAAGTTCCCGCTGTTCTGCTCGTCGAGCCACGTCGAGAAGTCGGGCTGACGGATCTCGACCGAGATGCCGAGGGGCTCGAGGTTGGCGGCGATGATCTGGGCCGCCGTGACCGTCTCGGGGTAGTCGCTCGTGGCGAGCATGTCGAGGGTCCCGCCGGTGAAGCCCGCGTCATCGAGCAGGGCCTGGGCCTTGTCGAGGTCCGTCGAGTACTCGTCGTACGGGGTGTACCAGTAGCTCTGCTCGGGGATCGCCAGCTGGTTCTGCGCGGCGGTCCCGTAGCTGACGGCCTGGACGATGGCGTCGCGGTCGATGGCGTAGGCGATCGCCTGACGCACCCGCACGTCGCTCCACGGCTCCTTCGCCTCGTTGAGGGCGAGGTACCAGTAGTCGCTGGAGGGGGTGACTCCGAGGCTCAGCGTGTCGTCGCCCTCGAGCTGCTCGACCTGCTGGGCCGGCACGACGTCGGTCCAGTCGATGTCGCCGGCCTTCAGAGCCGCCAGGGCGGTCGCGGGCTCGGAGATGAAGCGGTACTCGACGCCGCCGAGGCCGGGCGCGCCGCCCCAGTAGTCCGGGTTGGCGGCGAGGGTGATGTGGTCGCCGGCGGTGTACTCCGTCACCGAGAACGGGCCGGTGCCGACGGGCGCGGTGGTGATGTCGCCCGACTCGACGTTGCTCTGCTCGACGATCGCCATTCCCTTGAACCCGCCGAGGTTGGAGAGCAGGTTGGGCGTGGGCTGGGCGACGGTGATCACCACGGTGCTGTCGTCGGGCGCCGACACGTCGGTGACCGAGCTGAACTTCCACGCGTTGGAGAGCTGCTCGTCGATGATGCGGTCGTAGGAGTAGACGACGTCCTCGCTGGTGAAGTCGGATCCGTCGTGGAAGGTCACGCCGCTTCGCAGCGTGAAGGTCCACGTCAGCTGGTCGTCGCTGACCTCCCAGCTCTCGGCGAGCGCGGGCTGCATCTCGAGGTTCTCGTCGGGCTCGACGAGCGTGTCGAAGACGTTCTCGAGTACCTCGAAGGAGAAGTACGAGCTCGTCTTCTGGGGATCGAGCTGGTCGGGCTCGCCGCCGATCGCGGCCACGAGCGTCTGGCCGCCGGCCGACTCGCTGGGGCCGTCGATATCGACGCTCTCCCCGGCGGAGCAGCCGGCGAGGACGAGAGCGGCGACGAGGGCCGTCGCTCCGAAGACGGTGCGCTGGGACATGAGATGCCTCTCGTGGTGAGTTCGGGCCATCATTTAGATGATGATTCGATCAGTATGTGCGACCATGAGAAGCGAGACAAGCCCACGGACATCTCGAAACAGAATCTTCACAATCGCCCCGCTTCCGATTCCCGGACCGGGCGCGCAGGCGGCAGCCGACGCAGAGGAGACGCATGACCTACACCGTCCTGGCCCGTGACCTCCGTTGCGGACTGATCGGCGCGGCCACGGCCAGCAGGTCGCTCGCGGCCGGCAACGCGGTGCTCGCCGTGCGCCCCGGCGTCGGTGTCGTCGCCAGCCAGGCGTGGACCAACCGCTCCCTTCGAGGCCTTCTGCTGGGCGAACTCGCCGCCGGCGCGACCGCGACCGAGGCGGTGGACGCGGTCCCTGGGTGGGACGACCGGGCCGAGCTCCGTCAGGTCGCCGCCCTCCCTGTGGCCGGCCCCGGGGCGGCGCGGTCGGGGCGCGACATCACCGACTGGGCAGGGCACGTCGTGGCCGCCGACGTGGTGGTGGCCGGGAACTTCCTCACCGGGCCGGAGGTGCTCGCCGCGATGGTCGACGATGTCGCCTCGGCGCGCGCGGTCGACCCGGCGGATCCCGCGGTCGCCGCGCTGTTCGCCCAGGTGCTCGTATCGGCGCTGGTCGCGGGGGAACGCGCCGGAGGAGACGCCCGGGGCAGGCAGAGCGCCGCCGTGCTCGTGGCCGCGACGACGCTCCCCGCTCGCCGGCCGGGCGCCGGAGTGGGCCCCGCAGAGGATCTCCTCCACCATCACAGCGTCGACCTGCGGGTCGACGACCACAAGGATCCGCTGTCCGAGCTGACCCGGCTGGTCTCGCTGCGCGGTCGTGATCTCGCGGAGCGGATCAGCGCTCGAACGGAGTGACGGCGCCGAGGACGACGGTGACCTCATCGTGCCCGTTCGCCCACCAGTGGGCTTCCGAGCAGCCGTAGGTCACCGTGTCGCCGGCGTGCAGCTCGACCCGGCGATCGCCCTGGGCGACGATGAGCACCCCGCGCTCGACCGTCACGGTCTCGGTGCCGATGTGCCGGAACGGGTGCGGCTCGTTGCTGAAGCCCGGCGGCAGGGTCGAGCGGATGAGCTGCAGCATCGACTCGCCCCGCGGGGTGAGAAGCTCCCGCGTGGCCTGGGCGGACAGCGGGATGTCTGCGGCGGTCGGCATGACGTGGCGCTGGGACGCCGTCACGACGGCGAGCTCGCCGACCGGTTCGTCCAGCAGCTGACCGGCGGGGATCCCCAGTGCGGCCGCCAGGCGATGGATCGACTGCAACGAGGGGTTCCCCATGCCGCGCTCGAGCTGGCTCACGAGGCCGAAGCTCACCCCGGCCTTGTCGGAGAGCGCCTGCACGCTGAGGCCGAGCCGGCGCCGCGCCTCGCGGACGGCGGCGCCGAGCGTCTCGACGGCGCGCGCTTCGTCGGGGTCGGTGTGGCGGGCCATGCCGCAACCCTACCCAGGGCGCGCGGCGGACGGCGCACGCTTCCGGCGGTGATCAGTGGGTTCCGGTGGCGGTCAGCGATCGCTCGGCAGCGGTGACGGCTCGGCCGGTGACGGAGCGAATGGCTCCTCGGGGTGGGGCGCGAGGGGTTCGGCGGGGTGGGGCGGCGACGGCTCGCCGGGGGCCGGGGGCGGGGTCTCGCCGGGCATGCTGGGCAAGGTGACCATGACGCTCCTCCTCTGACCGCGGACGGGCGTCGGCGGTCTCCCGAGGATGCGCGCGGGAGACGGGCGCGGGCGAGGGGGTTGACAGGGGCTCCGGCGTTCGGGCCTGACTACGCTGGAACGCACCGACCATCACCGAGGAGAACCGTGCCCGCCACCCCCGAGGCCCTCGCCCACGCCGCCGATCTCGCCGACTTCGTCGCCGCCGCGCCGTCGAGCTTCCACGCCGCCGCCGAGGTGGCGCGGCGGCTCACCGACGCCGGCTTCGCGCCCCGCGACGAGGTCGAGGCCTGGACCGTGCGGGCTGGCGACCGAGGCCTCGTGGTGCGGGACGGTGCGGTGATCGCCTGGGCCGTCCCGGACGCGGCGACCGCCGACACCGGCTTCCGCATCTTCGGGGCGCACAGCGACTCGCCGGCCTTCAAGCTCAAGCCGCGGCCGACGACAGGGCGCGCGGGCTGGCTGCAGGCCGGCGTAGAGATCTACGGCGGGCCGCTGCTGAACTCGTGGCTCGACCGCGAACTGCGCCTCGCCGGCCGGCTGGTGCTCGACGACGGCACGGCGGTGCTCGCGGCCACCGGGCCGCTGCTGCGACTGCCGCAGTTGGCGATCCACCTCGACCGCGAGGCCAACGACCACCTCGCCCTCCACAAGCAGACCCAGACGCAGCCGGTCTGGGGACTCGGGGCGCCCGAGTCCGCCGACCTCCTCGGCGAGCTCGCGGCGATGGCCGACGTGGATCCCGCGCGCATCCGCGGCTACGACGTCGTGACGGCCGACGCGGCGCGAGGCGCGGTCTTCGGCAAGGACGACGTCTTCTTCGCGAGCGGGCGCCTCGACGACCTGGCATCGGTGCACGCAGGGCTCGTCGCACTGGAGGGGTTCGCCGGCGACGGAGACCACATCGCCGTGCTCGCCGTGTTCGACCACGAGGAGGTCGGCTCGGCGACCCGATCGGGGGCATCCGGTCCGTTCCTGGCCGACGTGCTCGAGCGCGTGCAGGCGGGGCTCGGCGCCACGCGCGAGCAGCAGCTGCGCGCCCTCGCGGACTCGTGGTGCGTGTCGAGCGACGTCGGGCACTCCGTGCATCCCAACCACCTCGACAAGCACGACCCCGTGGTCCAGCCCGTGCTCGGTTCCGGGCCGATCCTCAAGATCAACGCCAACCAGCGCTATGCGACCGACGGTGCGGGGGCTGCGGCCTGGCACGCGTGGTGCGCCGCAGCCGGGGTGCGCAGCCAGGAGTTCGTCTCGAACAACGCCGTGCCGTGCGGATCGACGATCGGCCCCCTCACCGCGACGCGGCTGGGGGTGCGGACGGTCGACGTCGGCATCCCGATCCTGTCGATGCACTCCGCGCGCGAACTGGCCGGCACCGCCGACCTGCTCGCGCTGTCACGCGTCGCGGGCGCCTTCTTCGGCTGAGCGTCGGCGCCGCACGAGCATCGCGCGGATCCCGAGCCCGATCGCGGCCGTCACGAGGCAGGCCACGATCGGCCGCCAGGCGAGCTCCGGGGTGAGCAGGGCGAGGGTGAACACCTGCACGGCGCCCTCGACCATGCCGGAGGGATCGTTCCAGAGCACCCGGCTGCCGAGCGCGTAGCCGACGCCGGTGAGCGCGGCCGGACCGATCCACACGATGGCCACAGCCCCGACCGCGGCGAGGATCCGCCCGAGGCTGCCGATGCCCGCCCATGCGATCGCGGCGCCTGCCAGGACGGGGGGCACCCATTGCACGAGGGTGAGCAGCGGCGGGATCTCCGTCGGCGCGGTGCCGAACGGCACGATGATGGCCGCGAGCCAGGGTCCGGCCGCGACCGCCCCCACCGCGAGGGCGACGACGGCACCCGCCCGCGGTGCCCGCGCGACGAGGGCGAGCACGCCGATCCCGACCCCGATGGTGAGCACGGCGCCCGTCGTCAGCGCCAGGACGTACAGGTCGGCCTCGTCGCCGTCGGGGAGTGTCGCGCGCGTCGTGACGGCGCTCTGCGCGACGGCGATGCCCTGCACGAGGGTCGCGCCGAGGAGGAGGAACAGGGTCGCCCCGCGCGAGCGACGCGCTCCGAGTCCGCGCCCCGCGACGCCGCTGAGCGCTGCGCCGAACAGGAGGATGGCCCCGACGAGCGTCGCGGTGTACGGGTGGAAGGGCAGCAGGACGAAGGGGATGTCGGAGGGGCGCTCCGACCACAGGTTCTGCAGCGGCATCCGCCCGCCGGTGATCAGCCACGGCGCGAGCGCGGCGACCGCGCCGCCGACGCCCACGAGCAGGAACAGCCAGCCGGGCCGGCTGCGAGGCACGGCGGTGGGCGCCGGCGACGCAGTCGACCCCCGGCGCGGGATGTCGGTGGACGTCGTGCCGGGGGTCGCCTCGCTCATGGGCGCCAGCCTAGGTCACGCCGTCGGCGCGGCCTCGCGGGAGTCGCGGGCCGGCAGAACCCAGCCGGCGCGCGGGAAGTGGCACGTGTAGCCGCCGGGGTGCTTGATGAGGTAGTCCTGGTGCTCGGGCTCGGCCTCCCAGAACGGACCCTCTGCCTCGATCGTGGTGACGGCCGGCGCCGGCCACAGTCCCGACGCGTCGACGTCGGCGATGGTGTCGCGGGCCACGCGCTCCTGCTCAGGGGAGAGCGGGAAGATCGCCGAGCGATAGCTCGAGCCGATGTCGTTGCCCTGACGGTTCAGCGTGGAGGGATCGTGAATCTGGAAGAAGAACGCCAGGATGTCGCGGTACGTCGTCTTCGACGGGTCGAAGACGATCTCCACCGCCTCGGCATGCCCGGGGTGGGAGCGGTAGGTGGCGTGGTCGTTCTGCCCGCCGGTGTAGCCCACGCGGGTGCTCAGCACACCGGGCTGGCGGCGGATGAGGTCTTCCATGCCCCAGAAGCAGCCGCCGGCGAGGACCGCGGTCTCGGTTCCGGGGGTGCGGGTGATGGTGCCGTCGTCGGTCATGAGGACTCCTTCGTTGGTCGACTCAGTTTCTCAGGTCATCGGAGTCAACGCGCGGGGGGCGCGGATTGGTCCCGAGGATCCTTCGGGTTGGCTGTGAGCGCTGCGCCGGCGCTTCTCGGCGACGCTCGGTCGATGTATCGTCGGGTATCGCTCGATATATCGTTGGAGGACGACATGAATGATTCATTCGGCGGACGCTTCCCCTCGCAGGGCTTCGGAGGCCAGGGCTTCGGGAACCAGGGCCTCGGCGGCGGTCTCAGCGGCGCAATGCCGCAGGAACTCTGGGACACCCTCGGCGAGCTCAAGAAGGGCTTCGAGCAGACGTTCGGCCAGGGCTTCGGTCAGGCCTTCGGGCAGAAGGTCGGCACCCGTGTCGGCCGCGGCGACGTGCGCGCGGCGATCCTGTCGCTCCTGGCCGAGCAGCCCATGCACGGCTACCAGATCATCCAGCAGATCGAGGAGCGAAGCGGCGGCTCATGGAAGCCCAGCCCCGGCTCGGTGTACCCCACCCTTCAGCTGCTCACCGACGAGGGCATGATCGAGGTCGAGGAGTCGGCGGGTCGCAAGACCTACTCGCTCACCGAGGCCGGCCGTGCCGAGTCCGAGCACACCGACCGGCCGTGGGCGGCCGCCGAGGCGGGGGAGTCCCCGGCCGACAGCGGCAGTGGACGTCACCGCCACACCGCCCTCCCCAAGGCCGGCGCGAACCTCGCGCAGGCCGCGATGCAGGTCGGACGCACGGGCACGCCCGAGCAGATCCAGGAGGCCGTCGACATCATCGACGACGCCCGGCGCAAGCTCTACGCGATCCTTGCCCAGGCCTGAGCGGGTGCGCGGGGGCGGGCGCCCCCGCTACCGCCGCATCCTCCGCTTCGCCGCGCGCGCCATCGCGCAGACCTGGTGGTACGAGCTCGCCCTGCCGAAGATCGGGCTCCGCTCGATCGCCGACCGCACGCGGAACCGGCGCCTGCAGACGACCGCGCGGCGATTCCGCGCGCTCGCCGTCGACCTCGGCGGCCTCATGATCAAGGTGGGCCAGTTCCTCTCCTCGCGGCTCGACGTGCTCCCGCCCGAGGTCACCCGAGAACTCGAGCAGCTCCAGGACGAGGTTCCGCCCGTCCCCTTCCCCGACATCCGCGCGCTCGCCGAGGCCGAGCTCGGCGTGCCACTCGGTCGCGCGTTCGCCGCGTTCGACGAGACGCCGGTCGCCGCTGCGTCGCTCGGGCAGGCCCACCGGGCCCGCCTCGCGGCGGAGGATGCGGAGCTCGCCGGCTTCGACGAGGTCGTCGTGAAGGTGCAGCGCCCCGGCATCGACGAGATCGTCGCGATCGACCTTGCCGCCCTGCGGCGCGTCGCCGGCTGGCTCAGCCGCGTCCGCATCGTCTCGAACCGGGTGGACATGCCCGCGCTGGTCGAGGAGTTCGCCGAGACGAGCACCGACGAGATCGACTACGTCCACGAAGCCGCCAACGCCGAGCGGTTCACCGCGAACATCGCCGCGGGCGCCCGGGTGGGCGCGCCGGAGATCGTGTGGGAGCGGACGACGCGCCGAGTGCTGACCCTCGCCGACGTGACCGCCATCAAGGTCAACGACGCCGACGGCCTCCGGGCCGCCGGCATCGACCCGGCCGAGGTCGCGGCGGAGTTCGCGGCCGTCATGTTCGACCAGCTGTTCGGCGACGGGTTCTTCCACGCCGATCCGCACCCCGGCAACATCTTCGTGACGCCGCACGCCCCGGACGCGCAGGGGCGGACGTGGCGGTTCACCTTCATCGACTTCGGCATGATGGGCCAGGTGCCCGAGGGGCTGCGCCGCGGACTCCGGAGGGTCGTCATCGCCGTCGCCGCCCGCGACGGACGCGGCCTCATCACCGGCATCCAGGACGTCGGCGCTCTCCTGCCCACCGCCGACACCGCGGAGTTCGAACGCGCCCTCACCCAGCTATTCGCCCGTTTCGGCGGCATGGGCTTCGCCGAACTGCAGGACGTCGATCCACGGGAGTTCCGTGCGTTCGCCGCGGAGTTCGGCGAAGTGATGCGCGCCCTGCCGTTCCAGTTCCCCGAGGACTTCCTCCTCATCATCCGGGCCATGTCGCTGACGTCGGGGCTGTGCAGCTCGCTCGACCCGTCGTTCAACATCTGGGACGCGGTCGAGCCGTACGCGCAGCGCCTGCTCAGCGAGGAGAGCCGCGGGCTCGTGCGCGACATCGCGGGACGGGCCGCGTCGACCGCGGGCGGTCTCGTCCGGCTCCCGGGGCGGCTCGACGATGTGCTGACCCGGCTCGAGGAGGGCCGCCTGGCCGTCCAGAGCCCGTCGGTGGAGCGCCGCCTGGTGAGACTGGAGCGGATGCTCCGCCGGATGGTGTCGGCGGTGCTGTTCGGGGCGCTGCTCGTGGGCGGCATCGCGCTGCGCGCCCAGGACGTCGTCTTCGGCACGGTGGTGATGGTCCTGTCGGTGCCGGCTCTCCTGCACGCCCTGCTCGCCGGGATCGGATCGCGCACGGGGCGCTAGCTCCTGCGGGGGCCGGCGCGGTAAACTGGGGTCCTGTCCGCGCCGATCGGCGCGCACATGGTGCATCTACCTGCTTCTGGAGCAAGGCGGCACGTGACAACGAGCTGACTGTTCCGGAGGCCCCTGCATGACGTCGATCACCGACGACCGTTCCCTCATCTCCCACACCGGCTGGGGCTATTTCCCGGTCGCATTCGTGGCGCGGCTGCCCTTCGCGATGATGGTCGTCGGGGTGCTCACCCTCGTCGCCAGCGCGACCGGTTCGGTGGCCCTCGCCGGGCTCACCTCCGCGGCCGTCGGCGTGGGCGTCGTCATCGCCGGCCCGTTCATCGGCGACCTCGTCGACCGCCGCGGGCAGCGGCGGGTGCTCGTCCCGGTCGGACTGGCGAACGGCATCCTGCTGGCGCTGTTCCCGCTGGTGGTCCTCACCGGCATGCCCGAGCCGCTCATCCTCGCCTCCGGCGCCCTCATCGGTCTCACCGCGCCGCAGGCGGCGGCACTGTCCCGCACGCGCCTGGTCGCCATCACCCGTCACCGCATCGGCGGCGAGCGGCGCGAGCGCACGCTCTCGCGCGTGATGTCGTACGAGTCCGCGGCCGACGAGACCGCCTTCGTGATCGGACCGGTCCTCGTCGGGCTCCTGGCCGCCTTCCTCGCCCCGTGGGCGCCGATCGCGGTCGCCGCCGCGCTCAGCTTCGCGTTCGTCACCGCCTTCGCCCTGCACCCCACGGCGGGCATGGTCGATCGCGATGCCGAGGCGGCTCCCACGCGCGCGCCGGTGCGCGATGTGCTCTCGGGGCCCGTGCTGGTCCTCGTGGCCGCCACGTTCGGCGTGGGCCTCTTCTTCGGCTCCACCCTCACCTCGCTCACCGCGTTCGCGCAGTCGACCGGGAACGGCGAGGCAGCGGGACTGCTCTACGGCCTCATGGGCATCGGATCCGCGGTGCTCGCCCTCACCGTGATGCTGCTTCCGACGCGCTTCGCCCTGCGCTGGCGCTGGCTCGCGTTCGGCGCCGTGCTCGTCGCCGCGTCGGCCGCGTATGCCCTGGCTGGCGACCTGGCCGCCGTCATCGTCGCGCTCTGCATCATGGGGCTCGGCGTCGGACCCACCCTCGTGACGCTGTTCAGCCTCGCCGGAGAGCGCAGCCCCGTGGGGCGGTCGGCGACGATCATGACGCTGCTGGCATCGGCGCTGACCCTCGCCCAGGCGATCGCGGCGGGCGTCACCGGCGCCCTCGCCGAGGCGACGTCGGCGCAGACCGCGATGGCGCTGCCACTGGCGGCAGCCGTCCTCGTGCTGGCTCTCGGCGTCGTCAACGCCCGCGGCGAGCGGCGCACCGCCGCAATCGTGGCGGCGCGCTGAGGGACGAGCCGCCCTGCTACCGTACGGAGCACCGGTCCCACCAACGTCGGGAGAGTCAGTGGCCGCACGCAACACCTGGGTCCTCGTCGACGGCGAGAACATCGACGCGACCCTCGGGGGCTCGATCCTCGGCCGCCGGCCGCAGCCCGATGAGCGCCCGCGCTGGGACCGACTGCTCGGCTTCGTCGCCGACCGCTGGGAGCAGTCGGCGAAGGGCCTCTTCTTCCTCAACGCCACCGATCACCTGCCGATGTCGTTCGTGCAGGCTCTTCTCGCGCTCGGCTATCGCCCGGTGCCGCTGTCGGGCCCGTCCGACGCGAAGGTCGTCGACCTGGCCATCCAGCGCACCCTCGCCGCGCTCGCGGAGCGCGACGCCGACGTCGTCCTCGTCAGTCACGACCGCGACTTCGTCGAGGGCGTCACGGCGCTCGCCGGCCCTGGACGGCGAGTCGGCGTCATCGGTTTCCAGGAGTTCCGCAGCGCCGAGTTCGCCGCGATACCCGGGGTGGAGTTCTTCGACCTCGAGTACGACGCCCACGCCTTCGACGCGCGTCTGCCGCGCGTGCGCATCATCCCCATCGAGGAGTTCGACCCCGCCGCCTTCCTCGACTGACGAGCAGGCGCCGTCCCGGCCAAGATCCGGTCGCAGCGGAGGGCGATTCGCGCAGCGGAGGACGATTCGCGCAGCGGAGGGGAACAGCGCAGCGGAGGACGATTCGCGCAGATCTGCCCTCCCGAGCGCTGATCTCCTCCGTCCCGTCGCCGGCGACCGGGTCAGCCGACGGCGCGGATGATCGCGTCGGCGACGACGTCGGTCACGTGCGGAGCGACGTGGAGGTTGAGGGCGGGTTCGACGAGCTCGACCTCGAGCACGACGAGGCCGTGGTCGGCTGAGTCGACGGTGTCGATCCGGGCGTAGAGCGGGACGTCGTGGCCGGTGACGGCGGCGACGGCGCGCAGGACGTCGTCGGCGAAGGCGCGTTCGGCGTCCGTCGCCGCGACCGGCTCGGGGTGCTCGACGTAGACGCCGCCGATGAGGCCGCCGCCGTGCGCCAGCAGCGCGCCCTTCGCGATCGCGTGCGTGAAGTGCCCGTCGATCGCGTAGAGCGCCTTCTCCGCGCCGGCGCTCAGCTCGGGCACCTCGGGCTGGATCATCGCGACTCCTCCTCCCGCGACGATCCGCTCCGCCAGCGCGAGGGCGGCGGGATCGGCCGCGTCGAACAGGCCGGTGTCGCGCGCCCCGGCGGAAACGGCGGGCTTCACCACGACGCCTCCGGTGCCGTGTGCGGCGAGCGCGCGGCGGATCTCGTCGGCCGTGCGCGCGTAGTCGGTCGGCACGACCGCGATGCCGGCGTCGGCGAGGTCGCGCAGGTAGTGCTTGTCGAGGTTCCACCGGACGACCGGCGGCGGGTTGAGGACGCGCGTCGCTGTGCCCGCCCGATCGAGCCACGCGGCGAAGTCGTCGGCGCGCTCGGGGTAGTCCCACGGCGAGCGGATGACGAGCAGGTCGAACACGGACGGATCGTCGTCGTCGTGCCACACGACCGGGGCGGCGTCGACGCCGCGGTCCCGCAGCGCGGAGATCAGCAGCGGGGTGTCGTGGTCGGGATCCTCCGCCGGGTACGAGTCGGTGACGACGATGCCGATGCGCTGCGAGGAGGATGCCACGACCGACCAGCGTACCGGTGGGCTCTCGCGAGCCCGGTGGCGGAGGGCGTCCGTGCAGTGACGCGCTAGAACGGCGGCGGAGAGTCGGCGTCGTCGGCCGAGGTGAACACGAGCGTCCGCGCGGGATGGTCGGCGTGGCGGCGGCCGGTGGGGGTAGTCCAGTGGAGGACTCCGTCGGGTGTTTGCCTCACCCGCCACGCGGAGTGGTGTTTCAGAGTGTGGTGTCGCCGGCACAGGTGGGCCAGGTTCCCGAGTTCGGTGGGTCCGTCGTGTTCTCGGGCGGTCGTGTGATCGATGTCGCAGCGGCGGGTCGGCATGCGGCAGCCCGGGAACCGGCAGTGCTCATCGCGTGCCCGGAGCACCCGTCTCAGGTGGTCGGAGGGGCGGTAGCGGTCGATGGCGAGGACGTTCCCGCTGATCGGGTAGGTCAGGATGCGGTCCCATCCGGGTGCGGTCGCCGCGAGCCGGAGAGCGGTCGCGGTGTCGACCGGAGCGTGCCCGGTGAGTTCTGCGGGTGCGGTGTCGGCGCCGAGGACGGTGAGGACGGGCACGGTCACCTGCACGTGAGCGATGATCGCCTCGCCCTCGGGGATCGACGCATTGCTGATCTCGGCGGTGGCGTGGCCGGTGAGCAGCAGATCGGCGAACACATCGGCCCGCACCTCGCCGATGCGGCGGGCGTCGCTGGCAGGCGGTTCCGCCGCGTCGAGCAGGGTGCCGGTCCCGTCTGTGCGATCACGGTGGTCGAGCTGCCGCCGCGCGTACTGATCGACCCGGTCGCGGATCGCGTGGGCGATCGGTGCGGGGAGGGTGGCGATGATCTCCGCCATGCCGTCGTCGAGGTCACGAACCCACACGTCCCGGGCAGCCGCGGCGTCGCGGTGACGCTCCTCCAGCGACACCGGATGCAGCCGCTCCGCCGACATCCTGGCCGCGGGCCGCAGCCGCCCCGGTGTCTCGCGCCGCGCGATCTCGAGCGCCGCTGCTTCATACGCTCCGCGGGTCTCGTCGTCATCGAGGCGCAGCCCGGCCTCGGCGATGACCTTGAGGTGCGCCCGCGTGATGTCGCCCGACGCAAGAGCGCCCAGCGTCGCCGCGAACCGCGTGGTCACCACCGAGGCGTCCGACAGCTGCCGCTGCACCGTCCGATCCGACACCCGCAACGTCGCGCCGATCTGCGCGGCGAGCGAGCGGAGCGGGAGGTCTCGCACGGCTGACGGCCCGCCGGGGCCGGCCTGAGCACGAGCGACCTCCAGCGCCTCAGCCAGCAGGGCGAGGTGCCGGGCGTGCGCAGCCGCCGCCTGCCGCTGGATCGTCGCCAACTCGTCGAGCAACGCCTCGACGCGCGCCGCGGAGACGTCGACGGCGACCGCGCGGTCGTCCGCAATGGACTCCCTGCGCCGGGCGGACATCGACGTGCTGTGCATACCCCCATCCTGGCGAGGGCCTCCGACATCCCCTCCCCGAAATCCCAGATCAGGCAGATTTCCTGTGGACAACTCCCGCAGCACCCGGCCGGGGGAGGAGGCGCCGCGCGCCGCGCCCCGCTCAACCGCGGTTCGGCGGCGTCACGCCACCTCGCCTACGCTGGAGGCATGAACAAGGGCACCGTCTGGACCATCCTCGGAGTCATCGTCGCGGTCGTCATCGCGTGGGTGCTGGTGAACGTGCTGTTCAGCGTGATCGCCTTCGCCTTCAAGCTCCTCGCGGTCGCCGTCGTCGCGGTCATCGTCTTCTTCGTGCTGCGCAGCGTCTTCCGCCGCGCGGAGTGAGTCCGCGCGCCATCGGCACGACCCTGCACAAGACGACCCCGCACCAGACGACCCCGGGCGCGCCCGGCGTGACTAGCGTGGACGTATGACCACGACCAGCCAGCGCGCCCAGACCCTGTCCGCCCTCCACGCCGCCCCCGAGATCCTGCGCGTCGTCAACGTGTGGGACGTCGTCTCGGCGAAGGCGATCATCGACCTCCCCGAGACCACGGCGATCGCCACCGCCGGTCACTCCATCGCGGCGACCTTCGGCTACGCCGACGGCGAGAACATCCCACTCGACCTCGTGCTCGACATGGTCGGGCGCATCGTCGCGGTCGCCGGCGATCTCCCCGTCACCGCCGACCTCGATGCCGGCTTCGGCGACCCGGGCGAGACCGTCCGCCGTGCCATCGGCGTCGGCGCGGTCGGTGCGAACGTCGAGGATCGGCTGAAGCCGCTCGCCGAGTCGGTGGCCGCCGTCGAGGCGATCGTCCGCGCGGGGGAGGCCGAGGGTGTGCCCTTCGCGCTCAACGCGCGCACCGACGCCTTCGTCCGCGGCGGAGACCGCCCGGTGGCGGAGTCCATCGCCGATGCCATCGAGCGCGGCCGTGCCTACCTCGACGCGGGCGCCGACGTGGTGTTCGTCCCCGGCATCCTCGACGCCGACGTCACGCGCCAGCTGGTCGCCGGCATCGGCGAGCGCAAGGTGTCGGTGATCGGCCTCCCCGGTGCGCTGACCGCGGCCGAGTACGAGGCCCTGGGTGTCGCGCGGATCTCCTACGGGCCGATGACGCAGCGGGTCGCGCTGACCGCCCTGCAGGATCTGGCGACGGATCTCTACGCCGACGGCGCGATCCCCGCCTCCACGCGCGCGCTCAACTGATCGGCGGCGCTCCGCTCCCTCACGGGATGTGGTGACGGACCGCGTGGAGGAATCCCTCCACGTCGTCGACCCACAGGCGGACGGTCGAGACGGCATGTGCGCCTCCCCGCGGTGCGAGCCCGGGGAGGCGCACCGTGGTCGGGCCCTCCAGGGTGATCTCGACGTTCGTGGCATCCTGCATCCGCAGTGACAGCACGCGGGCCCCTTCGGGGCCGTCGATGCGCGGCGACTTCGGCTCGTCCGTGCGCGGGGCGCGCGCGACCGCGGCGATGTCGTCCCAGGGGAGGTCGACGTCGATCTCGAGGCCCTCCCGCACCCTGATGCCGTGAGGCCCGACGGTGTGGGGGCGCATCAGGTAGGCGCAGAGGAGGCCGATCATCCAGGTCAGCCCCCAGATCCCGAGGATGAGCAGGCCGATGCGCACTGCGGGCTACGGGTGCACGATGAGGTCGATGATGGGGATCTCGACGGCCGACAGGACGATGAAGACGATGAGGATCGTCCGGACGGGGGCGTCGTAGCGGAATCCGCTCGCGCCGGCCGGGATGGCGGGTCTGCGCGCGATCGCGCGGCCGATGGCGGCGTAGATCCCGAGTTCCATGCGCAGTGCCCGGAGCATCCAGGATCCGGCGCGGGCGGCGCGGCCTCCGCGCGCGTCGCGGACAGCGCGGGACCGCGCCGCAGCGGGCGTGGACGCGCCGTGATCGATCTCGGTCATGCCACGCCTCTGGCGCTGGCGGTGGCCCCGGTCGCCTCTTCGGCGATCAGTTCGGTGAGCCGTGCGGCGACCGCCTCCAGCCCGCGCTCCAGGGCGTCGCGGTCGGCCGGGGCCACCGCGGCGCGCAGCTGCGCGCTGAGCTCTGCGTGACGCTCGACGGTCTCGCTCATCAGCGCCGTGCCGTCTGGCGTGAGGGCGACCAGATGCGCACGCCGGTCGTCGGGGTGCGCCGTGCGGCGGAGGTGCCCGGAGCCCTCGAGCGCGTCGACGTGGGCGCTGATCGTGCGGGGGGTGAGGTCCAGCGTCTCGGCGATGGCCTGCTGGGTGACCGGGCCGGCATGGTGCACCGTCCACAGCACCGCCATCCGCGCCTCCGAGAGGGGTGTGCCGGCGTACTCCCGGGCCATGTCCTGTTGGAACAGGTGCGACACCAGCAGGAGTCGGTCGAGCAGGAGCGGAGCAGACATATCCGTACCCTACCTCATAGTTACATTATGTAACCACATTCGCATGTCGGGAGCCGGTGCCAGACTGACCGCCATGACCCGCTTCGCGATCGACGCCGGCATCGCCCTCCGACTCGTCTCCGACGGTCGCACCCCGACAGCGCCACACAGCCTCGTCGGCCCGGCTGTCCTGCGCACCGACGCGCTGGAGACGCTGTACCGCGACGTCCGTGCGGGTCGGCTCACCGATGCCGAGGGTCGCCGCCTCCTCGACGGCATCGCGACGCTGAAGATCCGGCTCCTCGGCGACCGCGTGTCGAGAGCGAACGCGTGGCGGATCGCCGTCCGTCTCGATGCGCACGACACGCGGCTTGCGGAGTATCTCGCGGTGGCGACGCTGCAGGCCGACGTCCTGGTGACCGACGATCCGGAGTTGCGCGCGGCGGCCGAGAGCGGCGGTGTGCCGCTCGGCTCGTTCGACGACCTTCTCCGCTGAGGCGAGGTCCGCTCACCCGAGCGCGACGATCAGCGTCGCCGCGGCCAGCACGCCGCACACGGGCGTCATCGTCAGACGTTCGGGCCGGCTTCGCGAGGCCGCGTTCATCACGATGCCGAGGCAGAAATACGCCAGCAGCACCCAGGTCGAGACGACCACGAAAGGGAGATCGGACCCCGGCAGGACGCCCGCGCGGGCCAGCAGCAGCCACGCGAACGCGGCGTAGAGGAGGACCGAGAGTGCACTGCCGATCCGCAGGGCCCGGGGCAGCACCCGATGCGCTCCTCCCCAGACAAGCCGCCCCCACGGCATCCCGGCGGCGACGCACAGCTGCAGCGCCGCCAGCGCCGCGAGCAGGATGACGGCGACGATCGCCGCGATCACCGCCACGCGAACACCGCGACGAGGAACACCGCGTAGACCGCGGCAGCGGCCAGCGCGATTCGGTTCGACAGCGGGGTCCACCGCCCGCGCACGGCCGCGACGGCGAAGGCGATCGCCAGGAGGGCCCACACCAGGGTGTGTCCGACGTCCACGACCGCGGCGCGCACGCCGGTCGCCTCGGACACCTCGACGCCGTCTCCGACCGTGGCGAAGACGACGGTCACGGCGGTCGCCGCCGCGGCGGCAGCGACGAACCATCCCCGGTGCAGTGCCCGGCGCGGTCCCCGGTCGGGTCGCGGCGAGCTCCGCGGCGAGCCCTCCGGCGCGGTCATCGCACGTCCTCCTCAAGCTCGTCGATCCACTCGGCGGCCAGCCGTGCGGTGCGCAGCCCGTAGTCCAGCACTGCGCGCTGGTAGGCGAACACCTCGCGATGCTCCTCGGCCAGCGTGGGCGCCTGCGCGTCGAGTTCGCGCCGGACGCCGTCGAGCTCGGCGAGCGTCACGACCGCCTGCTCCCGTGCTGCCGCGAGCACACGGCGGCGGTCGTCCGCGGAGTCGAGGCGGCCGAGGAGGAAGACCTTCGCCAGGAGGATCGTCTCGGCATCGGCCCCGGTCGGGAGCGGGGCCAGCATCCACTCGCGCCACTGCGCGCGCCCGGCGGTGGTGATCGTGTGGAGCTTCCGCCGTCGCGCGCTGGTGTGGTCGTCGGAGACGGTGACGGCGCCGTCGGCGACCAGCTGGCTCAGGCTCCGCTGCAGACTCCCGTAGCTGGCGCTGTAGAACAGCGAGATCCCCGCAGTGAACCGCTTGTGGAGGTCGTACAGGGACAGCGGGCCGCTCAGCAGCAGGCCGAGGATGACGAACGGCATAGCGCCTCCGATCTATGTATCTCTGAGATACATAGATATCCCTCTGAGGGATATGACGCAAGTGTCAGACGAAACGCAGCCAGTTCGCGCCGCGGCCGGTCTCGACCCGTTGCAGGAACTCCAGCCCATCGCCCTCGACGGCGTAGAGCGACACGGTCGTCGACTGCTCGCCGGCTGCCACGAGGTACGCGCCGTCGGGACTCGTCACGAATCCGCGCGGCTGCGTCTCGGTGACGGTGAAGGCCGCGGGCGGGGTCAGCGACCCGTCGGCGCCGACCGTGACGGCGCCCAGGGTGCTCTCGGTCCGCTCCGAGGCCCACAGGTGCGTGCCCGCGGGGTGGAGGTCGGCCCCCCAGATTAGGTGGTTCGCCAGCGGGTCGGCGCCGAGCGCGCTGTGCCCGAGGTCCTTCGAGGGGTCGACGAACGACGCGGCGCCCTGCAGGGTCAGCACGCCGCTCGCGGTGTCCCTCGCGTAGTGGAGCACCTCGCCGGAGAACTCCGTGATGACGTACACGGCGTCCTGCGCGTCGGTGAGCACGAGGTGACGCGGACCGCTGCCGTTCGGCGCGGCGACGGTGGCCGGGTCGAGCGGCGTGAGCGCCAGGTCGTCGCCGAGCGCGTACTGCGCCACCAGGTCGGCGCCGAGGGACACGAAGTACGCGAACCGGCCGTCGGCGCTCGGGAGCACCGAATGCAGGTTCGGGTAGCGGATCGTCGACACGGGGTCGCCCACGACGCCGTCGGCGACGGGACTGCTGATGCCGTACCCGCCGCCGTACGAGGCGCCGAGCAGGCCGGTGCCGCCGCGGGTGAGGGCGAGGTAGTTCATCCCGCCCTCCGGCAGGTCCAGGCGCGTCTGCGGCGTGAGCACCCCCGTGTCGCGGTCGAGCGCGAGGGTGAGGATCCCCGCCGGCTGGCCGGGCTCGGACCCCTTCACCGCGGCGTAGACGAGGTCGCGGTCGGCGTCGATCGCGAAGGTCGAGCACCCCGTCACGCCCTCGGTCACGGTCAGGCGGTCGAGACGACCGTCGTGGAAACGGAAGGTGCTGATGGTGCCGTCGCCGGCGTTCGCGACGAGGAGGAGGGAGGATGCGGTCACCCTCCGATCGTAGGCCGCACCGGTGCGGCAGCGGGCGCGGCCCGGGGTCCCCGGCGCCGCGTAGCCTGGACGGGTGTCCACCGAACCGCTTCCGCCCGCCGCCCGCGACGGGCTCGCGGATGCCGGCGCGCGTGCCGAGCTGGCGGCGCTCGCTGCGGCCGGAGGCTCGGTGTTCGCGCGTGACATGCCGCCGGCGGAGCCCGGGTCGCGGGCCGCCGCGGTGCTGATCCTGTTCGGCGTCCTCGATGATCGGCCGAGCGCCGCGAGCGCGGGTGCCGTCTCTCGCGATCTCGACGTGCTGCTGCTCTCGCGGGCGACGACGCTCCGCTCTCACCCCGGCCAGGTGGCCTTTCCGGGAGGGCGGGTCGACGACGGCGACGAGGGCCCGGTGGCGGCCGCCCTGCGCGAGGCCCGCGAGGAGACCGGCCTCGACCCGGCGGGGGTCGACGTCCTCGGCACGCTCGCCGAGGTCCCGCTCGACTACTCGCGCCACCTCGTCACTCCGGTGCTCGCCTGGTGGCGGCAGCCGTCGCCGGTGCGGGTCGTCGACGTCGCCGAGTCGGCCGACGTGTTCCGCGCCCCGGTGGCCGACCTGCTCGACCCCGCGAACCGGGGCGTCACCGTCGTGCGCCGTGATGGACAGGAGTGGCGCGGACCGGCGTTCCTGCTGCCGTCGCCGGGCGGCGACCGCACGCACCTGGTCTGGGGCTTCACGGGAATCGTGCTCGACACCCTCTTCACCCGGCTCGGCTGGACCGAGCCGTGGGATCGCGGGCGCGAGTTCCCCCTCGAGCCCTGAGCCGGCCGTCCCGCGGCGCGCGCGCGGATGCCGGGCTGATAAGATCGATCCTTGGAAGTGTGTCCGAGCGGCCTAAGGAGCATGGCTGGAATCCATGTATACGGTTCTCCCGTATCGCAGGTTCAAATCCTGTCACTTCCGCCACAGATGAAGAGCGCCACCCCCGACTCGGGGTGGCGCTCTTCGCTTTCCGGCTCCGGAGCTGAGCGGCGCGGCCTCAGACGGTGCGCACCGCTCCGGTGACCATGCCGACCAGCTGCTCGCCGCTGACCTCCTCGGTGCGGGTGCCGCCGACGACGCGGCCGCCGCGCATCACCCACACCTGCTGGGACAGCCGCTTGACCTGCTCGAAGTTGTGCGAGACCACGAGGACGGTCTTGCCGCCTTCGACGACGCGGCGGATGAGCGCCTCGACCTGGGCGGTCTCGTTGAGACCGAGCGCCGCGGTCGGCTCGTCGAGGATGATCATGTTCTTCGCCCACATGACTCCGCGCGCGATCGCGACGGCCTGACGCTGCCCGCCCGACAGCCGCTTCACCGATCGCCCGACCCCCGGTACGTTCACCGCCAGGTCGGCGATGAGCTCCGCCGCGCGGCGCTTCATCTCACCGCGGCGGAGGAACTGGAAGCCCGGGATGCCGGCGACGAGCTCACGATCCATGTACATGTTCTGCCAGACGCTCAGCTGGTCGCTGAGGGCGAGGTCCTGGTAGACCGTCTCGATGCCCTTGTCGCGTGCGTCGCGCGGCGACGAGAAGCGCACCGGTTCGCCGTCAATGCGGATCTCGCCCTCGTCGGGTGTGTAGAGCCCCGTCAGGCACTTGACGAGCGTCGACTTGCCGGCGCCGTTGTCGCCGACGATCGCGGTGATCTCCCCCGCCTTGATGGTCAGCGACGCCCCCTTGAGCGCGTCGACGTTGCCGAACGACTTGTGGATGTTCTCGACGACGATCTTGTCGGTCATTTCCGCCCCCTCATGAGCGTGGCCGCGGCGATGACGACGATGCCGATCATCAGCGGCGAGTAGAAGGCGCTCACGCCGAGCAGCGTGAGGCCGGACTGGAGGAAGGTGAGCAGGATCGCCCCGATCACCGGCCCGTAGATGGTGGCGCGGCCGCCGAAGAGGCTCACGCCGCCCAGGACCACCGCCGCGATCGCCTTCAGCAGGTAGTCGGTGTTGGTGGCGGGCTGGCTGGAGCCGATGTACGAGGTGAGCATGATGGCGCCCACACCCGCCATGGCGCCGCAGATCATGTAGCCGGCGAGCTTGATCCGCGGGACCTTCAGGCCCATGGCCTTGGCTGCGTCGGGGTTGTCTCCGACGGCCAGCAGGTGCGTGCCGAAGCGCGTGCGGAACAGCACGACGTGCAACACGATGGCGAGCGCGATCGCGATGAGGAAGTTGACGCGGATGCCGCCGATGTTCGCGGTGCTGATGGCGGTGAGCGCCCGCTCGGGGATCTGCACAGGCTTGCCCTGGGAGATGATGAGGCTCAGCCCCATCACGACGCTGAGCGTCCCGAGGGTGACGATGAAGTCCGGGATCCTCACCCAGCCGATGAACGTGCCGTTGATCGCGCCGATGGCGAGGCCCGTGAGGAGCGCGATGCCGCAGCAGACGATCAGCGGCAGCCCCGCCTGATAGGCGGTCGCGAGGGTGACGCTGCCGAGGGCGACCGTGGCCGCCAGCGACAGGTCGATCCCGGCGAGGGTGACGGCGAAGGTGGCGCCGAGGGCCAGCACGATCGGGATCGTGGCGTCGGCCAGCATGCTCGTGATGCTCGGCCACGAGAGGAAGCGTGGATTGATCGAGCCGAGCACGATGGCGAGCACGATGAGCGCGACCGGGGCCGCGAGCTTCATCCAGGTCTCTTCCGACGTGAGGCTGCGACGGACGGCGTGGGCCGCCTCGTCGACGCTCGGCCGGGTTCGGGTGGGTGTCTGGGTTGTCATAGGTCAGGTTGCCCGTCTCTGGGTGGTGGGGGTGGGCGGGCCGCCGCTCGGGACGGCCCGCCCACCCTCACCGGGGTCGGCGTGTGCGAACGGCCGGTGCTTACTCGAAGGGGTTGGGGACGTCGAAGCCCTCCGGCGGGGCCGGGAAGGCGTCGAGGGCCGCCTGGGCGTTGTCCTTGTCGACGATGAGGACCGGGGTCTCCACGTTGTCGGGGATGTCCGCTCCGCCCATCGCGGCGACGCAGGCCTGCACGGACTGGACGCCCATGAGGTAGGGGAACTGCTCGATGGCGGCCGGCTGGCCACCGGCGACGATGTCGGCGAGCTGGTCCTTCGTGCCGTCGATGCCGACGACGGCGACCTCGCCGGTCTTGCCGGCTTCCTCGACGGCCTGCTGGATGCCCATGGCCATGTCGCCCGACGGGGTGAAGAAGCCCTTGATGTCGGGGTTCGCGATGAGGATCGTCGCGGCCGCGCTCTTGGCCTTCGCCTTGTCGAAGTCCGCGGCGACCGTCTGGGTGATCTCCAGCTTGCCCTCGACGGCCTTCTCGAATCCGGCCAGACGTGCGATGTTGCCCGGGTCTGCCACGAGTCCGCCGATGAGCGCGACCTGCGAGCCCTCGTCGACGAGGCCGAGCATGGCCTCGCCGCCGGCGGCGCCCGCGGTCTCGTTGTTCGTTCCGACGTACGTCGTGACGTTGACGCCCGCGTCGGCGGCGGCATCCAGGTCGATCGGCAGATCGAGGTTGACGATCGGCGTCCCGGCGTCGGACACCGGCACGAGGCCCGTGAGCAGGTTCGTCTGGCTCGTCGGGTTGACGACGTAGCAGTCGTAGCCGGCGGTCACGAGAGCGTTGAGCTTCGAGGCCTGGCCGGAGTCATCGGTGACGTTCTCGGCGGCGACGACGGTCAGCTCCACGCCGGCCTCGTCGGCAGCGGCCTGGGCGCCCTCGGCCATGGCGCCGAAGTACGTGTTGTCGAGCGGCTTGATGACGAACGCGATCTTGCCGCCTCCGCCGTCACCGGGCTCGGATGCGCCCGGCTCCGAGCCGGCGGGGTCCGAGGTGCCTGCGCAGCCCGCGAGGGCCAGCGCTAGGATTGTCGCCGTCGCAGCGGCCGCTCCCGCGGTCCGCTTCCTGGTGATCGTGGTCATGTCTCTCCTTCGAGTGTGTGATTCGTTCTCTGGTGCGACGCGGCTGGCCGCAGTGTTCGCTTTGCTGGCACACTGCGGTCAGCTGACCCGTCCGTCGCCGACGGGAGTCTCACGGTGTCAGGGGGCTGCGAGCGGCCCCATCATCAGCGGCGCCCGCGTGAGCGGGATGCATCCGCAGGTCGTGCCGAACTCGATGTCGATGTCGACGCTGACGTTGCGCGGCGGGAGCGTCGGGTCCTCGGTGCGCTCGGCCAGGAGCTTCATCGCCTTGGCCGCGACCGTCTGCACCGGGATGACCCCCTGCGTGGGCTTCAGGCCCGTGACGGTGGCCTCCCCGATCGAGTCGATCGTGGTCACGAGGACGTCGCGCGGGATGTGGAGCCCGAGCCGGGCGATGGCGGCCATCGCGCCCCAGAACATCCGGTTGTTGGTCGTGAACACCCCGAACGGCGGCGTCAGGGTCGAGAACAGCTCGAGCGCCCCGGCGGCGGCGTCGTCGGGGGTGGTGTGCCCGGCGCTCACGTGGAGGTCGAGGCCCGCGGCGTTCATGACGCGGGTGTAGCCGCTCTGGCGGTCCCGCACGTTGGAGACGGCAGTGTTGCCCGCCAGCAGGGCCACCTGTGAGAGGCCGTGGTGGGCGACGAGGTGGCCGACCAGTCTCTCCGCGGCGCGGCGGTTCCCCGCCAGCACGTGGTCGGCGCTCTTGCGCACCGACGGCACCGTCCGGTCGACGATGACGGTGGGGATCTCGGAGACCGCGTCTGGCAGGCTCGGCGCGCCGCTCGGGAGCACGATGAGGCCGTCGACGCGCTGCTGGCGGAAGGTGCGCAGATAGCGCTCCTCCTGGTCCGCCTCCTCGTCGGAGTCGCCGAGGAGGAGCGTGGGGGAGGTGGGAGCCAGCCGCTCCTCGATCGCGCGCGTCAGCAGCGCGAAGAAGCCGTTGCGCACATCGGGGATGATGAGGCCGATGAAGCCGGAGCGCTTGGTGCGCAGCCCGGTGGCGGCGGCGTCGCCCACGTAGGACAGCTCGTCGACGGCCGCCATGACCTTCGCGCGCATGGCCGGCGCCACGTAGGCCTCGCCGTTGAGGACGCGCGAGACCGTCTTCGTCGACACCCCGGCGTGCTCGGCGAGATCGACCAGGCGCGTGGGGCGGCGCAGGCCCCGCGGCGTGTCGGCGTCGGTGGGGGCGCTCACGATGACCACCCAGACGGCGATGACGTACGCATAGAGCGGGGTTCCTCTCTCAGCCACGGCGCAGTGCGCCCTGAGACTCGGGGTGTGACGACTCGGGGTGTGACGACTCGGAGTGTGACGCCGGGACGACGGTGGACAGCGGAACGGTGTCGGCGGGCGGATACTGCTCCGGTGTCCACCATCCTGCCGCCACACCGGCCAGCAGGCCCGCGCCGCGCGAGACCGCCTCTCGTTCGGAGGCCATGGCCAGCGGATGCGAGGCGCGGCGCAGCTTCGCCTCCACCCAGCGACGGCTGCGCAGGCCCCCGCCGATGAGGAGCGTGGGGCCGGAGACGCCGCTCAGCTCGCGCAGGCGTGCTTCCGCGTCCGCCGAGGCCGACGCATAGCCCTCCAGGGTCGCGGCCCACGCCTGCTCCGCGGGGAGCTCCAGCACCTCGGCGGGAATCCGGCCCTCCTGCATGGCGACGAGCGTCGGGAGCGGGAGGGGCTCGGCCTCCACGCGGATGGCGCGGAACTCGATGTCGTCGCGCTTGACGCGCAGCGCGCGCTGCAGGTGGCGGGTCGCGAGTCCGGGGCGCAGGGTCTCCCACAGGAGCATGTGGCGGGGCGTGCCGGGCCAGGCGGTCACCGTCAGGTCGCCGAGCTGCCCGGGCCAGGCGGGGTGGGGGAGGTCGGGCGCCGCCGTCCAGGACACCACCAGCGGCTCGCCGGTCCCCATCGAGTCGATGACCTCGCTGCGGTCGCCGCCGGCGCCGATCACTCCCACCGGGTGGTCGTGTCCGGCGATCGTGACGGGGATGCCGACGGGCAGGCCGCTCCAGGCGGCACCCTCCGCCGAGACGTGACCGAGCGCGGTGCCGGCGATGCGCGCGGGAGCCCACACCAGGGAGTCGAGTCCGACATGGGCGAGGATCTCGCGGTCGTACTCGCCGCGGGTGGGGTCGTAGGCGCCGCTGGTGGCCGCGAGGGACTGCTCCTGTGCGAGGACGCCGGTCAGGCGCCAGACAGTGAGGCCGGCGACCCCGGTCCACGTTCCCCGCGCGTCGTAGCCGTTGCGGGCGAGCCAGCCGAGCTTCGCGATGCTCGTGACGCTGCGCGCCTGCCGTCCGGTGCGGCGGTGGATCTCCGCGTCGCCGAACTCTGCGAGCAGCTCGTCGACGATCTCGCCGCCGCGCTCGTCGTGCCACGCGACCAGCGGGAGGTCGCTCGGGCCGTCCGCGTAGATCGCGGTGCCGGTCTCGCCCATGCTCGCCACGCCCACGGCGGCGATGCGGGTGGCGAGGACGCCGAGGTCCTCGATGGCGGCGCGGATGGCGGCGAAGAGGGCCTCGGTGGACATCTCGACGCCGAAGGCGCTGGCGGCGAAGGGCGTGGGGGCCACGCCGATCCCCAGGGACCGGCCATGGCGGTCGATCGCGTTCGCCTTGATCGACGACGTGCCCAGGTCGATGCCCAGCAGCAGCTCGTCGCGCATCCTCACTCCTCGTCTTCCTCGACTGGAAGGACAATCTCTGTCCATCGATGGACAAACTAACACCCGCCACCTAGTCTGTCTACCGTTGTCAGAAAATGACGCCCGTCGCTGCAGACGGGCAGGAGGAACGGAGGACGAGCTCTTGGCTCTCATCACTCTCAGGGCGGCGCTGGATGCCGCACGCGCAGGAAGCTACGGTGTCGGAGCCTTCAACGTGACCGATCTCGCACAGGCCGAGGCGGTGCTCGACGCCGCGGCGTCGACCGACTCCCCGGTCATCGTGCAGACGATCGCGGGGGCATCGGTCCACGGTCGCGACGAGCTGTTCTGGCAGGCGCTCGTCGGCCTCATCGGCAACTACCCGGACGTCCCGGTCGTCCTCCACCTCGACCACGGCGCGTCCTACGACGACTGCGTCCGGGCGATCGGCGCCGGCTTCACCAGCGTCATGATCGACGGGAGCATGCGCGACCACGTGACGCCCGCCACCTTCGAGGAGAACGTCGAGGTCACCCGCCGCGTCGTCGAGTACGCCCACGCGCGCGGGGTCTCGGTCGAGGGCGAGCTCGGCACCATCGGCGGCTCCGAAGACGGCGGAGCCAGCAGCAAGGCCATCATCCTGGCCGACCCCGACGAGGCCGAGCGCTTCGTCGCGGCGACCGGCGTCGACGCGCTCGCCGTCGCGATCGGCACCTCCCACGGCGCTTACAAGTTCACGAGCCCGCCCGACGGCACCGTGCTGCGGATGGACCTCATCGAGGAGATCGCGTCGCGGATCCCCGACACCCACCTCGTGATGCACGGCTCGTCCTCGCTTCCCGCGGACCTCCGCGAGATCATCAATGCGCACGGGGGCAAGCTTCCCGAGTCGTGGGGCGTGCCCGAGAGTGAGAAGGCGCGCTCGACCAAGCTCGGCATCCGCAAGATCAACCAGGGCATGGACTCGCACATGGCGCACAGCGCTGCCGTGCGCACGTACCTCGACGCCGACGGCATCGGCGTCGACCCCGCGCTCTACGGCAAGCCCGGCCGCGAGGCGATGCAGCGCATCGTCGCCGATCGGATGCAGGTGTTCGGCCAGGCGGGACAGTCCTACCGCCACCGCTGAACGGACCGCGGGGGCGGGTGTCCGTGAACGGCCCGCCCGTCCCCGCGCGAGTCCGCGGCGGTGCTCAGTCCGCGGTGACCGGCGCCGAACCGGCGAAGGCGGATCCGGGACGAACGACGAGCGAGCGCGGCAGCAGGACGGCGACCGCTCGCGCCCCCGGCGTCGCGGCGGCCAGCATCGCCGTGCGCGCCGCCTCGGCGTCGTCGGCCAGCGCGGCTCCCGATCCCAGGCCGTCGCGGGCGTAGCTGGCGCGTTCGATCCCCGCGACCAGTCGCGACACCTCGGCTGCCGGCGCGTGATGCTGCGCGACCAGCCGGGACCCGAACGCCCGCGGGGACTCTGCCGCGGGTGCGGCGACTCCGAGATCGAGGGCCGCATCCTGCAGCATCCGCCACGCCGCACCCGCGTCGCCCTCCTCCGCGCGGCGGCGCAGCGTGCGGCGGCGCAGCGCGCGCAGTGTCAGGGGCAGCACCCCGACGAGGATCACCCCGCCGACCGTCAGCAGGTAGGGGCGGAGGTCCACCAGGCGCAGCGTCGATCCCGCGGCGTCGGTCGGACCGTCGTCGGGTCGCTCGTTCGGGGCCGCCGAAGCCGTCGACGTGGGCGTCGTGGTCGGCGTCGGCCCGGCGATGTCCTCGCCGCCGTCGTCCTGCCCGGCCTCGCTGGCCGGCAGGAAGCGGGTCTCGTTGCCGAGGCTCTTGGTCGGCTCGAAGGGCACCCAGCCGACGCCCTCGAAGTGCACCTCGGGCCACGCGTGGAGCTGTCCGGTGGTGACCTCCGCCACCCGCTGCCCGTCCTCCGTGTCGCCGGTGTAGGAGCCGGGGAGGAATCCGACCACGATGCGCGAGGGCATGTCGAGGGCGCGCGCCATGAGGGCGAAGGCCCCGGCGAAGTGGATGCAGTACCCCTCCCTCACCTCGAGGAAGTCCGCGACGGCATCCGACCCGGTGCCATCGAAACCCTCCAGGACGGGGGCGCGCAGCGAGTAGGTGAACGCCGGCCCGCGGAACCAGTCCTGCAGTGCGGAGAGCCGGTCGTAGTCGCTCTGCGCGCCGGCGGTGACCTGTTCGGCGAGCTCGGTGACGACCGCGGGTGTCGACTCGGGGAGCGCGCGCACGTCGACGTTGAGGCCGTCGGCGTCCGCCTCGGCGGCGCGGATCTGCTCGAGCGTGGGCCGGGGCAGCTGGGAGACGACTTCGTAGCGCTGCCCCTGGGTGCTGGCCTGGCCGCTCAGCACGGTGCGGCTGTAGGGGACGGTCCGCCACAGGCCCTCCAAGCCGTCGACGGAGACGGCCGGGTAGGAGACGGGGAGGTAGGACGAGGAGAGGTTCGAGATCGCGACATTGGTCCGGTACTGGGTGACGCGGATGCCCTCGTCGACGACGACCGGTTCCATGCCCTCATCCCACAGCGCCACCGACCTCACCCGGTCCGGCCGCCAGATCTCGCCGTCGAACTCCGAGAGGGTCGCGACCCGAAGGTAAGGGAGCGTGGGGGCGTCGGTGCGGACGGTGAGCACGGCCACGTCGCCGCGCTGGCGCAGGTCGTTGCCGAGGTCGAGCGTGGGATCGATCGTCGCCAGCGCACCGCTGCCCGACCCCGCCGCGATCGGCGCGGGGAGCGCGGGCGCGCTGACGAGCGTGGCCACGACGGTCACGACGCCGATGGTCGCCGCGACCGCCGTGACGCCCGCCGAGCTTCCCGGCTCGGGCGCCTCGCGCGTGCGCGTCTCGGCGCGGATCAGGGCGAGGACAGCGGCGGCGAGGAACACGAAGCCGAGCACGTTCATGGTGCTGGGCACGGCGATCGCCGGGATCAGCCACACCGCGACGAGGGCGATCGATGCCAGCAGCGGCATACGGGCGGTGAGCACGACGTGGTCGAGCGCGATCGTGAGGGCGCCGATCGCCGCGACGATGACGAAGCTCAGCGAGGCCGAGGCCTCCATCGGCGCGACCCCGAGCAGGATCTCGGCCGAGGCCTGCTGGATCGCCGTGCCGACGGCATCGACCACCTCCGGGGTCGGGATGATGCCGAGGAAGGCGTCGCGTGCGAAGAAGACGGCCGTCACCGCCGCGGCCCAGACCGCCAGCTCCGCGAGCGTCACGCCGACCGCGGGCACCCGCAGGCGCCGCATCGTCGCACCGACGGCGAGCAGCACGGCCGACATCGCGAGAGCGCCGAGGAGCCACGGCCCCGCGACGACGACGCCCAGCAGCGGCGCGACGGCGACGCACATGCCGATCCACAGCATGATCGACAGGCGCCGGTCGCCGCGGCGCAGCGGTCGCGCCGTCGCCGCCGACGCGCTCCGGGTCTCAGTGAGCGACACGTCGCCCTCCCCGGTCCACCGAGGCGATCCAGACCGCGGCCAGGTCCGTGCCCGGCGGGATGGGGGCGACCCGCCAGCCCGTGGCCTCGGCGCGATCGGCGGCGTCGTGGATCGGCGCGGTCGTCAGGAGCACCGGCAGCGAGCTGTGGTGGGGGAGCGCCGCGAGAGCGTCGGCGTCCATCTCGTCGAAGCGGCCGGTGATGAGCACCAGCGGCCCCGTCTGCACCCCGGCGAACAGGCGCACGAGCGGAATGACGTCGCCGACCCGGCGCTGCGCGGTGAGGGAGGCGAAAGCGGTCACCAGGCGGTCGACTCCGGACGCGTCGGCGCCCTCGATCGGCTCGGCCAGCTCCACCCCGTCGAGGTCGATCACCGTCACGCGGTAGCCCTCGCGCACGAGGCGCGCCGCGACCGAGACGCAGGCGGTCACGGCGATCTCGAACCCCGGATCCTGACCCGGCGCGCGCAGGGCCTCATCGGCCCACCGCGTCGATCCGCGGTCGAGCACGACGACCGCCTCCGGGGTGGTCTCCTGCTCCTCCTGCCGCACCATCAGCTCGTCTCGATGAGCGCTCGCACGCCAATGGATCCGGCGCATCGAGTCACCGGGCACGTAGTGGCGGGGGATCAGGTTGTCGGCGCCCTGTCCGAGTTGGTTCGTCGTGGAGTGCATGCTGCCGCCCGCTTCGCCCGGGAGGTCGGTCAGCGCGCCGAGCTCGACGACCTGGGGAGCCACGGTGAGGAGGGACACGTCGCCCACCGTGCTGCGTCGCCGCGCGAAGCCGAACGGATCGGTGGAGACGACCGTCAGCGGCCCGACCGGGTGGATGCCGCGCTGGGTCGGCGTCAGCGGATAGAGGAGGTCGATCGCCCGCGCGCCGAGGCGCACCCCCGACGCGGTGGCGGGGAAGGTGCCCGCCACCTCTCCGGTCATGCCGGGGGGAAGAGCCTCCCGCCAGCGGCCCTGCGCGACGGGCAGCGGTGAGCGGATCTGCACCTGGGCACGGACCGACACCTCCTGTCCCACCGTGGCGACGTCGGGCACGAACGAGCGGTGGACGCTCTCGCTCCGGCGGATCACGGAAAGCGTCACGACGCTCGCGGCGACGACGACCAGCAGCAGCACGCTCACGTAGATCAGCTCCGGCACCACGAACTCGTGGGCGAGGATGAAGCAGACGACGCCCAGGGCGAGCGCACCGGTGCCCCGGAGCGTGAGAGGCCAGCGATCCACCGGGATCCTCAGCGGGTGGCCAGCGGGACCCGCACCGAGTCCGCGATCGTGCGCAGCACGGCGGCGATGGCATCCGACGACGTGCGGCCGCGCGTGGCGCTCGTGCCGCGGGCGGCGATCATCCGGTGGGCGAAGACCGGCTCGAGGAGGGTCGCCACGTCGTCGGGGATGACGAACTCGCGACCGTCGAGCGCCGCCCACACCTTCGCGGCGCGGACGAGCTGCAGCGTGGCGCGGGGGCTCGCGCCCAGTCGCACGTCCGGGTGAGCGCGCGTCGCGCGGGCCAGGCCCACCGCGTACTCCTCGACGGCGGGGGAGACGTGCACGCTGCGCGCCCAGGCGATGAGCTGGCGCACGCGCTCCGATCCGACCACCGGGCGGAGGTCGTCGAGCGGGTTCAGCGTGTCGCGCTGGCGGAGCATGAGCGCCTCCGACGCGGCATCGGGGTAGCCCATCGACACCCGCATCATGAAGCGGTCGCGCTGAGCCTCGGGGAGGGCGTAGGTGCCCTCCATCTCCAGCGGGTTCTGGGTGGCGACCACGAGGAACGGATCGGGGAGGGAGCGGCTGACGCCGTCGACGGTGACCTGGTGCTCCTCCATCGCCTCCAACAGGGCCGACTGCGTCTTGGGTGAGGATCTGTTGATCTCGTCCGCGATCACGATGTGGGCGAACACGGCGCCCGGCTTGAACTCGAAGACGCGGTCGACCGGGTTGTAGACGCTGACGCCGGTGACGTCGCCGGGGAGGAGGTCGGGGGTGAACTGGATGCGCCGGACGGTCGCGTCGACGGTCGCCGCCAGGGCCCGCGCGAGCATGGTCTTGCCGACGCCGGGCACGTCCTCGATCAGCAGGTGCCCCTCCGCGAGGAGGCAGACCAGCGCGGCCCGCACGGCAGCCGGCTTGCCGTCGATCACCCGGGTGATCGAGTCGGCGATCGCCGTGGTCTCGCGGGCGAACTCCTCGGCTCCGACCTGGTCGCGGAGCGTGTGGATCTGGTCGTCGGGCATGCGTCCCCCTTCGCCGCGGCGATGCGTTCCTCGATGCTAACCCGGTGCGGTGCGGCGCCGGCTGGACGTCGGGTAAACTTGCAGGAGCTCTCCGCGAGACGGCATCCAGGCCAACTCCCCCAGGACGGAAACGTAGCAAGGGTAACCAGGCTCTGCCGGGTTCGCGGAGAGTCTTACTTTCCCCCCGCGGTCCCCGGGCCCGTCCCGGTCCCCGAGCTCGTCGAGGGGTCGCCGCCGGTCCCCGAGCCCGTCCCGGTCCCCGAGCCCGTTCCGGTCCCCGAGCCCGTTCCGGTCCCCGAGCTTGTCGAGGGGTCGCCCCCGCTCGCCCGGGAGAGCTCCCGCAAACTGTCGAGCTTCCCGTCGATCAGCGCCTGCTTCTTCCCGTGGCTCCAGCCGTGCAGCTGCCGTTCGCGGCGGTAGGCATCGTCGATCCGCGCGATCTCCTCCGCGTGGACCAGCACGACGGGGCGGCGCTTGATCGTGTAGCGCGCAGCGAGGTGCTCGTCGTTGTTGTGCTCCCAGGTGCGCGCGGCAGGGTCTTTCGCGGTGCTCCCGACGTAGAGTGTGCCGTCTCGGCACCTGAGGATGTAGACCCACGCCATCCCCTCATCACAGCGGTTGGTGCCGAAGTCTTCGGGATCAGCGGCCCGATCTGTGGACAGGAGGCCGCGTCGGCGGGCTGTGGACGACCCCTCGACAAGCTCGGGGACCGAGCGTCACTCACCGGTCCCCGCGCACTCACCGGTCCCCGAGCGCACACCGGTCCCCGAGCGTCCACCGGCCCCGTGCGCTCGCCGGCCCCGAGCACTCACCGGTCCCCGAGCCTGTCGAGGGGTCGCCTCCCGGACGCGGTGGGCTTCCGGGGTGGCGGAGGGTTTCTCCCGGTGCATCCGTGGCTCCCGCCGGGGTGCGGAGCCTAGGCTGAACGGGTGGCGAAGAGCATCTACATCACGTCGACCGAAGGTCTCTCGGGCAAGTCCACGATCGTGCTGGGAGTGATCGACGCGCTCACGCGGGTCTCGCCGAAAGTGGGCGTCTTCCGCGCGATCGCCCGCTCCACCGTGGAGCGCGACTACGTCCTCGAGATGCTGCTGGACCACGTCGGCGTCGAGCTCAAGTACGACGAGTGCATCGGCGTCACCTACGACGACGTCCGTCGCGACGCCGATGCGGCACTCTCCAAGATCGTCGAGCGGTACAAGGCCGTCGAGGCCAAGTGCGACGCGGTCGTCGTCGTCGGCAGCGACTTCACCGACGTGGGCTCCACGTCGGAGCTCGGTTACAACGCCCGCATCGCCGCGAACCTCGGCGCCCCGGTGCTGCTCGTGCTGAACGGCCGTGCCGGCGAGGGCGACCGGCTCGGGGTGAGCGTGGCGCGCACGCCCGAGCAGCTGGCGCAGGTGACCGAACTGGCGGTCACCGAGGTGCGCACCCACCGGGCCGAGCTGTTCGCCGTCATCACCAACCGGGCCGACCCCGTCAAGCTGCACGCCATCAATTCGGCGATCCGCGACATCGTCACCGGTGTCCCCGCTGCCGACGGCCACCGCGAAGCGGAGGTGGGCGTCTGGTCGATCCCCGAGGACCTCTACCTCGTGGCGCCCGCGGTGCGCGACGTCATGCTGAGCCTGGAAGGGCGGCTGCTGCGCGGCGACGAGACGCTCCTCACCCGCGAGGTGCTGGACGTCGTGGTGGCGGGCATGTCGCTCAACAACATCCTCCCGCGGCTGCGCGAGGGAGCGATCGTCATCGTGCCGGCCGACCGCACCGAGGTGCTCCTGGGGCTGTTGCTGGCCAACTCCTCCGGCACCTTCCCGTCGATCTCCGGGATCATCCTCAACGGTCCCTTCCCGCTTCCCGAGGCGGTCGAACGGCTCATGGTGGGGCTGGACTCATCCCTGCCGATCATCCAGACCGACCTCGACACGTACGACACCGCGGTGCGGGTGATGGGCACCCGCGGGCGCCTGGCCGCCGGCTCCCAGCGTCGCTACGACACGGCGCTGGCCCTCTTCGAGCGCAACGTCGACACCGAGGAGCTCACCACCTCGCTCGGGCTGACGACCTCGAACGTCGTCACTCCGCTCATGTTCGAGTACCAGCTGCTCGAGACGGCGCGCGCCTCGCGCAAGCGGATCGTGCTCCCCGAGGGCGGCGACGACCGCGTGCTGCGCGCGGCGGCGACGGTGCTCGCCCGCGGGATCGCCGATCTCACCATCCTCGGCGACGAGGCGGAGGTGCGGGGTCGCGCGGTCGAGCTGGGCCTCGACATCAGCGCAGCGCACGTGCTGAGCCCCTTCGACCCGGCGACCGTCGACCGGTTCGCGCGGGAGTACGCCGAGCTGCGCAAGCACAAGGGCGTCACCTACGAGAAGGCGGCCGACACCATCACCGACGTGTCGTACTTCGGCACGATGATGGTCCATCTCGGCCTCGCCGACGGCATGGTCTCGGGCGCCGCGCACACGACGGCACACACCATCCGGCCGGCCTTCGAGATCATCAAGACGAAGCCGGGCGTCTCGGTGGTCTCGAGCGTCTTCCTCATGGCGCTCGCCGACCGCGTCCTTGTCTACGGCGACTGCGCCGTGATCCCCGATCCCTCCAGCGAGCAGCTCGCCGACATCGCCGTCTCGTCGGCGGCGACGGCCCAGCAGTTCGGCATCGAGCCGCGCATCGCCATGCTCTCCTACTCGACGGGGGAGTCGGGCTCGGGCGCCGACGTCGACAAGGTGCGGGCGGCGACCGCGCTCGTCCGCGAGCGTGCACCGCAGCTCCTCGTCGAGGGGCCGATTCAATACGACGCAGCCGCCGATGCGGCGGTGGCCAAGGCGAAGATGCCCGAGTCGGCGGTGGCCGGCCGCGCCACGGTGTTCGTCTTCCCCGACCTCAACACCGGCAACAACACCTACAAGGCGGTGCAGCGCTCCGCCGGCGCCGTCGCCATGGGTCCGGTGCTGCAGGGACTGAACCGCCCCATCAACGACCTGTCGCGGGGTGCCCTGGTCGAGGACATCGTCAACACGATCGCGATCACCGCCATCCAGGCCCAGAACCAGAACCAGAACCCGAACAAGACTCAGGGAGCACAGGCGTGACCGTCGTCCTCGTCATCAACAGCGGCTCCTCGTCGTTCAAATACCAGCTGCTGGACGTGGAGTCGGAGCAGTCGCTCGCCTCGGGTCTCGTGGAGCGGATCGGCGAGGGGACGGGCGCGGCCCGCCACAAGGTGATGGGGCCCGGCGGCGACGTCGAGACCTCGCGCGAGCTGCCGATCCCCGACCACGCGGCCGGATTCGCTGTCATGCTCGACGCGTTCGCCGACAACGGACCCTCCCTCACCGATCAGCCCCCGGCCGCGATCGGGCACCGGGTGGTGCAGGGTGGCGCACGGTTCTTCCAGCCGACGCTCATCGACGATCTCGTCGAGATCAACATCGACGAGCTCTCGGTGCTCGCACCGCTCCACAACCCCGGCGCGGTGCAGGGGATCCGTGCGGCGCGCGAGGCGTTCCCCGACCTCGCGCACGTCGCGGTGTTCGACACGGCCTTCCACCAGACCCTGCCGCCGGCCGCCTACACGTACGCCATCGACCGCGACCTCGCCCGCAAGCACCGCATCCGCCGGTACGGGTTCCACGGGACGAGCCACAAGTTCGTGAGCCGTGCCGCGGCGGACTTCGTCGGGCGCCCCCTGCGCGAGCTCAAGCAGATCGTGCTCCACCTCGGCAACGGCGCCTCGATCACGGCGATCGACGGCGGGCACTCGGTGGAGACCTCGATGGGTCTCACGCCGCTCGAGGGGCTCGTGATGGGCACTCGATCCGGCGATATCGACCCGTCGGTGCTGCTCGTGCTGGCCCGGCGCGAGGAGATGACCCCGGGGGAGCTCGACGCCTTCCTCAACAAGCGCAGCGGTGTGCTGGGGCTCGCGGGCGTGTCCGACATGCGCGACATCGAGGACCGTCGCGAGGCCGGCAACGGCGCGGCGATGCTCGCCTTCGACGTCTACGTCCACCGGCTGCGCGCGTACATCGGCGCCTACATCGCCCAGCTGGGCGGCGTCGACGTCATCTCCTTCACCGCGGGCGTGGGAGAGAACTCCCCGCTCGTGCGTGCGGCGGCGCTGGAGACCCTCGGCTTCCTCGGCGTGCGGATCGACCCGGAGCGCAACGAGACGCGCAGCCGCGGCCCGCGCACGATCTCGACCGACGACTCGGACGTGACCGTGCTCGTGGTCCCCACGAACGAGGAGCTCGAGATCGCGCGCCAGACCCTCTCGATCGTGTCGCGGAGCTGACTCTGCCGGTCGATCTCCCGTCGGTCTCGGGTCGCGACTACGCTGAACGGGTGACAGCCGCTCAGCTCCCCGATCTGACCACGTACGACGGTGTGCTCTTCGACCTCGACGGAGTCCTGACTCCGACGGCGGAGGTGCACATGCACGCGTGGGAGACGATGTTCACGGAGCTCTTCGCGGACTGGGGGATCACGCCGCCGTACACCGAGCGCGACTACTTCGAGTACCTCGACGGGAAGAAGCGCTACGACGGCGTCGCGAGCCTGCTGCGCTCCCGCGACGTCGAGGTGCCCTGGGGCGACCCGGCCGATCCGCCCACCGCCGACACCGTCTGCGGCATCGGAAACCGCAAGAACGCGGTCTTCTCCCGCGTGCTGCGCAGTGAGGGCATCGCCCCCTACCCGGGCTCGATCGCGCTCGTGGACCGCCTGCGGGCGGCGGGTGTGCCGGTGGCGGTCGTGTCGAGCTCCAAGAACGCGGACGAAGTGCTGCGCGCCGCGGGCATCCGCGACCGGTTCGAGGTCGTGATGGACGGCGTCATCGCCGAGCGCGAGGGCCTTCCCTCCAAGCCGGCCCCCGATGTCTTCGCCGAGGGTGCGAGGATGCTGGGCGTCGATCCCGCCCGCAGCGCCGCCGTCGAGGATGCGCATTCGGGCGTCCAGTCCGCCGCCGCCGCGGGCTTCGCGCTCGTCGTCGGCGTCGATCGCGGCGTCGGCGCCGAGATCCTGCTCTCCTCGGGCGCCCATGTCGTCGTGGACGACCTGTCCGCCTTCTCCTCCTGATCGTCCCCCGTCATCCCGTCCGTCGTCGACCTCCAGACCAGAGGAGCTCCATGATCGATCGCGATCGCTTCCCCGTCGACCCGTGGCGTCTCGTCGAGCGCAGTTTCTCGCTCGAGGACGTCGGTGTCACCGAGACCCTGTTCGCGCAGGGCAACGGCTACTTGGGCCTGCGCGGCAACCACCCCGAGGGGCGCCACGCGCTCGAGCACGGGACGTTCATCAACGGCTTCCACGAGATCTTCCCGATCCGGCACGCCGAGCAGGCCTACGGCTTCGCCGAGGTGGGGCAGACCATCATCAACGCGCCGGACGCCAAGGTCATGCGCGTGTACGTCGACGACGAGCCGCTGTCGTTCGATGTGGCCGACGTGCGCGAGTACGAGCGCGCGTTCGACTTCCGCACCGGCGTGCTCACCCGGCACGTGCGCTGGACCACCCCCAGCGGCAAGGATGTCGTCATCGACTTCCAGCGCATGGTGTCCTTCGAGGAGAAGCACCTCGCGATCATGAGCGTCACGGTGACGGTCATGAACGCCGACGCTCCGGTGACCGTCAGCTGCCAGATGATCAACCGGCAGGACGGCCAGGACGTCTACAGCGGCGGTCGGCCCGGCGCTGCGGGCGCCAAGGCGGGCTTCGATCCGCGCAAGGCGGAGAAGATCCAGGAGCGGGTGCTGCAGCCGCAGGAGTTCTGGCAGGACGGCGCGCGCGCGGCGCTCGCGTATCGGGTCACCGAGTCCGGCATGACGATCGCGGTCGTGGCCGACCACATCGTCGAGACCGAGAACGACTACTCGGCGCGCACTCTCGCCGAGTCCGACATCGCCAAGAACGTCTTCCGCGTGCAGGCCAAGGCCGGCGTGCCGGTCACCGTCACCAAGCTCGTCAGCTACCACACCTCCCGCGGGGTGCCCGCCCGGGAGCTGGTCGACCGCGGTCGCCGCACCCTCGACCGGGTCGCCGCCGAGGGCGTCGCCGCGCAGTTCGAGCGCCAGGCCGCCTGGTGCGCCGCCTTCTGGCAGCGCTCCGACGTGGTCATCGAGGGCCGCGACGAGCTCCAGCAGGCCACGCGCTGGTGCCTGTGGCAGCTCGCCCAGGCCGCCGCGCGCGCCGACGGGCAGGGCGTGCCCGCCAAGGGCGTGTCCGGCTCGGGCTACAGCGGTCACTACTTCTGGGACACCGAGATCTACGTGCTCCCGTTCCTCATCTACACGACGCCCCTGTGGGCGCGCAACGCCCTGCGGATGCGCTACCTGATGCTGCCCTCGGCCCGCAAGCGCGCCGGGCAGCTGAACGAGGCCGGGGCGCTGTTCCCCTGGCGGACGATCAACGGCGAGGAGGCTTCGGCCTACTACGCGGCCGGCACCGCGCAGTACCACATCAACGCCGACGTGAGCTTCGCGCTCGGCAAGTACGTCCGCGCGACCGGCGACGAGGAGTTCCTCCACCGGGAGGGCGTCGACATCGCCGTGGAGACCGCGCGGCTGTGGACGACCCTCGGATTCTGGCGCTTCAACGAGGACGGCGACCCCGAGGTGTTCCACATCCACGGCGTCACCGGCCCCGACGAGTACACGACGGTGGTCAACGACAACCTCTTCACCAACGTCATGGCGCGCTACAACCTCCGCTTCGCCGCGCGGGCGGTGCGCGAGATGGCGGAGAACGAGCCGGAGCAGTACGCGCTCATGGTCGACCGCCTGGGCCTGGAGGCCGGCGAGCCCGACGCGTGGGACCATGCGGCCGAGGCGATGCACATCCCCTACAGCGAGGCGCTGGGCATCCACCCGCAGGACGCCGTCTTCCTCGAGCGCGAGGTCTGGGACCTCGAGAACACCCCGGCCGAGCAGCGCCCGCTGCTGCTGCACTTCCACCCGCTGGTGATCTACCGCTACCAGGTGCTCAAGCAGGCCGACGTGGTCCTGGCGCTGTATCTGCAGGGCAACCACTTCACCGCCGAGGAGAAGCTCGCCGACTTCCAGTACTACGACCCGCTGACCACGGGCGACTCGACGCTGTCGGCGGTCGTGCAGTCGATCCTGGCGGCCGAGGTGGGCTATCAGGACCTGGCGCTGGAGTACTTCCGCGAGTCGATCTTCGTCGACCTGGGCGACCTCCATCACAACGCGGCCGACGGCGTGCATGTCGCCTCGGCCGGCGGGGTGTGGACGGCGCTGGTGGCCGGCTTCGGCGGCATGCGCGACCACTTCGGCGACCTGTCGTTCGACCCGCGGCTGCCGGCCGACTGGCCGTCGCTGTCGTACACGCTGCACTGGCACGGCACCGAGCTGAAGATCACGGTCACCGCCGACGCGCTGACCGTCGTGGCGGGTCCGGGCGAGTCGGTGGGATTCGAGGTCCGTGGGGTCGGGTACGCCGTCGAGGGCGGCGGGACGGTCGTCGTGCCGCTGGACGGTCAGGGGCCGGTGCTGTCGGGGCGGCCGACCCTCGGCGACATCAGCGAGCAGCTGCGCGAGGACGGGTCGATGATCTCCGCCTCCGTGCCGATCTCGACGAACACGTCGGCGATCCCCGTGATCACCGCGTCCTCGCCCGTGCAGGCCGAGCACGGCAACCTCGGCGTCGACACCTGAGCGGTCCGGACGCCGCCGCTCGACACCTCGTCACCTCACGGCGGCGTCCTGCGGCGTGCGTGCGGAGGCGGGAGTGGTGCCGTCGGCGATGATCGCCCGCACGGCGGCGCGGCCGGCGCGGTTGGCACCGACCGTGGACTGCGACGGCCCGTAGCCGATCAGGAACAGCCGCGGCTCGTCGACGGCGCGCCCGTCCGCGACCCTGATGCCGCCCGCGGCGGTGCGCAGCCCCAGCGGGGCGAGGTGGGCGATGTCGGCGCGGAACCCTGTGGCCCAGAGGATGACGTCTGCGGGCTCGAACGATCCGTCGGGCATGCGCACGCCCCGCTCCTCGATCGAGGCGAACATCGGATGCCGCACGAGCACGCCGCGGTCGTGGGCGGCCCGCGCCCACGGCGTCCAGTGCTGGCCCGTCACCGAGATCACGCTCCCCGGCGGCAGGCCGCGACGCACCCGCTCCTCGACGCCGGCGATCGCGGCGATGCGCGCGGCGGTGTCGAAGTCGCCGGCATCCCATTCGACCTCGCGCCGCGTCACCCAGAAGGTGTCGGCGACGCGTGAGATCTCGTCGAGGAGCTGGATCGCCGAGACCCCCGCGCCGACGACCACCACGCGCGATCCCGCGAACTCCTCCGCCGACACATAGTCGTGGACGTGCAGCTGGCGCCCCTGGAAGCGCTCCTGACCGGGGTAGTGCGGCCAGAACGGACGCCGCCAGGTGCCGGTGGCGTTGATCACCCACCGCGTGCTCCACGCGCCCCGGTCCGTCTCGACGAGGAGGGCGCCATGGGGATCGTCGTCGGCGCGGCGGACCGCGGTCACGACCACGGGACGCCGCACACGCAGGTCGAACCGCTCCTCGTAGTCCGCGAAGTAGGCGGGCAGGACGTCCCGGCTGGCGGCGGAGGGGTCCGCGGCGGGAACCGGGTGGCCGGGGAGCTCGTGGATGCCGTTGACGGTCGCCATCCGCAGCGATGGCCAGCGGTGCTGCCAGGCGCCCCCGGGCGCGGCATCCGCATCGAGGACGACGAAGGTGCCGGCGCCGTCCTCGTCGCCGGCACCGAGGGCGTCGACCGGAGTGAACCCACGGCGGCGGAGGTGGTAGGCGGCGGAGAGTCCCGCCTGGCCGGCGCCGATCACGACGACGTCGACGGCTGCGGGCTCCATGACGGTGCACAACGCCGACGGCGGTGAGGTTCTTCCCCGGGGAGGGTGCCCGGATGCGGGCCCGGCGCGATGTCGCCGGTACGCCGTAGTCTGTTCTGGTGACCACCGCCCTGTACCGCCGCTACCGGCCCGAGTCCTTCGGCGAGATGATCGGGCAGTCGCAGGTCACCGAGCCCCTCATGACGGCCTTGCGGGGCGACCGCGTGGGGCACGCGTACCTGTTCTCGGGCCCGCGCGGCTGCGGCAAGACGACCTCGGCGCGCATCCTCGCCCGCTGCCTGAACTGTGCGCAGGGACCGACCGACACCCCGTGCGGCACGTGCGACAGCTGCGTCGAGCTCAGTCGCGGCGGCGGCGGATCGCTCGACGTGGTCGAGATCGACGCCGCCTCCCACAACGGCGTTGACGACGCCCGCGATCTGCGCGAGCGCGCGGTGTTCGCGCCCGCCCGCGACCGCTTCAAGATCTTCATCCTCGATGAGGCCCACATGGTCACCGCGCAGGGCTTCAACGCGCTTCTCAAGCTCGTCGAGGAGCCGCCCGAGCACGTGAAGTTCATCTTCGCCACGACCGAGCCCGAGAAGGTCATCGGCACGATCCGCTCGCGGACGCACCACTATCCGTTCCGCCTCGTCGCACCGGCGGCGATGCTCGAGTACGTCGAGCAGCTCTGCACCGCCGAGAACGTCTCGGTCGAGCCGGGCGTCCTGCCGCTCGTCGTCCGTGCCGGCGGCGGATCCCCGCGCGACACGCTGTCGCTGCTCGACCAGCTGATCGCGGGCTCCGACGACGGCGTGGTCGGGTACGAGCGGGCCGTGGCTCTGCTCGGCTACACCCACGCCGAACTGCTCGACGAGGTGGTCGAGGCGTTCGCCCGCCACGACGCGGGCGCCGCCTTCGCGGCGGTGGACCGCGTCGTGCAGACGGGCCAGGACCCGCGCCGCTTCGTCGACGACCTCCTCGAGCGGCTGCGCGATCTGATCATCGTGTCGGCCACGGGTGCCGGTGCCTCCGCGGTCCTTCGCGGCGTGCCGACCGACGAGCTGGAGCGCATGGGCGTGCAGGCGTCGGCCTTCGGCACCGACCGGCTCTCGCGGGTCGCCGACATCGTCGTGACCGCCCTCGACGACATGTCGGGCGCCACGTCGCCCCGCCTCCAGCTCGAGCTCCTCGTGGCACGAGTGCTCGCCAGCGCGGCCCCGGCTCCGCTCGTCGCTGCCGCGCCCGCTCCCGCCACGAGTGCACCTGTAGCGGCACCTGTGCCCGCGGCGGCTCCCGCTCCCGCAGCCGCGCCCGCTCCGGCAGCCGCGCCCGCTCCGGCAGCCGCGCCCGCTCCTGTGGCGGCAGAGCCCGAGGCGTCCGCTCCCGCCGCGGCGGCACCGGCGCCCGCAGCCGAGGCGCCACAGGCACCCGCGCCGGCTGGTCCGCTCTCCCTCGACGACGTCACCGGCGCGTGGGATCGCATCCTCGCGGCGCTCGAACCGGTCAGTCGCTCCTCGTGGATGCTCGCGTCGGCCGCGCGCCCGGTGGCCTTCGCCGACGACGTCCTCACGCTCGCGTTCCCGAGCGCGTCCGACGTCGCGTCCTTCAAGAAGCTCGCCGCGGGCAAAGGCCCCAGCGAGGACCTCCGCGGCGCGATCATCCAGGTGCTCGGCGTCCGGGTGAAGTACGTCGCGCGCCACGAACCCGCCGCCCCCGCCGCGTTCGGCGGTGCTGCGCCGTCCGGCGACCCCGATGCGGAGGGTGCGTCAGCGCCTCCTCCCGCGCCCGCGTCGCCCGCACCGACCGTCCGGCAGGGCCCGGCGGCAGCGGCGACCGCACCGCGGTCCGGTGGACCGTCCGCGTCCACGCCGTCCGCCGCGCCGTCGTCCTCGACGGCGTACGCGCCGGCACCGGTCACCGAGTGGGCCGTCGCCCCGATCCCCGGGGGTGAGGCTTCCCCCGCACCGCTCGCCGTCGATGACGAGCCCGAGGACGCCGCGCCGGCCGCGGTGCGCACACTCACCCTCGCCCACACCGGCGACGTCCTCACCGACGCCGACGCCCCGATGACCGCCGAAGAGGAAGAGGAGCTCCCGCCGCCCGTGGTCGCGGATGCTCCGATCCCGCCTCGTGCTCCGGTCGTCGTCGACCGCCCGGCTCCGGCGCGGGCCCCTCGCACGAACGGCATCGAGCGGGTCGGTGAGGCCGTGGTGCGCCAGATGCTCGGCGCCACCTTCGTCCGTGAAGAGCCCTACACCCCGCCCACGAGGTTCACCTGAGCATGTACGACGGCATCGTCCAAGACCTCATCGACGAGTTCGGCCGCCTCCCCGGCATCGGACCGAAGTCGGCGCAGCGCATCGCGTTCCACATCCTCCAGACACCGACGTTCGACGTGTCCCGCCTGTCGCAGCTGCTCGGCGAGCTGCGTGAGCGCGTGCGCTTCTGCGAGATCTGCGGCAACGTGTCGGAGCAGGAGCGATGCGGTATCTGCCGTGATCCGCGCCGCGATCCGACCCTCATCTGCGTCGTCGAAGACGCCAAGGATGTCTCGGCGATCGAGCGCACCCGGGAGTTCCGCGGGCTGTACCACGTGCTCGGCGGCGCGATCAGCCCCATCGCGGGCATCGGCCCCGACGACCTGCGGATCACCCAGCTCATGCAGCGCCTGGCCGACGGCACCGTGCAGGAGGTCATCCTCGCCACCAACCCGAACCTCGAGGGCGAAGCGACGTCGACCTATCTCAGCCGGCTCCTGCACACCCTCGAGATCCGTGTCACGCGGCTCGCGTCGGGTCTGCCCGTCGGCGGCGACCTCGAGTACGCCGACGAGGTCACCCTCGGACGCGCCTTCGAGGGCCGTCGCAGCGTCTGATGGGCGCTCCCACCGTCTCGGTGCGCGGCTGGCTCCTGTACGGGGCGATGGCCGTGCTGTGGGGCATCCCGTACCTGTTCATCAAGGAGGCGGTCGACTCCTACTCGCCCGCCGCGATCGTCGCCGGACGCACCCTCCTCGGAGCCGCGGTGCTGCTCCCGCTGGCCCTTCACCGCGGCGCGCTGCGCCCGGCGCTGCGCGTCTGGCCGTGGGTGCTCGCCTTCGGCGCGATCGAGATGGCGGGGCCGTTCCTGCTGCTCGGTCATGCCGAGCAGACGCTGCCGTCGGGACTCACGGGGCTGCTCGTCGCGACCGTCCCGCTGTTCGCCGCCGTGATCGCCCTCCTGCGGGGTGATCGGGGCGTGCTGTCACCGGCGCGGACGATCGGTCTCGGTGTGGGGTTCGCCGGCGTCGCCGTCATCGTGCTGGGACCGGGTCTGGCCGTCGCCGATCCCGACGCTGCGCTGTTCGCCGTCGGGCAGGTGCTCCTGGTGGCGCTGCTCTACGCGATCGCCCCGTTCCTCATCGCGACCAAGCTCCGTGACGTCCCTTCGCTCGGAACGATCACGCTGTCGCTGCTGTTCATCGGATTCGCGTATCTGCCGTTCGGACTGCTCACCCAGCACGAGGTGCCCACCGTCCGCTCCACCGTCTCCCTCATCGCCCTCGGCATCCTGTGCACGGCGGTGGCGTTCCTCGGGTTCTTCGCGCTCATCCGCGAGGTCGGCCCCGTGCGCGCGCCGCTGTTCACCTATGTCAACCCGATCGTCGCGGTGCTCCTGGGCGTGATCGTGCTGGGCGAGGCTCTCTCGCCGGGCCTGCTCGTGGGCTTCCCGCTGGTGATCCTCGGCTGCTGGCTCGCCGCGACCGGCGGCCGGCTGCGACGTCGCCCGACCCCGGCACCAGGCCTCCCCGTCGCGTGACCGCGGATCGCCTGACCGCGGATCAGTCGATGGGGGCGAAGTCGTCGGGGTCGTTGCGCACGGCCACCGCGAGGGCGGCTTCGATGTCGTCGTCATCAAGGGTGTAGGTGGCGTCGATGCGCTCCGCGGCGTCTGCGAGGTCGTCGTCCTCGTCACCGCGCACCACGAGGTCGCGCTGTTCGAGCACGGCGTTGTCGATCGCCGCCGCCGCATCCTCGAGGCCCAGGAAGCGGTAGGCGTCGACGACCGCATCGCTCGGATACACGTCGTCGTAGGCGTGGAGCTCGACCGCGTTCAGGAGCCCCCCGTTCGTCACCAGGCCGTGGAAGGTCAGCACCGTCAGCAGGGCGACATCGCCCGGCCGGCTCGCCTCGGCCGGCGACGCGAGGTCGAGGGCGCGGTTCCAGATGGCTTCGACGTGAGCGCTCATGCGTCCACGGTACGCGTTCGCGGCCCACGTCACATGGCTCGTGCGGCATCCGTCCGTCCCTAAGATGGGACGTCGGGGCCGGTAGCGGCCCGCCGGCCCTCGCGGTCGGTCTTCTCCCGGGAGTGTTGTGCAGTGGCGCTGATCGTCCAGAAGTACGGCGGGTCGTCGGTCGCCGACGCCGAGAGCATCAAGCGCGTCGCGAAGCGCATCGTTGACGCACGCCGCGCGGGACACGACGTCGTGGTCGCCGTCAGCGCGATGGGCGACACGACCGACGAGCTCCTCGACCTCGCCCACGCGGTCGCGCCGATCCCGGCCCCGCGCGAGCTCGACATGCTGCTGTCGTCGGGGGAGCGGATCTCGATGGCGCTGCTGGCGATGGCGATCCACTCCATGGGATTCGAGGCGCGCTCTCTCACCGGCAGCCAGGCCGGGATGATCACCACCGCCCACCACGGCGCCGCGCGCATCGTCGATGTGACTCCCGTGCGCGTCCGCGAAGCGCTCGACGAGGGCGCGATCGTCATCGTCGCCGGCTTCCAGGGCTTCAACCGCGACACCCGCGACATCACCACGCTCGGCCGCGGCGGTTCCGACACCACGGCGGTCGCGCTGGCGGCGGCGCTGGATGCCGACGTGTGCGAGATCTACAGCGACGTCGACGGCATCTTCACCGCCGACCCGCGGGTGGTCCCCAACGCGCGCAAGCTCACCACCGTCGGGGCCGAGGAGATGCTCGAGCTCGCCGCCAACGGCGCGAAAGTCCTGTACATCCGTGCCGTGGAGTACGCTCGCCGCCACGGCGTCATGATCCATGCCCGCTCGACGTTCAGCTCGGGGGTCGGCACGTTCGTGCTCGGCCCCGGGATGACGGTTCCCGAGGGGATCGAAGGAGGAGAAGTGGAAGAGCCGATCGTCGCCGGTGTCGCGACCGACCTCAGCCAGGCCAAGATCACCGTGATCGGTGTGCCCGACGTGCCCGGCAAGGCCGCGGAGATCTTCAAGATCGTCGCGCGCAGCGGAGCGAACGTCGACATGATCGTCCAGAACGTGTCGGCCGCCGCCACCGGACGCACGGACATCTCCTTCACCCTCCCCAAGGCGGATGCCTCGGCGGCCCTGCGGGCGCTCGCCGGCGAGCAGCAGCAGGTCGGATTCGAGAGCCTCGTGCACGACGACCAGATCGGCAAGCTGTCGGTGGTGGGCGCGGGCATGCGCGCGCACTCGGGTGTCTCGGCGACGCTGTTCGAGGCGCTGTCGACGGCGGGCGTCAACATCGAGATGATCTCGACATCCGAGATCCGCATCTCCGTCGTGGTCCGTGGCGACGAGCTCGCCGACGCGGCGCGCGTGGTGCACACCGCCTACGGCCTCGACGGCGACACCGAGGCCGTCGTCTACGCCGGCTCCGGTCGCTGACCGTCTGCCGCTCCCGGTCGGTTCCCGGTCGTTGAGCGAGCGCAGCGAGACGACACGCGCCGTTTCGTCTCGTCGCTGCGCTCCTCGCTCAACGACCGGTGGGGTGCCCCGCTCCCGGTCGCTCCCCGGTCGTTGAGCGAGCGCAGCGAGACGAAACGTCCCGCCTCAGCGGCGCTCGGCGAGCCAGTCGGCGAACGACGGCCCGAGGCGCAGCGCGTCCGGCCCCGGGAGTGCCGTGCCGGCACGCATTCCCCGCATCTGCGCCCCCGGGAGGTTCACGGCGACGACCGGCCCGCGCCGACCCTGATGGCGGACCCACGCGCGGATCATGTCGGCGAGATCCTCCTCCCGGGGCCCGGCGATGTCCGTCGCCCGACCGGCTGCGGGTGCCTCGACGAGGCCGACGAGGTGCGCGGCCACCTCGGCGGCGGCGACCGGCTGAGTGCGCGCGTGGGGGGCGAGCTGGATCGGCCCGAGCCTCGCCTGTCCGGCCACCTGGCCGGCGAACTCGTGGAACTGCGTCGCCCGCACGATCGTGGCCGGCACGGCGCTCCGATCCCACACCTCCTCCTGCGCGACTTTGCCGGCGTAATAGCCGTGCGGGTTCCGGTCGATCCCCACGATCGACAGCAGCAGGGCATGGGCGATGCCCGCTCGCGCAGCCTCGGCGAGCAGTGTCGTCGATGCCGCGCGGAAGAACTCCGTCGACTCCTCGGCGCTCATCGTCCCGACGCTCGAGGCGTCGATGACGGCATCCGCGCCGTCCAGGGCGGCGGCGAGCCCCGATCCGGTGCGGAGGTCGACGCCCGTCGAACGCGCGATCACGACCGTCTCGTGTCCGCGCGCGCGTGCGGCGGCGACGATCTCGCGTCCGACGGTGCCTGTTCCTCCTGCCACGGCGATCCTCATGGGTGTGTCCTCTCTCTGTCGGCGACGTCTGCGACCGGCCACGGTGGTGGTCCGTCACGGGATCGACGACACAGCGCGACAGAATGTGAGGTGGACCGCGGCCGCCCCGCCGCGTCGGGGAAGGTGAGCGTGGAGAGCATCGTGTGGGACGAGCGGCCGACGCTCCTCGCGGCCGCGGTGCGCATGCTCGGGACGCGCGCCGATGCCGAGGACGCCGTGCAGGAGGCCTACGCGCGCTGGGTGCGCCTCGACGATGCGGAGCGGGAATCCATCCGCTCTCCCGGCGCCTGGCTGATGCGGGTGACGGCCAGGATCTGCCTCGACCTCCTCGGGTCGGCGCGGGTCCGCCGTGAGCGCTACGTCGGAGAGTGGCTCCCCGAGCCGGTTCCCGCCTACGCGTCGCCGGCTGCCGACCCCGCCGAGGCGGTCGAGCGCGCCGACAGCGTCTCGACGGCGCTCCTGCTGGTGCTGGAGACCCTGACGCCCGCCGAGCGGGTGGCTTTCGTGCTGCACGATGTGTTCGCCCTGTCCTTCGCCGAGATCGCCGAGGTCGTGGGGCGGACGCCCGCGGCGTGCCGTCAGCTCGCGACGTCGGCTCGCCGTCACGTGGGGGAGCGCCGCGGTGCGGGGGTTCCTCCGGAACGTCACGCGGCGCTGGTCACAGCGTTCGCCGAGGCGGCGGGGACGGGCCGGCTCGAAGCGCTCGTCGGCGTGCTCGATCCAGAGGTGGTGCTCCGCTCCGACGGCGGCGGCATCGTATCGGCGGCCCGGCACCCGGTGCGCGGGGCCGACGATGTGGCGCGGTTCCTGCTGGGGCTCGCCCGCAAGCTCCCATCGGCGACGTACGAGCGGGTCGTTCACGGCGACGGCGACGGCATCCTCATCCGGCTCGACGGCGCCGTGTCGGCGGTCATTTCGTTCGCGACCGACGGCACGCGCATCACCGACATCTGGATGATGCGAAATCCCGAGAAGCTCGGCAGCTGGCACTGACCGTCATGCGGGCGTCCGGTGCGCGGGGCGGCCGGTAGAATCGGCGACACGCCCGCTCGGGCGCCTCACCCGCATCGCCGCTCACGTCGCAAGGATCCACCATGACCCGCATCTCCGATTCCGGACTCTCCGTCGCCGTCGTCGGCGCCACCGGCCAGGTCGGGACGGTCATGCGCGAGATCCTCGCCGAGCGCTCGTTCCCGATCCGCGAGCTCCGCCTGTTCGCGACCGCCCGCAGCGCCGGGACGTCGGTCGAGTTCGGCGGCGAGACGATCGTGATCGAGGACGTCGCGACGGCCGATCCGGCGGGGATCGACATCGCCCTCTTCAGCGCCGGCGCCACCGGCTCGCGCGCGCACGCGCCTCGGTTCGCGGAGGCGGGTGCGGTCGTCATCGACAACTCCAGCGCCTGGCGCATGGACCCCGAGGTGCCGCTCGTGGTCAGCGAGGTGAACCCGCACGCGATCGAGGATCTCCCCAAGGGCATCATCGCCAACCCCAACTGCACCACGATGGCCGCGATGCCGGTGCTGAAGCCGCTGCATGTCGAGGCCGGCCTCGAGCGGCTCATCGTGAGCACGTACCAGGCGGTGTCCGGCTCCGGTCTCGCGGGGGCGCAGGAGCTCCTCGGCCAGGTCGAGGGCGTCCTTGCGCAGGGCCACACGCTCGACCTCGTCCACGACGGCGGTGCGGTCGACTTCCCGCAGCCCGAGAAGTACGTGGCGCCGATTGCGTTCGACGTGATCCCGCTCGCGGGAAACCTGGTCGACGACGGGCTGAACGAGACCGACGAGGAGAAGAAGCTCCGCAACGAGAGCCGCAAGATCCTCGAGCTGCCGGATCTTCGCGTCGCCGGCACGTGCGTCCGCGTCCCGGTGTTCACCGGTCACTCGCTGTCGATCCACGCGGAGTTCGCGAACGACATCACGCCCGAGCGCGCACGCGAGATCCTCGCCGCAGCCCCGGGTGTCGCCCTCGAAGAGGTGCCGACCCCGCTCCAGGCCGCCGGCAACGACCCGAGCTACGTCGGACGGATCCGCGCGGACCAGTCCGCTCCCGACGGCAAGGGCCTCGTGCTGTTCCTCAGCAACGACAACCTGCGCAAGGGCGCGGCCCTCAACGCCGTGCAGATCGCCGAGCTCGTCGCCGCGCGTCTCACTGCCGCCGTCTGATCTCCTCGCCCTCGCCGTCTCACGGGTTGCCGTGGGTGAAAGATCCGGCGTCCTTGACGGACGCGGGAGGGGCGAGCCGCCGGGGCCGGGGAAAACCGGGCCTAGACTGGGACATCGTGAGTGAACCAGTCGATGTCGTCCTGATCGGCGGTGGCATCATGAGCGCCACCCTCGGAACCCTGCTGAAGCAGCTGCAGCCGGAGTGGAAGATCGTCGTCTGCGAACGGCTGTCGGAGGTCGCTCAGGAGTCCTCCAACGCCTGGAACAACGCGGGCACCGGTCACGCCGCCCTGTGCGAGCTCAACTACATGCCCGAGGCGCCGGACGGTTCGGTCGACCCGGCCAAGGCCGTCGCGATCAACGAGCAGTTCCAGCAGAGCCGCCAGCTGTGGACCTCGCTCATCGAGCGCGGCGTGCTCGACGAGCCCTCGACGTTCATCAACGCGACCCCGCACATGACCTTCGTCCGCGGGGAGCGGGACGTCGCCTACCTCAAGAAGCGCTACGAGGCGCTACGCACCCAGCCCCTGTTCGCGGGCATCGAGTACTCCGAGGACTCCCGCGTCATCAACCAGTGGGCGCCGTTGCTCATGCAGAAGCGTCGCAAGGGCGAGCCGTTCGCGGCGACGCGCGTGCCGGCCGGGACGGATGTCGACTTCGGGGCCCTCACCCGGCAGCTGTTCGCGCATCTCGAGGAGCAGGGCGTCGAGGTCGTCACCAACCGCGAGGTCCGCAACCTCACCCGCGAGAAGGACGGCACCTGGAAGGTGTCGTACCGCCATTCCCTCGGCAAGACGCCCGGCAGCCTCAACGCCCGCTTCGTCTTCGTCGGCGCCGGCGGATGGGCGATCAAACTCCTGCAGCGCTCGGGCATCCCCGAGATCAAGGGCTACGGCGTCTTCCCCATCGGCGGACAGTGGCTGAAGACGAGCAACCCGGCCATCGTCGCCCAGCACAAGGCGAAGGTGTACTCGCAGGCCTCGGTCGGTGCGCCGCCGATGTCGGTGCCGCACCTCGACACCCGGGTGGTCGACGGCGAGGCCTCGCTCCTGTTCGGTCCGTTCGCGACGTTCAGCCCCAAGTTCCTCAAGAACGGCCGCATCACCGACATCGTGGCGCAGGTGCGTCCGGGGAACCTCTGGCCGATGATCAAGGTCGCCATCGACAACCCCAGCCTCATCAGCTACCTGGTGGGTGAGCTCCTCAAGAACCACAAGAAGAAGGTCGAGTCGCTGCGGACCTTCATGCCGACGGCGAAGGACGAGGACTGGGAGCTTCTCCAGGCCGGCCAGCGCGCGCAGGTGATGAAGAAGGACCCCGAGAAGGGCGGCGTGCTCCAGTTCGGGACCGAGGTCGTGAGCTCCGCCGATGGCTCGATCGCCGGCCTTCTGGGTGCTTCGCCCGGGGCCTCCACGGCGGCCTCCATCATGCTGGGGCTTCTGAAGCGGTGCTTCCCCGACCGGATGGCGGAGTGGGAGCCGGCGCTGCGCGACCTCATCCCGAGCTACGGCGACACGCTGAACCCGCGGCCGGAGGTGGCGGAGCAGTCGCTGCGCACGACCGCCGCCGCGTTGCAGATCAACCCCTGATCCAGTGGCGAAACTGTACTTCCGCTACGGCGCGATGAACTCGGGGAAGTCGACCGCGCTGCTGCAGGCCGCCTTCAACTACGAGGAGCGCGGGCAGCACGTGCTGCTGGCCAAGCCCGAGATCGACACGAAGGGCGCGGACCGCATCTCCAGCCGGCTGGGGGTGGACCGGCTGGTCGATTTCCTCATCACGCCGGGCGCCGAGCTGCGGGCGCTGTTCGCCGGACACCGTGAGCGCGTGCGCCGGGTCGCCGAGCAGGAAGCCCTCATCCCCGAGTCCACCGCCACGGGGGCGCGGCCCGACGTGGCGTGCCTCATGATCGACGAAGCGCAGTTCCTCACCCCGGCGCAGGTCGATGATCTGCTGCGGATCGTCGTCGAGGATCGCATCCCCGTGCTCGCGTACGGCATCCGCACCGACTTCCAGACCCGTGCCTTTCCCGGCTCTGCGCGCCTGATGGAGCTCGCGCACAGCCTGGAGGAGCTGAAGACGATCTGCCGGTGCGGGCGCAAGGCGCTGTTCAATGCGCGGCTGGTGGGCGGGCGATTCGTCTTCGACGGCGATCAGGTCGCGATCGATCAGCTGAGCGCGGACCGTGTGACGTACGAGTCGATGTGCGCGGAGTGCTACCTCCGCGAGTCCGGCGGACGTCTCAGCTGAGCCGGGCATCCCTGGCTGGAGTCCCGGACTCCGGTGTTGTAACGTTTCATATCGTCGCTGGCGCGGCCAGACCACACACGGTAATGTGACCAGACCACGGAAGGGAATCATGAGCGACTCCACACCGGCACGCGCCTGGCGCATCGTGCTCGAGAAGATCGAGTCCGACCTCCTCGAAGGTCGCCTCGGCCCCGGCGACCGGCTCCAGCCCGAGCGCGAACTGGCCACGACGCTCGGCGTCGGCCGCTCCAGCGTGCGGGAGGCGCTGCGCGTCCTGGAGGTGATGGGCCTCATCCGCACCGCCACGGGTTCGGGCCCCACCGCCGGTGCGATCGTCACCGCCACCCCTCACGGCGGCCTCGCCCAGTTCCTGCGACTGCAGGTCGCCGCCCAGGGCTTCCCGATCCCCGACGTGTACGAGACGCGGCTCCTCCTCGAGGAGTGGGCGGTCGCCCACCTCGCCGCCGAGGCCGAGCCCGCGCTCGATCCGGCGCGCGCGACCCTGGAGGCGATGGAGGCAGAGGGCCTGACCGCCGAGGAGTTCCTCGCGCTCGACACGCAGTTCCACCTCCGGCTGACCGATGCGGCCGGGAACATCGTGGTGGCCGCCACCATGGCGGGGCTCCGCACGACCATCGAGAGCTACATCCGCGCCGGCGCCGAACGCATCCCGGACTGGCAGGCGACCGCCTCCCGCCTCCGCCACGAGCACGCCGAGGTCGTCCACGCGATCGAGGCGGGCGACGCCGAGCGCGCCCGCGCGGCCCTGCGCGCCCACATCACCGGCTACTACGCCGACGCCGGGCTGCCGGCGCCCGCGCACTCCCTCTGACGGACGACGACCCACCTCGGAAGAAGACATCACCATGGTCCAGCGACAGCTGCCCAAGATCTCCGAGCTCCTGGAGCTCATGCAGTTCAAGACGCCCGAGCTCGACGGCACGAAGCGACGCCTCGAGTCGGCGCTCACGATCGCCGATCTGCGCCGGATCGCCCAGCGTCGCACGCCGAAGGCGGCCTTCGACTACACCGATGGCGCCGCAGAGGGGGAGCTGTCGCTCGCGCGCGCACGGCAGGCGTTCGAGGACATCGAGTTCCACCCCGACATCCTCCGGCCTGCCGAGCACGTGGACACGTCCGTCGAGATCCTCGGCGGACCCTCCGCGCTGCCCTTCGGCATCGCGCCCACCGGATTCACCCGCCTCATGCAGACCGAGGGCGAGGTCGCCGGTGCGTCGGCGGCGGCCGCAGCCGGCATCCCGTTCACACTCTCCACGCTCGGGACCACCTCGATCGAGAACGTGCGGGCCGCGAACCCGCACGGGCGCAACTGGTTCCAGCTGTACGTCATGCGGGAGCGCGAACTGTCGTACGGCCTCGTGAAGCGGGCCGCGGATGCCGGCTTCGACACGCTGATGTTCACCGTCGACACCCCCATCGCCGGGGCGCGGCTGCGCGACAAGCGGAACGGGTTCTCGATCCCGCCCCAGCTCACCGTGGGGACGATCGTCAACGCCATTCCCCGCCCCTGGTGGTGGATCGACTTCCTCACGACGCCCAAGCTCGAGTTCGCCTCGTTCACGACCACCGGCGGCACGGTGGGGGAGCTCCTCAACGCCGCGATGGACCCCACCATCAGCTATGACGATCTCGCCGTCATCCGGGAGATGTGGCCCGGCAAGATCGTGGTCAAGGGCGTGCAGAACGTGCCCGACTCGAAGCGGCTCGTGGACCTCGGCGTCGACGGCATCGTGCTGTCCAACCACGGCGGCCGCCAGCTCGACCGCGCACCGATCCCGTTCCATCTGCTGCCGCAGGTCGTCCGCGAGGTCGGCAAGGACGCCACGGTGATGATCGACACGGGGATCATGAACGGCGCCGACATCGTCGCCTCCGTCGCCCTGGGGGCGAAGTTCACGCTGATCGGCCGTGCGTACCTCTACGGCTTGATGGCGGGCGGTCGGCGCGGCGTCGACCGCACCATCGCCATCCTCCGCTCCGAGATCGAGCGCACCATGACACTCCTGGGCGTCTCGTCGCTGGCCGAGCTGGAGCCGCGTCACGTGACGCAGCTGCAGCGCCTCGCGCCGATCGCGGCACCCGCGCCGCGGCGGGCGCCCACGCGTGTGAAGGCGTAACGGCGCCGTCGCGGAGCCCGCGGATCAGCGGGTCGGCAGCGTCGGGATGAGGTCCTCGAGGTAGGCGATCGTGTCCTCCCAGCCGGTGACGGCGTGGCAGGTGACGCCCATCGCGAGCACCGGGTAGTCGTTCCCGTGCTCGTCCAGACGGTCGCCGACGAACAGCATGTCGTCCAGGGCGATGCCGGTCTGCTCCGCGAGACGCGTCATGCCGTAGGCCTTGTCGATGCCGCGACGCGTGATGTCGACCGAGGTGGAACCGCCCGAACGGACCTCCAGGTCGGGGATGCGCGCGGCCACGGCGTCGCGGAGCGCGTTCTTCTTCGCGCCGGTCGGATCCCAGGCCGTCTTGGCCTCGACGGGGGCGGACTGCCCGAGAGCGGAGAAGGTGATCTGCGACCCGCGATCCTCGAGGATGTCGCCCCAGGTCTCGGACTCCCACACGCCCAGGCGGCGCGCTTCCTCTTCGACGGCCGTGAGCGCGCGGCGCTTCTCGTCGTCAGTGAGGGCGTGCGCATAGACGGTGCGGACGCCGTCGTCCTCGAGCCGGTAGTACTGCGTGCCGCAGGTGGGAAGGAGGTGGAACCGCGCGAGGACGTCGGCTGCGGACGCGGGGAGGCGGTCGACGACCTGCGACTGGAACTGGAGCAGCTGCCCGCCGGAGATGATGGCGACCTCGACGCGCTCGGCCAACTGGAGCAGCAGTTCCCCCATGCGCGGCGAGATCGCGCTCTTGGAAGGGGCGAGCGTGTCGTCGAGATCGAAGGCGACGAGGCGGGGCGTGGTCATGGCGCGGACTCCGTATCGGCGAGTTATGCGAAAGGCTCCGCCCGTGATCGAAATCAAAGGCGGAGCCTTGTGCAGTCGGGGTGACAGGATTTGAACCTGCGGCCTCGTCGTCCCGAACGACGCGCGCTACCAAGCTGCGCCACACCCCGTGGCAACCCTCCGAGTCTACCCCGTTCCGGCGCTCACGCCGAATCGAGGCTCGCCGTGGGCAGCAGGTGCAGCACCGACACTTCGGGACGGCATCCGAAGCGCACCGGTGCGTAGATGGAGTGGCCGAGTCCGGCACTGACGTTGAGCGGCGCTGTGCGGCTCCGATGGCTCCAGATGCTCAGTCCGCGGGCCTGATCGAGGGGGATGTCGCAGTTGGCGACGAGGGCGCTCGGGGAGAACGGGATGCGGACCTGTCCGCCGTGGGTGTGCCCGGCGATCAGCAGGTCGGCGCCGAGGTCGGTGAACGTGTCCAGCACGCGGCGATAGGGCGCATGGGTGACTCCGAGGGTGAGGTCGGCGTCGCGCGGCGCCTGCCACCAGCGCCCGCGGCGGACGCGGGCGAGGGCGTCGGTCGCAGCGTCGAGGTCATCCCAGTCGCGGTGTGCGTCGTTCACCCCGAAGCCGTCGATCGTGAGGCCGCCGACGGTGATGCGCGCGGCCGTGTTGTCGAGGCCGGTCCAGCCGAGCTCGTCGGTGAAGTACGCGTCCATGGCGGGCGTGTCGAGCTGCTCCGCGCGACGCTTGTGACCCGACGGACCGGCGAAGTAGTGCAGCGGGTTGCGCGCCGTCGGACCGACGACGTCGTTGGAGCCGTGCACGAAGTAGCCCGGGATTCCGCGGAGGGGAGCGAAGGCCGCCCGGATGCCGGCGAGACCGTCGGCCTGGCCGAGGTTGTCACCGGTGTTGACGACGAGATCGGGCTGGACCTCCTCGGCGATCTCGGCGATCCACCGCTGCTTGCGGTGCTGCCACGGCGCCATGTGGGCGTCGGAGAGGTGGAGGACGGTCAGCGGGGAGGCGCCGGCGGGAAGGACGGCGAGATCGTGACGGCGGACGGTGAAGAGGTACCGCTCGATCCCGATGCCCCAGATCGCCGAGCCGACGCCGACCGCCCCCACGGCTCCGAGAGCCGTGAGGGCGGTGCGGGCGGCAGCGGGCGCGCTCAGTCGTCGTTCCCGTCGTTGCCGTTGCCGTTCCCGGGGCCACCGCAGGTGGCGGCCTGGTACTGGATCGTGATCTGCGTGTTGCGTCCGACCATCGTTCCGGCAGCCGGGTCGGTGCCGGTGACGACCCCCTGCGGCGGGGCGCCTTCCTGCTCGGTGCACTCGCGATCGATCCTGCCGAACCCGGCGGCGCGCAGGGCGTTCTCGGCGTCGTCGGGCGTTCCGCCCACCGACGGGACGGCCACGCCTTCGCCGTTGCTCGGGGTGATCGTGACGTTCGTGCCGCCCGCGACCCGTCCCGCGCCGGGGCTCTGCTCGACGATCGTGCCGGCCTTCTCGGTCGCGTCGATCGCGTCGGCGACCGTCACCGAGAATCCCTCGGAGCGCAGCGCAGACTCGGCCTCTTCGACGGTCATGCCGATGACGCTCGGAAGAGTGACGTACACCTGCTTGGTGAGCTCCTTGTCGGGGCTCGGGAACGCGTCGCCGCCGAACTTCGCGTTCGCCGCGCGCTGCATGTTGGGCCAGATGTTGTTGCGGATGCGCGAGAGCCGGTACCCCTCGACCCAGTGCTGGTCGAGCTTCTCGAAACCCTCCACGTTGCCGACCCACACGACGGTCGTCACCTCGGTGCTCGAGCCGTCCATCCAGGTGTGCTCGAACTGGTGGATACCGGTCTTGCCGAAGATCGGGGTTCCGTCGTAGGTGCGGGCGCCCGAACCGGTGCCGTCGCCCTGCATGACCGCCTGGAGCGTGTACGCCGTCGTCGAGGCGACCGCCTCGCTCAGCGCACGCTCGCACTTCGTGTCGGGGATCGCGTGCTCGCTGCCGTCGGCGTTGAGCACGCGGTCAATCGCCTTCGACTCGCAGAGGATGCCGTTGGAGGCGACGGCCGCGTAGGCCTGCGCCATGTCGACGGGGGCGACGTTGGCCGAGCCGAGGACATCGTAGGGGGCGTTGTTGCCCTCGGCGATGACCTTGCCGTTTCCGTAGGCGACGCCGAGCTGCCCCGCGACCTCGTTGGTGCTGCACACCGAGATGCGCTCCGCCATCGTCAGGAAGCCGGAGTTCAGCGAGTCCTTCGTGAACCGGTAGATCGAGCCGGTGTACCCGCTGTTGCTCTCGAAGTTGCCGACGTGGCCGGACTGGCCTGAGTTGTCGACCGGCACCGACTGGGTCCCGCCGTCGCAGGTCGTGAGGACCTTGCGATCCTTGCCGACCCGCGCGTTGAGGTACTCGTTGACGGAGTGACCCTGCTGGAGCCAGTTGATGAGGCTGAACATCTTGTAGGTCGAGCCGGCGGGGTGGCCGATGCCGCCGCCGTTGACGTTGCGCACGTTGTAGTTGACCTGGGTGGTGGAGTCGTCGCCGGTCTTCGTGCTGTACGGGCGGTTCTGCACCATCGACAGCACACGGCCGGTGCCGACCTCCACCTGCACGCCGGAAGCGCCGAGGTCCATGTAGTCGACGCTGGCGGGCACGATGTCGATCGCGTCGTTGGCCGCCTTCTGCAGGTCGTAGTCGAGGGTCGTGTAGACCTTCAGGCCGCCACGACGCAGCGCGGCGGCGCGATCTTCCTTCGTCTCGCCGAAGGCGGGATCGGTGCGGATGATCGAGACGACGTACTGGCAGAAGAACTCGGCATTCGTCGCCTGGTCGCAGCCCTGCTTGCGCTGACTGATCTTGGGCTCGATCGGCGAGGCCTTCGCCTCGTCGTACTCGGCCTGCGTGATCTTGCCGTCGTCGAGCATGCGGCCGAGCACGTAGTCACGGCGCTTGAGGGTGTCGGCGTAGCCGTCCTCCGCGCTGTTGCGGGCGTTGCCGTCCTTGTCGGTCCACGACCCCTTGGGCTTGTCGAAGCGATAGGTGTTCGGCTCCTGCACCATGCCGGCGATGGTGGCCGCTTGGGCGATGGTGAGCTTGGCGGCACTGGTGCTGAAGTAGTACTGGGCTGCGGCGCCGATGCCGTAGACGGTGCCGCCGAAGGACGAGATGTTCAGGTAGCCCAGGAGGATGTCGTTCTTCTCGTACTCCTTCTCAAGCTGGATGGCGTAGCGCATCTCCTGGAGCTTGCGCTGGTAGCCCTCGGTGCCCTCGTTGACCGTGGTCTGGAGGAAGCACGCCTGGACCTCTTCCTCGGTCGCGGCGTCGAACTCGCAGTTCTGCTGCAGGACGTTCTTGACGTACTGCTGCGTGATGGTCGAACCGCCTCGGGTGTTGCTGCCCGAGGCGTTGCCGGCGAGCGCCTTCAGGGTGCCCACGAGGTCCACGCCGCCGTGCGAGTAGAAGTTCTTGTCCTCACTGGAGAGGATCGCGTCGTACATCACCGGGTTCACCTGGTCGTAGGTGACGGGGATGCGGTTCTGGTCGTAGAACTGCGCCATCAGCACGTTCTTGCCGTCGGCGTTCTTCTTGTAGATGCGCGTCGGGAGCATGAGCGAGGCGGGCTCGAGATAGCTCGGCATCTTGTCGAACATGGTGATGGCGCTGGAGGCCGCGTATCCGGACACGGCGATGGCGGGGGTCACGGTGGCGGTGATCAACACGCCGGCCACGGTGCTCAGACCGATGAGACCCAGAAGGCCGCCGAGCACGCCGGTGGCTGTCCGTTTCGATTGGGGCATAGGCTTGATCGTAAGGGAATTACCTGGGGGAACCCTCGGTAGGGCCCGCATGCCGCGCCTATCCGCGCCGTCGCAAGGGAGCACCCGATGACCACGTGGGAGTACCTCACCACGCCGCTGCTGATCCACAACACCGCCGCGATCCTCAACAACTGGGGCAAGCAGGGGTGGGAGCTCGTGCAGGTGGTGCCCGGCCCGGAGGGCGGGCTCGTCGCCTACTTCAAGCGTCCCGCCGGCGGCGGTGCCGCCAACGCCGGCCTCGGCGCCGCGGCCCAGGCCGCCCAGCAGTTCGAGGAGGCGTGATGACCGTCTCGCAGCGTCTGGCCGAGCTCGGCATCGCGCTTCCCCCCGTCGTCCCGCCCGTCGCCGCCTACGTGCCTGCGACCGTTCACGGCGGTCTCGTCTACACGGCGGGTCAGCTTCCGATGGTCTCGGGCGTCCTGCCCGCGACCGGCAAGGTGGGCGACGGGCACGGTCTCGTCCCGCCCGCCGACGCGCAGGCCTACGCCCGCCAGTGCGCGCTGAACGCGATCGCGGCGGCCGCGGCGGCTGCGGGCGGCGTGGACAACCTCGCCCGCGTCGTGAAGGTCACGGGCTTCGTGGCGTCCGTCCCGGAGTTCACCGGGCAGCCCGTCGTCATCAACGGCGCGAGCGAACTGCTCGGCCAGGTCTTCGGCGAGGCAGGCGTCCACGCGCGCTCCGCCGTCGGCGTCTCGGTGCTGCCCCTCGACAGCCCCGTCGAGGTCGAGGTCGTCTTCGCCCTCGCCTGACCCCCGCTCGTCCCACTTCCGGCGCCTGTTGTCCCACTTTCGGTGGGCCATGTCCCGATCCGTCCGTTGTTGTCCCACTTTCGGTGGGCTATGTCCCACTTTCGGTCGCTGAGAGTGCCTCCGAACGACCGAAAGTGGGACATGCCTGCGCCACAGGACATGCCTGCGCCACAGGAGATGCCTGCGCCACAGGATGCTCCCGCTACTTCACCTGCGCCGAGATCACCGACATCACGGCGGTGTCGGCGAGGGTCGTCGTGTCGCCGACCTCGCGCCCCTCGGCGACGTCTCGCAGCAGGCGGCGCATGATCTTGCCGGAGCGCGTCTTGGGGAGCTCGCCGACGATGTAGACGTCGCGAGGCCGCGCGATCGGTCCGATCTGCTCGCCGACCCACGACCGCAGCGTGCCGGCGAGGCCTTCGGGGGAGTGGGCGTCGAGGTAGGACTGCTTGATGATGACGAAGGCCACCACGGCCTGACCGGTCGTCTCGTCGGACGCGCCCACGACGGCCGCCTCGGCGACGGCCTCGTTGCCGACGAGGGCGGACTCGATCTCGGTCGTCGACAGGCGATGCCCCGACACGTTCATCACGTCGTCGACGCGTCCGAGGAACCAGACGTCGCCGTCGTCGTCCAGGCGCGCGCCGTCGCCGGCGAAGTAGAAGCCCTGCTTCTCGAACTTCTCCCAGTACGTCTCGCGGAAGCGCTCCGGGTCGCCCCAGATGCCGCGCAGCATGCTCGGCCATGGCTCGGTGATGACGAGGAGGCCGCCGTTGCCGTTGCCCACGTGCTCGCCGTTGTCGTCGACGACGTCGATCGAGATGCCCGGGAGCGGCACCTGGGCCGAGCCGGGCTTGGTCTCGGTGACACCCGGAAGGGCGGACACCATGATCGCGCCGGTCTCGGTCTGCCACCACGTGTCGACGATGGGCGCCGTCTTGCCGCCGATGATCTTGCGGTACCACATCCACGCCTCGGGGTTGATGGGCTCGCCGACCGAGCCCAGCAGGCGCAGGGACGACAGGTCGAACTTCTGCGGGATCGCGCGGCCGAGCTTCATGAACGAGCGGATCGCCGTCGGCGCGGTGTAGAGGACGGTCACGCCGTACTTCTCGACGAGTTCCCACCACCGGCCGGGGTGGGGCGTGTCGGGCGTGCCCTCGTAGAGCACCTGGGTGGCGCCGTTGGCCAGTGGGCCGTAGGCGACGTAGGAGTGTCCGGTGATCCAGCCGATGTCGGCCGTGCACCAGAACACGTCGCTCTCGGGGTGGAGGTCGTGGACCGCCTTGTTGGTGAACGTGGCCTGGGTGAGGTATCCGCCGGAGGTGTGCAGGATGCCCTTCGGCTTCCCCGTCGTGCCGGAGGTGTAGAGGATGAACAGGGGGTTCTCGGCGGGGAAGGGCTGCGCCTCGTGGTCGCCCGATGCCGCGGGCACGACGTCGTGCCACCAGACGTCGCGGTCGGCGTTCCACGGCACCTCGTCGCCGGTGCGACGGACCACGAGCACGTGCTCGACGGTTCCCTGCGGCCCTGCGCCCCGGTCGGCCAGCGCCTGATCGACGGCCGGCTTCAGGGGGGAGGTCCGTCCCTTGCGGTAGCCGCCGTCGGCGGTGATGACGAGCTTCGCGCCCGCGTCGTCGATGCGGGTGCGCAGGCTGTCGGCCGAGAATCCGCCGAAGATGACGGAGTGGATCGCGCCGACGCGGGCGACGGCGAGCATCGCGGCGATCGCCTCGGGGATCATCGGCATGTAGATCGCCACGCGGTCGCCCTGGCCGACGCCGAGGTCGCCGAGGACGTTCGCCACCCGTTTGACCTCATCGGTGAGCTCCGCGTAGGTGATCCGGCGCTCGTCGCCGGGCTCGCCCTCCCACAGCAGCGCGACGCGGTCGCCGTTGCCTGCGTCGACGTGACGGTCGAGGCAGTTGTACGCGACGTTCAGCTCGCCGTCGGCGAACCACTGCGCGAAAGGAGGGTTGGACCAGTCCAGCACCTGCGTGAAGGGGGTGTGCCAGTGCAGCGCTCGGGCCTGCTCCGCCCAGAACGCTTCTCGGTCGGCGGCGGCCTCACGGTACAGATCGGCAGTCGCAACGGCGTTTTCGGCGAATTCCGGGCTCGGGGGGAACCGGCGGTCCTCGTTCAGCAGGTGGTCGATCTGGCTGCTCATGCGCGCTCCTTTGCGGCTTGTGCTCACGGGACGACGGCGGGCTCCGTGACGATTCCGGTCAATCTAGCCCGGCCGCAAAACCAGCCACTACCGCCGATAGTGGGTGGGCCCTGCACACCGATATATCAGTTCGCCACGCGCCATCGGTGTTTTGCGGTGATAGAGGCGTTGCGTATGCTCGGTCCCGGCCGAACTCAGATTCTGGCGCAACGGCGTTCCGCGATCCCCCGTAGCGGCGTCGTTCCGGGCGGCATCCTTCCCCCCAAAGGATGCCGCCCCTCTCCATCTCGGGGACTCCTCCCCAGACGGCCGCTTTGCGCGCCGCTCCACGGGTCGAGCGAACGCGACGATCCCGCCGTCGGGCCCGACCTACCGTCGTGCCATGCCCGAGGCCTTCGTCGTCCGCCCCCGCAGCGACAGCATTCCGCCCGTCGACGTGCCGACGCCGGCTGTTCGCGTCGCAGACGCGGTACCGCCGGTGACGGCGACGTCGCCGGTGTCGGGTCGGCGCGGATCCCGGCCGCGGCCGCCGCGCGCGGTGCCCGACCATCCCGCGGTCGCATCGCTCGCACCGCACCTGTCCGATCCCGAGGTGACCGATGTCTTCGTCAACGGCGTCGACGGGCTGTTCGTCGACCGCGGGCGCGGCGCCGAGCGGATCGCCGGATGGCGGGCGGACGAGCAGGCGGTGCGCGATCTCGCCGTCGCCCTCGTCGGGCTCGGCGGCCGTCACCTCGACGACCTGACGCCGCTCGTCGACGTACGGTGGGAGCAGGGTGCGCGCGTCCACGCCGTCCTTCCTCCGGTGGCCCGCGGCGGCGCCGCGATCTCGATCCGTCTCCCCTCCGCCGAGCGGCTCAGCCTCGATGACCTCGGGCGGCGCGGCATGGTCGACTCAGCCGGCGCCGACCGCCTCACCGCCCTCGTCAGCGGACGCGTGAACACCCTCGTCACCGGCGCCACCGGGGCGGGCAAGACGACACTGCTCGCGGCGCTGCTCGCTCTCGTCCCCGCCACGGAGCGGATCATCACGATCGAGGACGTCGCGGAACTGCGGATCGACCATCCGCATCACGTCAGTCTCGAGGCGCGGCAGGCCAACCTCGAAGGCGCCGGAGCGGTCGGCCTGGCGCGTCTGGTCCGAGAGGCGCTGCGGATGCGTCCGGACCGCCTGGTGGTGGGGGAGTGCCGCGGCGACGAGGTGCGCGAGCTGCTCACCGCGCTGAACACCGGGCATGACGGCGGCGCCGGCACGCTGCACGCGAGCGGCATCGCCGACGTGCCCGCCCGGCTGGAGGCGCTCGGGGCGCTCGCGGGCATGAGCGACCGAGCCGTCGCGCGCCAGGCTTCCAGCGCGATCGGCGCCATTGTCCACGTCGAGCGCGGCCCCGACGGTCGCCGTCGGGTGGCAGGTGTCGCGAGACTGACCGTCAGCGACGGACGTCTGGGCGTCGAGGATCTCGCATGAGGCGCGATCCGACGTCGACGCGCCGCGGCGCGACGGATGCGGGCGACGCGATGGACGTCGCCGTCAGCGTGCACCGGCTCGCCGTGCTGCTGCAGGCCGGACTGGCGCCGGCACGCGCGTGGCATCACGTCGCCGCAGCCGGTGCGGAGCCCTCATCTCCCGTCGCACCCGACCCGGGAGCGATCCCCGACGAGCTGGACAGCCGGGGAGGTGCGTGGCGCGAGGTCGCCGTGGCATGGCGGGTCGCCACCACCGTCGGCGCGCCGCTCGCCCCGAGCCTGCGGGCGATCGCCGACGCCCTGCGGGGCGCGGAGCAGGCGCGCGCGGACGTGGTCGTGGCCTTGGCCGAGCCCACCACGACCGCGCGCCTCATCGCCTGGCTTCCGCTGCTGGGCGTCGTGCTGGTGTTCGCGTTCGGCTTCGACGTGTCGACGATGCTGGTCCACCCCGTCGGCCTCGCCTGCACGACCGGCGGCGTCGGCCTGATGGTCGCGGCACGCCGGTGGACGGCGGCGCTGGTGCGCCGCGCGCAGCCGCCTCCGGGTGTCGCCGGGTGGGAGCATGACCTGGTGTCGATCGCCCTCACCGGTGGCGTCTCGATCGACCGTGCGCTCGAGGTCGTGACCGCGGCGGGGTGCCCCTCGGCTCCTGCGGCCACAGCCGCCACGATCGCCCTCTCGCGCAGTTCGGGGGCTCCCGCGGTCGAGCTCCTGCGCGCCGAGGCCGAGGATCGCCGCCTCGCTGCACGCACGGAGGGCAGGCTCCGCGCCGCGCGCCTCGGGGGGCGGCTGCTCCTCCCGCTCGGTGCCTGCAACCTGCCCGCCTTCCTGCTGCTCGGTGTCGCCCCGATGCTGCTGTCGGTGCTCGCCTCGTCATCCGTCGTCTTCTAGTCGTCTCGTCTCTAGTCGTCCGTGTCCGCCCGCCCCGTCCTGAAAGGAAACCCCATGATCCATCCCTCACCCGCCCGCCGCGTCGCACCGTTTCCGACCCTTCCGCCCCTGACCGCACGCCGGAGCGCACGCCTGTTCGGCGACGACACCGGAGCCGCGACCGCCGAGTACGCCATCGCCACGATGGCCGCCGTGGCCTTCGCCGGTCTGCTGGTCGTCATCATGCGCAGCGACGAGGTGCGCGGGATCCTCACGGATCTCGTGCGTCGGGCGCTGACGGTCGAATGACCCTGCACCGCCACGAATCCCTGCACCGCCGCGATGCCCTGCACTGTGATGAGCGCGGCTCGGTGGCGGCGGAGTTCGCCGTCGTCGTACCCGCGGTCGTCCTGGTCGTGCTCCTGGCGGCGACGACCCTGACCGCCTCCGGGCGCCAGGTTCGCCTCGAGCAGGCGGTGGCCCAGGGCGCGCGCCTGGCGGCGCGCGGGGAGAGCGACGAGCGCGTGCGTGCGGCTGCCCTGGCGCTCGTCGACGGCGTCCGGGTCTCGATCCGCGCCGACGGCGAGTTCGCGTGCGTGGACGCCACCGTCTCCTCGGGCGTCCCGCTGCCGCTGCCGCCGCTGCGGGCAACGGGCTGCGCCCTGGCGGGCGGGCTCTGATGGCGGGCGTCGCCCTCGTCGTCGGGGCGCTCGCCGTTACCGCGACGCTGGCGGTCGGGTGCGCAGCCGCGGGGGCGGCGTCCGTACGGGCGGTCAGGCTCACGGCCGCAGCCGATGCGGCGGCGCTGGCCGCCGCCGATGCGGCGACCGGAGCCGTGGCCGGAGCGCCGTGCCCCCGCGCCGCCGAGCTCGCCGCACGCGCCGGGGCGGCGCTCGAGGACTGCGTCGTCGCGGGGGTCACCGTGACCGTCGTGGTGGGCGTGGCCGTCGGTCCCTTCCGGGCGAGGTCGTCGGCTCGTGCCGGTCCTGCGCCGTGAGAGAACAACGCCCTCCCCGCGGCGGGGCGGATCGGGCTCCCAGCGATTGCACCCTCTCGCGGTGTGTATGGTGTGCAACGAAGAAAGGACGCCAGTGGCTGAAGGCAGCAAGGGCACGCGGAGCACGGGCGGAGCTCGGAGCGGAGCGGGCAAGGGCGAGACGGGGAAGAAGCTCGTCATCGTCGAGTCGCCGACCAAGATGAAGTCGATCCAGGGCTACCTGGGCGACGGCTACGAGGTGCTCAGCTCGGTCGGTCACATCCGCGACCTCGCCGAGAAGAAGGACATTCCCGCAGAGCTGAAGAAGACCTCCGTGGGGAAGTACTCGATCGACATCGAGAACGACTTCACCCCTCTTTATGTCGAGAGCGACCGCGGCAAGAAGACCGTCGCCGAGCTCAAGCGCGCCCTGAAGACCGCCGACGAACTCCTGCTGGCCACCGATGAGGACCGCGAAGGAGAGGCCATCGCGTGGCACCTCCTCGAAGCGCTCAAGCCCAAGGTGCCGGTCAAGCGCATGGTGTTCCACGAGATCACCCCCGATGCGATCCGTGCCGCCGTCGACAACACCCGCGAGCTCGACCTCGCCCTCGTCGACGCGCAGGAGACCCGCCGCATCCTCGACCGCCTCTACGGCTGGGACGTCTCCGACGTGACGCGGCGCAAGGTCGGCCAGGGCACCTCCGCCGGTCGCGTGCAGTCGGCCGCCACACGCCTCGTCGTCGACCGCGAGCGTGAGCGCATGGCGTTCGTCTCCGCCTCGTACTGGGACGTCGAGGCCCTCGCCGCGAAAGCCGCCGCCGAGGCGTTCGCGACGCGCCTCTCCCGCCTCGACGGCGCGCCGCTCGCCCGCGGCACCGACTTCGACGACCGCGGTGAGCTGAAGAAGGCCGTCGTCGTCCTCACCGAGGCCCAGGTGCGCGAGCTCGCAGCCGCCATCGACGCCGCCGGCACCGCCACGGTCACGGCCGTCGAGGCCAAGCCCGGCACCCGCAGCCCGAAGCCCCCCTTCACGACCTCGACCCTCCAGCAGGAGGCGGGACGCAAGCTCTCGATGAGCGCGAAGCACGCCATGGGCGTCGCACAGCGGCTCTACGAGAAGGGGTACATCACCTATATGCGTACCGACTCGACGGCTCTGTCGACGCAGGCCGTCACGGCGGCGCGCTCGCAGGCCGTCGCGCTCTACGGCGACAAGGCGGTGCCGGCCAACCCCCGCAGCTACCGCAACAACAGCAAGAACGCGCAGGAGGCGCACGAGGCGATCCGTCCCTCCGGGGAGGACTTCCGCACCCCCGCGTCGGTGGCCTCCGGCCTCGACCGCGACGAGCTGCGCCTGTACGACCTCATCTGGAAGCGCACGATCGCCAGCCAGATGGCCGACGCCAAGTACGAGACGACGACGGTGACCCTCGAGGTCGCCGCCGGATCCCAGGTCGCCGCTTTCACCGCCTCCGGAACGGTGTACACCTTCAAGGGCTTCCTCGACGCGTACGAAGAGGGCCGCGACGAGAAGCGCAGCGACTCCGACAAGGCCGACGATCAGGCCCTGCCCGTCCTCGCCGTCGGCGATGTGCTGAGCCTGCGTGACGTCGAGGCGAAGGGGCACGCGACGAGCCCCAAGCCGCGCTACACGGAGGCCTCCCTCGTCAAGGCGCTCGAAGAGAAAGGCATCGGCCGTCCGTCGACCTTCGCGAGCATCATCGACGTGATCCTCAACCGCGGCTACGTCACCAAGCGCGGGCAGGCGCTCGTCCCCAGCTGGCTCGCCTTCAGCATCGTCCGCCTGCTGGAGCAGCACTTCTCCGACCTCGTCGACTACGACTTCACGGCCGCCCTCGAAGACGACCTCGACGCCATCGCCCGCGGCGAGCAGGACCGCGCCGAATGGCTCCGGAAGTTCTACTTCGGCGCCGACGACCACGTGGGGCTGCGCAACGTCGTCGACAACCTCGGCGACATCGACGCGCGGGAGATCAACTCCACGCCCATCGGCGATGTCGCGGTGCTGCGCTTCGGCCGCTACGGGCCCTACCTCGAAGTCCCCGGCGACGAGGAGACCCCGCGCCGCATCAACGTCCCCGACGACCTCGCGCCCGACGAGCTGACGCCCGAGAAGGCGCGCGAGCTCATCGACGCCCCGGTGGGCGGCGACCGCGTGCTCGGGCAGAATCCCGAGAACGGGCGCGACATCGTGGTCAAGGACGGGCGGTTCGGACCGTACCTCGAAGAGCTCCTCCCCGAGGCGGAGGCCCCGGTCGAGGAAGCCCCGAAGAAGCGCGGTGCGAAGAAGGACGTCGCGCCCAAACCCCGCCGGGCGTCCCTCTTCAAGAGCATGTCGCCCGAGACCATCGACCTCGACACCGCGCTGAAGCTCTTCGGCCTGCCGCGCGTCGTCGGGCAGGACCCCGAGACGGGTGCCGACATCACCGCCCAGAACGGCCCCTACGGTCCGTACATCAAGAAGGGCACCGACTCTCGCAGCATCGGGAGCGAAGAGCTCATCTTCGACATCACGCTCGAGCAGGCGCTCGAGATCTACGCGCTGCCGAAGTACGCCAACCGTGCGGCGACCTCCCTCAAGGAGTTCGACGCCGACCCGGTGAGCGGCAAGCCGATCCGGATCAAGGACGGCCGCTTCGGCGCATACGTCACCGACGGCACGACGAACGTGACCATCCCGCGGGGGCAGACGCCCGACGACATCACCTTCGAGATCGCCGTGGAGATGCTGGCCGAGAAGCGCGCGAAGGGCCCCGCACCCAAGCGCACGACCCGCCGCGCCACGACCACGCGCAAGACGCCGGCGAAGAAGAAGTGACCGCGGACGGTCCGATCACCGGCGCGCAGCCCGCCTCCGCCGCGGGGGTGTGGATCACCTTCGAGGGCGGCGACGGGTCGGGCAAGACGACCCAGGCCGCCCTCCTGGAGGAGTGGCTGCGAAGCCGGGGACGCACCGTCGTGCGCACGCGGGAGCCCGGTGGCACCGAGGTCGGCGTCCTCATCCGCGACATCGTGCTCCACCACCGCGGCGACATCGCACCGCGCGCCGAAGCGCTCCTGTACGCGGCCGATCGCGCCCATCACGTCGCCACGCTCGTCCAGCCCGCCCTCGACCGGGGCGAGATCGTGATCCAGGACCGCTACCTGGACTCGTCCGTCGCCTATCAGGGCGCCGGCCGGGTGCTCGACCCCGACGAGATCCGCAACCTGTCGCTCTGGGCCGCCGACGGGGCGCTGCCCCACCTCACCGTGCTGCTCGACATCGATCCGGCCGCGGCGCGCCACCGGCTCGACGCCGACGACAAGCCCTTCGACCGGCTCGAGGCCGAGAAGTCCGACTTCCACGGACGCGTGCGCTCCGCCTATCTGGCGCTCGCCGCGGCGGAACCCGAGCGGTTCCTCGTGCTCGACGCCACGCGCGACATCGACGAGCTGGCCGCCGCCGTGCGAGAACGCGTGGCCACCGCCCTGGGCTGACGGCACCGCCCGCGGGACGAGGTCGGTGCCACACCGTAGGCTGGTCGGCATGACGACGGCCCCCGGCTCCCCTGCGACCGCCGCGTCGACGACGCCTGTCGGGCAGGTGCCGTGGGGCGAGGTCTGGGGGCAGGACGACGCCGTCGCACAGCTGCAGGCCGCTGCCTCCGACCCGGCCCAGCTGGCGCACGCCTGGCTCATCACCGGCCCGCCCGGATCGGGCCGCTCCACCCTCGCCTACGCCTTCGCGGCGGCCCTCATCGCCGAGCCGGGCGACGAGACCGCGATGCGGCAGGTGCTCGCCGGCACCCACCCCGACCTCGCGGCCCTCCGCACCGAAGGGGTCATCATCTCGATCAAGGATGCGCGCGCCCTCGTCGAACGCTCCTACTTCGCGCCGTCTCTGGGGCGCTACCGGGTGATCGTCATGGAAGACGCCGACCGCATGGTCGAGCGCACCAGCAACGTCCTCCTCAAGGCCCTCGAGGAGCCGCCCGAGCGCACGGTCTGGGTCCTGTGCGCACCGAGCGACGCCGACCTGCTGCCCACCATCCGGTCGCGGGTGCGCACCCTGCGCCTGCGTGAACCCGACGTCGAGGATGTCGCCCGTCTCATCGTCCAGCGCACCGGGGCGGATCCCGCCATCGCCGAGCAGTCCGCCCGGCTCGCCCAGCGCCACATCGGCATGGCGCAGCGACTCGCCACCGACGAGGCGGCCCGGGCCCGCCGCGACGAGACGCTGCGCGCGGTCCTGCGGGTGCGGGGAGTCAACGACGCCGTCGAGGTGGCTGCACGCATCGTGCAGCTGGCGACCGACGACGCCAAGTCGCTGACCGCCGAGCGCGACGAGGCCGAGCGGGAATCGCTCCTGCGCACGCTCGGGATCCCGGCCGGCGCCGCGGTCCCGCCCGCTGTCCGCGGCCAGCTGAGCGCCCTCGAAGAAGACCAGAAGCGGCGCGCGACACGGAGCCTCCGCGACGGCATCGACCGCGTGCTGACCGACCTCGAATCGATGTACCGCGACACGCTCATGATCCAGTTCGGTCGCTCCGACGGACTCATCAACCGGGAACTCTCCGAGGAGCTCGCGGGGCTCGCCGCCGCCTGGAACCCGGAGCGCACCCTCACCGTGCTCGACCAGATCTCCCTCACCCGCACGAACCTCGAAGGCAACGCCGCGCCGGCACTGGCCCTCGAGAGCATGCTGATCACCGTCGCCAGCGGAAGGACCCCGTGAACCGTCCCCGTCGTCTCGTCGCCGTCATCGCCACCGCCGTCGCCGCCACGCTGGCGCTCAGCGCCTGCGGCATCCTCTGGGATCCGAAGACCCCGGACGGAGCGTCGTCGGCCCCGTCGCAGAGCCCGAACCTCGACGACGTCCCCGCAGGCTTCGAGGACTTCTACGCCCAGAGCCTGTCATGGGACAGGTGCGAGGGAGCCGACGAGGGCGCGTACGACTGCACCACAGTGACCGCGCCGCTGGACTGGACCGACCCCAGCGCGGGCGAGATCGAGCTGGCCGTCATCCGCCGCGCCGCGGACGACACGGCGCGAGGGTCGCTGCTGACCAACCCCGGCGGTCCGGGAGCAAGCGGCTACGACCTCATCGCCGACGGTGCGCTGTTCGCCGTCGGCGAGGAGCTCGCGGCGGCGTACGACGTCATCGGGTTCGATCCGCGCGGCGTCGGACGCTCCACGGCCGTGACCTGCCTCGACCCGGAGGAGATGGACGCGTACCTCTTCGACATCCCCGCCGACCCCCGCGGGAGCGCGGGATGGGAGGCGGAGCTGACCGAGCGCAACGACGAGTTCGTGGCGGCGTGCATCGACGGCAGCGACGGCATCCTCCCGTACATCACCACCGACAACGCGGCCCGCGACCTCGACCTGCTCCGCGCCGTGCTCGGCGACGCGCAGCTGAACTACCTCGGCTACTCCTACGGGACGTTCCTCGGCGCCACCTACGCGAAGCTGTTCCCGGCCAAGGTCGGGCGTCTCGTGCTCGACGGCGCCATCGATCCGTCCATCCCGGGGCTGGACGTCGGCACGACCCAGGCGGTCGGCTTCGAGTCGGCGCTGCGGGCGTACATGGCCGATTGCCTCGAGGGCGGGGACTGCCCGTTCTCGGGGACGGTCGACGAGGCGATGGCCGATCTCGGCACCCTGCTGGCCAGCGTCGACCGCAACCCCCTCCCCGCCTCCGATGGGCGCGAGCTCGGTGCGGACTCCCTGATGACCGGCATCATCGCGGCGCTCTACGCCCAGGAGAGCTGGAGCTACCTGACGATGGCGCTCGAGGACGCCCTCTCGGGCGATCCCGACACGGCCTTCCTCCTCGCCGACTTCTACTACGGGCGGGCCGCCGACGGGACCTACGAGGACAACTCGACCGAGGCTTTCCGCGCCTACAACTGCATGGACTACCCCCTCGACACCGACGAAGCCGACCAGGCGGCCGCCGAGGCGATCGTCGCCGAGAAGGCCCCGACCATCGCCCCCTACTGGCAGGGCGTCGACGTCTGCGCGGTGTGGCCGGCGGAGCCTACCGGCGTGCGGGAGCCGATCACCGCCGAAGGTGCCGCGCCGATCGTCGTCGTCGGCACCACGAACGACCCCGCCACCCCGTACTCGTGGTCAGAGTCGCTCGCCGAGCAGCTGTCGTCGGGCGTGCTGGTCACGCGGGTCGGCGAGGGGCACACCGGGTTCAACAAGGGCAACGCGTGCGTCGACGACGCGGTCGTCGCGTACCTGATCGACGGCACCGTCCCCGAGGACGGCCTCCGCTGCGAGTGAGTCGCGGACTCAGCGAGTTCCGTGGGCTCAGCGAGTTCCGTGGGCCCAGCGGACTCAGCGCCGCAGGATGCGCCGCGCGAGCCCGTTGCCCAGGAACTGCACGAGCTGCACGATCACGATGATCACGAGGACGGCGGCCCAGGTGACCCACGGGTTGAACTGCTTGAAGCCGTAGACGATCGCGAACTCGCCGAGTCCGCCCGCCGCGACCGCGCCGGCGATCGCCGTCATGTCGACCAAGGCGACGACGATGAACGTGTAGCCGAGCACGAGCGGGCCGAGCGCTTCGCGGGGGACGAGGCGGAAGAGGATGCGGGCGCGGCTCGCGCCGGCGGCTCGTGCCGCCTCGATGACGCCCGGGCGCACGGTGAGCAGGTTCTGCTCGACGATGCGACTGATCGCGAACAGCGACGCGATCGTGATCGCGAAGACGCCGAAGTTGGCGCCGATGCCCGGGATGCCGATGCCGCGCGCGAGCGGCTGCACCGCCGCGAGCAGGATGACGAACGGGATCGGGCGGAAGAAGTTCACGACCACGTTGAGGACCGCGAACACGGGACGGTTCGGGAAGAGGCTCCCGGGCCGCGTCGCGTACAGGAGCGTGCCGAGGAGCAGACCGAGGATGCCGCCGAGGACGAGGGCGAACGTGACGATGTACAGCGTCTCGTAGGTGGCGTCCAGCAGCTCGGGGAGCAGGTCGATGAGCCTATCCACGCGGGTCCTCCTCGATGAGCGGGGCATGGGCGCCGGCTGCGGCGATCGCCTGCTCGACGGCATCGGCGTCGCCGGTCAGTGCCAGCGTGAGATGTCCGAACACGCGACCGCCGATGTCGGTGATCCCGCCGTGGATCAACTCGAATCGCACACCGTGGGAGGCCAGGGCGGCGAACACGTCGGACTGAGCGACGTCGCCGTCGCGGAGGCTGAAGGTGACGATCCGGCCCGGATGCCGCGCGCGCAGCGCCTGCAGCTCGTCGCCGGCCGGCACCTCGTCGATGATGCTCGCGACGAAGCGCCGCGTCGCGGGATGCCCGGGCGCGGAGAGGATGTCGAACACGGCGCCGTCCTCAATGACGCGACCGCCCTCCATGACCACGACGCGGTCGGCGAGCGAGCGGATGACGTCCATCTCGTGGGTGATCACGAGGATCGTCACGCCGAGCTCGGCATTGACGCGGCGCAGCAGCCCCAGCACCTCCTGGGTCGTCTCCGGGTCGAGGGCGCTCGTCGCCTCATCGGCCAGGAGGATGCGGGGGCTCGTCGCCAGGGCGCGGGCGATCCCGACCCGCTGCTTCTGGCCCCCCGAGAGCTGCTCGGGGAACGCCTTCGCCTTGTCGGACAGGCCCACGAACTGCAGCAGCTCAGCGACCCGCGCGGCGATCTCGCCGCGCGGCCGGCCGGAGACCTCCAAGGGGTAGGCGATGTTGCCGGCGACCGTCCGCGAGTCGAACAGATTGAACTGCTGGAAGATCATGCCGATGTCGCTGCGCAGCGCCCGCAGGTCGCGTTCGCGGAGGCGGGTGATGTCGCGCCCGTCGATCTCGACCGTGCCGCTCGTGGGCACCTCGAGGGCGTTGACGAGACGCAGGACGGTGGACTTGCCGGCGCCCGAGTATCCGATGATGCCGGTGATGGATCCGGCGGCGACCTCGAGGGAGACATCGTCGACGGCGACCACCGGCGCGCCGCCGCGGGCTGCCGCCGGGAAGGACTTGGTCACGCCGGAGAGGCGGATCAGCGTCATGGGGTTCCTTCGTGACATGCGCACGCGGCCCGCTCGGTCGAACGGGCCGCGTGCGCGGTGCGTCTGGCGGACGCGACTACTGAGTGGCGCGGATGTCGTCCTCGACGCTGTGGAGCGAGGTGAGGAGGTCTTCCACCGGGGTCTTGACCAGCACCGCGGTGTTCCCCGAGGCCTCCTGCACGCCGTCGAGGACCTCCTGGGTGTTCTGGTAGATCTCGACGAGCTTCAGGTACGTCGGGTTCTCCGCATCCTCGGCGCGGGCCGCGAAGATGTTCACGTACGGCAGGGCGTTCGGGTCGGACGGGTCGTCGGTCGCGATCGCGTCGGCGAACGTCAGTCCCGCATCCTCGACGAAATCGTTGTTGATGATGGCGGCCGCGACGTCGGGGAGCGAGGTCGCCGTGAATGCGGCGTCGAGCGCCTCGACCTTCACCTTCGAGGTGTCCAGCACATCGGCGACCGTCGAGAACGGCGAGCCGCCGTCCTTCAGCTCCACGAGCCCGGCGGACTGGAGGACGAGGAGCCCGCGGGCCTGGTTCGACTCGTCGTTGGGGACGGCGACCGTCTCGCCGGCGGGGATGTCGGCGGCCGACGCGTACTTCGTCGAGTACAGCCCGAGCGGGTAGATCGCCGTGGCGCCGATCGGCACGAGGTCGTCGGAGGCGTTCACGTTGTAGGTGGCGAGGTAGATCACGTGCTGGAACTGGTTCAGGTCCAGCTCGCCCGCCGAGAGCGCGGGGTTGGGCTGCGTGTACTCGCTGAAGTCGACGAGCTCGACCTCGATGCCCTCGGCGGCCGCCGCCTCCTGGTAGGCCGTCCAGTACGGGTCGCCGGCGCCCACGACGCCGATCCGCACGGGTCCGGTGGACTCGGGGGGCGCGCTGGAGGCGCCGGGCTCGGGGGCTCCGCCGGCGCACGCGCTCAGCAGCAGGGCGAGGGGGAGGGCCAGGGTGGCCGCTCGCAGGAACTTCTTCGACATGGTGGTGCTCCTTGTGGTTCAGGGCACCGCGGACGCCTCCGTAGGAGAGCACGGGGCGTCGAACACGATCGGGACCGCGCTCGCCTCGTCGCGGTGCCTTGACGACCGTACGTGGGCGCCCGCCGCGTGCCGAATCGGGCTGTAACACGCCGACACCGCGGCCGCTTCTGCGCGGTTCGCGGCACCCGCGCCGACCCTGTAAGATCGTTGATCGTGCATGCGACAGCAGAGCACGCGCCACCTTAGCTCAGACGGCAGAGCGATTCACTCGTAATGAATAGGTCAAGGGTTCGATTCCCTTAGGTGGCTCCGACCAGCAAGGCCCGTCGCTCGGCGGGCCTTCGTCGTAGGATCGGCAGCCCGCAGCGGTGGTCGGTCGAAGGGCTCCAGGAGGCCGGGTGGACGCGCTCGATGCGGTGATCGAGATCTTCACGTGGCTCGGCTTCATCGGGGCGTTCGTGTTGGGTGTCGCGGCGGTCGTCGCCTGGGTCGCCGACGGCACCTGGCTTCCCGCCGAGGGTCTCGTGGACCGCGAGGATGAGGGCACCTTCGTCCGCTGGTACGACGCCGACGGCGACGCGAACAGCGCCCGGGTGAGCGAGCACGACGCGAGCGCGCTGGACGGCGTCGACCGCATCGGCATCTGGTACCGCTACGGGTGGCGCGATCGGATGCGGCTCAGCCGCCGAGCGCCGGTGCTCCGCGCGGTGGTCTGGGCGGCCGTGGCTTCCCTGTCCCTCGGCGTCGTCGCCCTCGTGACGTCCTGGGTGCTCCTCTTCGCACGCGGCTGACCCGGGCGGGGTGGTCGCGTCGGTCAGGCGAGGGCCAGGAGTGCACCCGCCGCGAGGGCGAGGGCGAGACCTGTCCACTGGATGCGCGCGATGTGCTCGCGGAGCACGAGTGCGGCCAGCAGCACGGTGCCCGCGGGGTAGAGCGCCGTGAGCGCCGAGACGACGGCCAGGTCTCCCCCCGACCGCAGCGCGAGCACCAGCAGCACGTTGGCCGCCGCGTCGACGCAGCCGCAGAGTGCGGCCAGCATCCACGCCCGGCCCCACCCCGACCCTCCGTCCGGCGCGTCGGCGTGGAGGGGCGGCGTCGTGCCGCTTCCGGCGTGCTCGAGGTCGGCGCGGCCCGACGGCGTCGGCGCCACCGGCATCCCGGTCGCCGACAGTGCGGCCCGCACGCGTCGTCCGCGCCGCACCGCGGCGAGCACGAGCACGAGCGTGATCGCGCCGGTGATGATCGCCGCCACGCCGCGATTGACGACGAGCGGCACGATCCCGCTGTCGTCGCTCGTGCGGTCGATCAGGATCAGGAAGGCGCCGATGGCGATGCCCGAGCCGACCGCCATCAGCAGACCGCGAAGCGACGGTCGGGTGATGCGCTCGCCCGGGAGGAAGGCCACGAGGACGATCGCGACGACGGCCAGAGCCAATCCGGCATACCCCGCCGCGCCCAGGCGCTCGCCGTCGACCAGGAGCCCCCACAGCATCGGGGCGACCGCCGAGACGACGGCCGTGACGGGGGAGAGGACGCTCATCGGGCCGAGCGCGAGGCACGCGTAGAGGAGACCGATCGCGATCGCGCCGCTGACACCCGAGGCCGCACCCCACAGCACGTCTTCGAGGCGCCAGACGCCGCCGAGCAGCGGAGATGCGACGAGGAGCACGACGAGGCCCGACAGCGCCGCCACCGACGTGACCAGCAGCGGCCGGAGACGGCGGGCGGCGAGGCCGCCGAGGAAATCCGCAGAGCCGTAGACGAGCGCGCCGAGGAAGGCGAGGGCGGCGGCGAGCATGGGTGTCAGCCTAGAGGGCGCCCCCGTCGCGACGCGGATGTCCGGAGTTGTGAACCGGGACGACCCGGCTACGCTCGACATATGACCAGAGCCCTGTTCATCGTCGACGTGCAGAACGACTTCACCGAGGGCGGAGCGCTCGGTGTGACGGGTGGGGACGCCGTTGCGGCCGGCATCACCGCCCATCTCGCCGGGCACGCGGCGGATTATGCGCTGATCATCGCCTCGCGCGACTGGCACGACGCCGACGGCGACAACGGCGGACACTTCGCCGCGGGGGAGCCGGACTTCGTCGAGACCTGGCCGGTGCACTGCGTCGCCGGCACTCCGGGAGCCGAATACGATCCCGAGCTGGACACCACGGCGGTCACCCACCACGTGAAGAAGGGGCAGGGCAAGCCCGCCTACTCGCTGTTCGAGGGGGTGACCGACGCCGGCGAGACCGTCGGCGATCTGCTCACCTCCCACGGCGTCGTCGACGTCGACGTCGCCGGCATCGCGACGGACTACTGCGTGCGCGCCTCGGCGATGGATGCCATCGCGCATGGCCGACACGTCCGCATCCTGACCGACCTCGTCGCGGGGGTCGCCCCTGCGTCGAGCGAGGCCGCACTCGCCGAACTCGCCCACGCGGGCGCCGAACTCCAGGAGAGCAACCGATGAGCACCCCCGCCGGCTGGTACGCCGACCCGACTGACCCCGCCCGCACGCGCTGGTGGGACGGCGCGCAGTGGACCGAGCACACCGCGCCGCTGCCCAGCGCCTCGACGCCGGCCTCGACACCCGCCTCGACGTCCGCATCCGAGGGCGCCCCCGAGGCCGCCTTGCAGGCCGCCGATCCTGAGCCCGCGCCGCAGGCAACGCCCGAGCCCGAGGCGGCCGTTGCGCCGGAGCCGACTCCCGAGCCCGCACCCGCGGCCCCGGTCGCACCGCCCCAGCCCCGCTACGGCGAGTACGCCCCGACGACATCCCCGGCAGCACCCGCTGCCGCCCCCGCGACGGCCGCATACGCACCCGCCTACCCCGTCGCGCCCGCATGGCCGCAGGGCGCGCCGCCCGTCGCCGCCGGACCCTCCGCACCGGGCGCCAACACGCACACGCTGTGGATCTATCTCTCGATCGTCGCCTCCACGCTGCCGATCCTGTCGCTGTTCCTCATCGACTGGTCCGACTACCTCCGTGCGATCGTCGCGGTGGAGTACAGCGGCCGGGGCGCCAACAGCGAGGCGGTCGCGTCGATGCTCGAGTGGCTCGGCCGCACGACGCTGGTCTCCGTGCTCAGCTACCTGGCGATCGCGGCGTCGATCGTGTTCGCCTGGCTCGACTGGCGTGAACTCAAGAAGCGCGGCGTCGCGCGTCCGTTCCACTGGGGCTTCGCCTTCTTCGCCCTCATCATCTCGATCGGCGTCTACATCATCGGACGGACGGTGGTCCTGCGCCGCGAGACCGGCTCGGGCCTGGTGGCGCTCTGGGTGTGGCTCGGATCGATCGCGCTGGCCGTCGTCATCTGGTTCGTGTGGTTCGGGTGGTTCTGGCAGCAGCTGGCCACCGCCCTGACCACGTACGGCGCCTGAGGCAGGGGCTGGAGGCAGGAGGGCGGCGGCACCGTGTGATGGTCACCGGCCGTTCACCCGCCCGTGAGAGACACGACGACATGCCCCGCTCCCTCGCCGTCTTCCTCGTCTTCCTCAGGCTCGGACTGACCTCGTTCGGCGGACCGGTCGCCCACATCGGGTACTTCCGCGCGGAGTTCGTGGAGCGGCGGCGCTGGCTCACCGAGGCGGAGTACGGCGAGCTGGTCGCGCTCTGCCAGTTCCTGCCGGGACCGGCGTCCAGTCAGGTCGGCTTCGCGGTCGGACTCCTGCGAGCCGGCGCGCCGGGCGCCCTGCTCGCCTTCGTCGGGTTCACCCTGCCGTCGAGCCTCCTCATGCTCGCGGCCGCCGCGGGAGCGGGCCTGCTGGCCGGGGTTGCCGCCGAAGGGGCGCTCCGCGCGCTGCTCGTCGTGGCCGTGGCGATCGTCGCGCACGCCCTGTGGGGCATGGCGCGAACGCTCACCCCCGATCGTGCGCGCGCCCTGATCGCCGCGGCAGCTGCGGCCGTCGTCCTGGTCGTGGGCGGGCCGTGGAGCCAGATCGCGGCGATCGCACTCGGCGCGCTGGCCGGACTCCTGTGGTCGCGGGCCCCGGGCGAGCAGGCGGTGGGGCTCCGCTTCCGCGTGCCGGTCGCGGTGGGCGTGACCAGCCTCGCCGCGTTCGCCGCGCTCCTGATCGGACTCCCCGTGCTCGCCGGCCTCACCGGTGACGGCACGATCGCGCTGGTCGACGCGTTCTACCGGGCCGGTGCGCTCGTGTTCGGCGGCGGCCATGTCGTGCTGCCGCTGCTGGATGCGTCGGTCGTGCAGACCGGCTGGGTGGGTTCCGATCAGTTCCTCGCCGGGTACGCGGCGGCACAGGCGGTGCCCGGTCCGCTCTTCACCTTCTCCACCTACCTGGGCGCGCTGGCGTCCGCGGGGCCGGGGGGCGCGGTCGGCGCCGCGACCGCGACGCTGGCGCTGTTCCTGCCCGGATTCCTCCTGCTCGTGGGGATCCTCCCGTTCTGGAACCTCCTGCGCGGCCGCGCGTGGGCCGGGGCGCTCGTGCGGGGCGCGAGTGCGGCGGTCGTCGGCATCCTCGCCGCGGCGCTCTACGACCCGGTCTTCGTCTCGGCGATCACGGGCCCGATCCCGCTGGCGGTCGCCATCGTCGCCTTCGTGCTGCTCGGACCCGCACGCGTGCCGGCGTGGGCGGTGGTGATCGCCGGGGGCATCGGCGGCGCCGTCGTCGGCGCGGTCGGGGGCTGACGCCTCGGCCGGCGGACGAGAGCCCGACCGGAGGTGTCGGGGGTTCGTGAGGGAAGCGGGAGAAGCCGCATGGATTCCGTGAGGACCGGCGGATCCCCGGCCTCGCAGGCCCGGCGGGTCGGTGGCCTTCGCTACCGTGGAGAGCCGGTCGTCCCCGTGGTCGAGCGGAATGCTGCGCGGGATCGGCGGGGAAGGCGAGGATGATGGGGCGCGGACGACTGCGTGTGCTCCTCGGGGCGGCGCCCGGCGTGGGCAAGACGTACGCGATGCTCGAAGAGGGCGCGCGCCTTCAGGCGGAGGGCGCCGACGTCGTCGTGGCGGTGGTCGAGACGCACGGACGTGCCGCCACGCTGCGGATGACGCGGGGCCTCGAGTCCGTCCCGCGTCGGAAGGTGCGCCACCGCGACGTCGAGCTGAGCGAGATGGATCTCGACGCCGTCCTCTCCCGCCGGCCCGCGGTCGCGCTCGTCGACGAACTCGCGCACACCAACGCTCCGGGTTCGCGGCACGAGAAGCGCTGGCAGGACGTGCAGGAACTGCTCGACGCGGGCATCGACGTCATCTCGACCGTCAACATCCAGCACATCGAGTCCCTCAACGACGTCGTGGAGCAGATCACGGGCGCGCCGCAGCGCGAGACCGTGCCCGATGAGGTGCTCCGGGCGGCTGACCAGGTGGAGGTCGTCGACCTCGCGCCGCAGGCGCTGCGCGACCGGCTCGCGGGAGGCCTGGTGTATCCGGCCGAACGCGTCGACGCCGCGCTGTCGAACTACTTCCGGCTGGGCAATCTGACGGCGCTGCGCGAACTCGCCCTGCTGTGGCTGGCCGACGAGGTGGACCAGGCGCTGAAGGACTATCGCGCCGAGCACGGCATCGAAGGCCGATGGGAGGCGCGGGAGCGGGTGGTGGTGACCCTCACCGGCGGGTCCGAGGGCGAGACGCTGCTCCGGCGCGGCGCCCGCATCGCCGCCCGTTCGGCGGGCGGACAGCTACTCGCCGTGCACGTGACGAGCCAGGACGGCCTCCGCGCGGCGCACCCCGCCGCGCTCGCCGAGCAGCGTGCCCTCGTCGAGAAGCTGGGCGGCACCTTTCATCAGGTGGTGGGGGAGGACATCCCGCGCGCGCTCGTGGAGTTCGCCCGTTCCGTCGACGCGACGCAGCTCGTGCTCGGGGTGAGCAGGCGCAGCCGGCTGGCGGCACTCGTGACCGGGCCGGGCATCGGTGCGACCGTCATCCGCGAGTCCGGTGACATCGACGTGCACATCGTCACCCACTCGGCCGCGGGCGGACGTTTCGCGCTCCCGCGGCTGGGTGGTGCGCTGAGCGTGCGTCGACGGATCGCCGGGTTCGCGCTGGCGATGGTCGGCGGCCCGCTGCTGACGTGGCTGCTCGTCTCGTTCCGCAGCGAGGAGTCGATCACGAGCGACGTGCTGAGCTATCAGCTGCTCGTCGTCGTCGTGGCGCTGGTCGGCGGGATCTGGCCGGCACTCTGGGCGGCGGTGCTGAGCGGCATCACGCTGGACTACTTCTTCGTCGAACCCCTGTTCACGATCACCGTGCAGGAGCCGCTGCATCTTCTCGCCCTCGCGCTCTACGTGACGATCGCGATCCTCGTGAGCTTCGTGGTCGACCGCGGCGCGCGCAAGACGCGCGCCGCGCGGCGGGCGGCTGCCGAGTCGGAGCTGCTGCAGACGGTCTCCGGCAGCGTGCTGCGCGGCACGGGCGCGATCGAGGCGCTCGTCGAACGCGCCCGCGAAGCGTTCGGCCTCGCCGGGGTGCGCCTCGTCGCGGGCGAGGTGATCCTCGCGACGAGCGGCGAGCCACTGCCCGACGGCCGCCACACCCCGGTGCCGATCGGCGAGCGTGCGGTGCTCGAGCTCCACGGCCCCGACCTGCCGGCCTCGGAGCGCCGGCTGCTCGCCGTCATCGTCGCCCAGCTCGACGCCGCCCTCGCTCACCGCGACCTCGCCGAGGTCGCCAGCGGGCTGGAGCCGCTCGCAGCAACCGATCGGGTGCGGAGCGCGCTGTTGTCGGCGCTCAGCCACGACCTGCGCCGTCCGCTCGCCGCTGCGACCGCCGCGATCGGCGGGCTCCGCAGTGCCCCGCTGGACGCCACCCTCAGCGAGGACGACCGCGCCGAGCTGCTCGCCACCGCCGATGAGAGCCTGGCCACGCTGGCCGCACTCGTGACCGACCTGCTCGACGTCAGTCGCCTGCAGGCGGGCGCCCTGGCGATCTCCCTCGCGGAGGTCGACGCCGCCGACGTCGTCCTCCCCGCCGTCGACGAGCTCGGCCTGGGACCGGCGACCGTCGATCTTGCCCTGGATGCTCCGCCGATGCGCGCCGATCCCGTGCTCCTCCAGCGGGCGATCGTGAACGTCCTCGCCAACGCGGTGCGGCATTCCCCGAGCGGCGAGCGGGTGCGGATCGCGGCCAGTGCATTCGGTGACACGGTCGAGCTGCGGATCGTCGATCACGGCCCCGGTGTTCCGCCCGACCGCCGAGACGACATCTTCGTGCCGTTCCAGCGGCTCGGCGACACCGACAACACGACCGGCCTCGGGCTGGGGCTCGCCCTGTCGAAGGGGTTCGTGGAGGGGATGGGCGGTACGCTCACCCCGGAGGACACACCCGGGGGAGGGCTCACGATGGTCATCGCTCTGCCGGCTGCCGCGGGCTCCCGTACCGAGGAGGCCGCGCCGTGAGGATCCTCATCGCAGACGACGACCCGCAGATCGTCCGCGCGCTGCGGATCACCCTCTCCGCGCAGGGCTACGAGGTCGTCACCGCCGCCGACGGCACCCAGGCCATCGCGGCGGCCGTCGATCATCGGCCCGACATCTATCTGCTCGACCTCGGAATGCCCGCGCTGGACGGCATCGACGTGATCCACGCCATCCGCGGCTGGTCCGACGCGCCGATCCTCGTCGTGTCGGGACGCACGGGGTCGGGCGACAAGGTCGACGCCCTCGATGCGGGAGCCGACGACTACGTCACGAAGCCGTTCTCGATCGATGAGCTGCTGGCCCGCATCCGCGCGCTCACGCGGCGCTCGCCGCAGCAGGAGCCCGACCCGGTGGTCGAACTCGGCGACGTCTCCGTCGATCTGCCGGCACGCAGCGTGACGCGGACCGTCGACGGCCGCACCGAGCGGATCCGGCTCACCCCGACGGAGTGGCAGCTGCTGGAGATCCTGCTACGCAACCCAGGGCGCCTGGTGACCCGTCAGACGATCCTCACAACGATCTGGGGGTCGGAGCACGTCACCGACACCGGCTACCTCCGGCTGTATGTGTCGCAGCTGCGCCGCAAGCTCGAACCCGACCCCGCCCACCCGCGCTACCTCCTCACCGAGGCCGGGATGGGGTATCGCCTGCAGCTCGACGACTGAGCGCGCTCGCGCCGCGCCCTCGCTGGCGGGTCTGTCTGATCGCCCGGTATTCAGTGTTGCTATCTACCGGTATTCAGCGTTACTATCTAGCGGTAGTCAGTGACGCTAGATACTGACCATCTGACACAGACGGAATCGGAGGAGCGATGGGCAAGCAGGCGACCGAGATGCTCAAAGGCGTCCTCGAGGGCATCGTCCTCGCCATCCTCGCGGGACGCCCCGCGTACGGCTACGAGATCACGGCCTCGCTGCGCGAACAGGGCTTCGCCGACATCGCCGAAGGGACGATCTACGCGCTCCTCGTCCGCATCGAGCAGCGCGGACTCGTCGATGTCGAGAAGGTCCCCTCGGAGAAGGGACCACCGCGCAAGGTGTACTCGCTCAACGACGACGGCCGCGAGTACCTCAACGAGTTCTGGAGGACGTGGAGCTTCCTCACCGAACGACTCGACCAGCTCCACCAGCACGGAGGAAAGTGACCATGACCGCGAAATGGATCGAGCTGATCGTCGGACCGCTCGAGCAGAAGAAGCAGTACCGCGCCGCCAAGGCGCGCATCGAGGCGCTCCCCGCACCGTACCGCGCGGCCGCCGAGGCGTTCCAGCGCTACCTCATGTACTACGGCGGCATCGTCGACGGCGACACCATCGTGCGCATGTACGCCGACGCGGCAGACCTGTGGGAGCGCGCCGCGCTCGACCGGACGCCGATCCGCGACATCGTGGGCGATGACCCCGTCGACTTCGCCGAGACGTTCGCCCAGGCCTACGGCGGCCGGCAGTGGATCGACAAGGAGCGCGCGCGCTTCATCGACGCCGTCGACAAGGCCGCGAAGGAGGATCCGTCATGAGCGCGACCCTCGCCGCCCGCCCCGTCGCCCCCGCCATCCGGGTCTCCGGGGTCCGGAAGTCTTTCGGCGATCTCGAGGTCCTGAAGGGCGTCGACCTCGACATCGCACCCGGCAGCGTCTTCGCGCTCCTCGGATCCAACGGCGCGGGAAAGACGACGCTCGTCCGGATCCTCTCGACGCTGATGGCCGCCGACGCGGGGACCGCTTCCGTCCACGGCTTCGACGTCGCCGGGCAGGCACCAGACGTCCGGCAGTCGATCAGCCTCACCGGGCAGTTCGCCGCCGTCGACGAGATCCTCACCGGACGCGAGAACCTCGTGCTCGTCGCACGGCTCCGCCACCTGGACGCACCCGGCGCGATCGCCGACGCGCTGCTCGCACGGTTCTCGCTGACCGACGCCGGCGGACGCCGCGCTGGCACCTACTCCGGCGGGATGCGCCGGCGTCTCGACATCGCGATGAGCCTCATCGGCGACCCGCCGGTGATCTTCCTCGACGAGCCCACCACCGGGCTCGACCCGCAGGCGCGGCTCGAAGTGTGGCAGGCCGTGAAAGAGCTCGCCGCCGGCGGGACCACGGTGCTGTTGACCACCCAGTACCTCGACGAGGCCGAGCAGCTGGCCGACCGCATCGCGATCCTCCACCAGGGGCGCATCATCGCGAACGGCACGCTCGCCGAGCTCAAGGCCCTGCTGCCGGCGGCGACCGTCGAGTACGTCGAGAAGCAGCCGACACTCGAAGAGGTCTTCCTCTCGATCGTCGGCCACACGACCCCCGCAGAACCTTCCCCGAAGGAGCCGTCATGACCACGCACGTCCTCGGCGACACCGCCGTCCTGACCGGGCGGTCGCTGCGCCACATCCTGCGAAGCCCCGACACGATCATCACGACCGCGGTCATGCCGATCGCCTTCATGCTGCTGTTCGTCTACGTCTTCGGCGGCGCGATCGACACCGGCGACACCGCGTACATCGACTACCTGCTCCCGGGGATCCTGCTCATCACGATCGCCTCGGGCGTCGCGTACACGTCGTACCGGCTGTTCCTGGATCTCCAGGGCGGCATCGTGGAGCGCTTCCAATCCATGCCGATCGCCCGCTCCAGCGTGCTGTGGGCGCACGTGCTCACCTCGGTGGTCGCCGACGTCGTCTCGCTGGTGATCGTCGTGGGGGTGGCGCTCGTCATGGGGTTCCGCTCGCCGGCGACGGTGGGGGCGTGGCTCGCGGTGGCCGGCATCCTGGTGCTGTTCACTCTCGCGCTCACCTGGATCGCGGTGATCGCGGGGCTGTCGGCGAAGACCGTCGACGGCGCGAGCGCCTTCAGCTATCCGCTCATCTTCCTGCCGTTCATCAGCTCGGCGTTCGTGCCGACCGAGACGATGCCCGGTCCGGTCCGCTGGTTCGCCGAGAACCAGCCGGTGACCGCGATCGTCGACGCGATCCGCGCCCTGCTCACCGGCGGAGCGCCCGGATCCGCGCTGTGGGTGGCGCTCGCGTGGTGCGGCGTCATCCTGGTCGTGGCCTACGTCGTCGCGGTGCTCGTCTACCGGCGGCGCGTGCGCTGACAGCGGCTCGTGCGCGGGCGGCCCGGCCTGGCAACCGACCAGCGCCGACCCGGATACAGGCAGAACCGGCTCCGCCCTCCGCCGGTTGCGGGATCCGGGGCCGGTTCTGCCTGTACGCGGGACGGCGTCGCTCGGCCGCCTCCGGGGTCGCGTGCGTTTGGCAGGCTCAACCGGCTGTTCCGGACCCCGCAGAGGTCGGTGGCGTCGATTCAGCCTGCTTTTGCCACCGGATCAGCCGGGACCGCCGCCGGATGGCGCGGAAAGAGGGCCAGCACCACGGCGAGGCCGATCGCTCCGCCGACGAGCTGCGCGAGGACGAACCACGGCGCCGACGCCGGCGAGATGCCGGCGAAGGTGTCGGAGAACATCCGGCCGATCGTGATCGCCGGGTTGGCGAAGCTCGTCGACGACGTGAACCAGTAGGCCGCGCCGATGTAGGCGCCCACCGCCGGCGCGGCGAGGTGTCCGCGGCCGGTGCGCGCGAGGGCGAAGATCACGAGCACCAGCCCGGCCGTGGCGGCCACTTCGGCGGCGAGGGTTCCCGGAGTGACCCGCTCGGTGGTGCTCCAGGTGACCGCGGGCAGGTCGAACATGAGGTTCGCCAGCGCGGCGCCGGCGATGCAGCCCACGATCTGGGTCGGGAGGTAGCGCGCGGCGTCGCGCCATGGCCGGTGGCCCTGCGCGCAGTCGGCGAGCGTCACGACGGAGTTGAAGTGGGCGCCGGAGACCGGCTGGAACACCAGGATGAGGACGGCCAGTCCCAGAGCGGTCGCGAAGGCGTTCTCGAGGAGTTGCAGTCCAGTGTCGGCGGGCGACAGTCGCGCGGCGGCGATCCCGGAGCCGATGACCGTGGCCGCCAGGAGGGCGCTGCCGAGGAATTCTGCGAGGAGCTCTCGCGTCGGTGCCGCGGTCACGGGGCGACGAGCACCTGGGAGACGCGGTCGAGGGCGCCGGGGACGAGCGCGTAGTACGCCCACGTCCCGCGCTTGGTGCGGGAGAGGAAGCCCGCCTCCATGAGGATCCGCAGGTGGTGCGAGACCGTCGGCTGGCTGAGGCCGACGGGCTCGATGAGGTCGCAGACGCACGCCTCGGCGCCTTCGGACGCGGCGACGATCGACAGCAGTCGGAGCCTCGTCGGATCGGCGAGCGCCTTCATGGTGTGCGCAAGCACGTCGGCGTCGGCCGCCGACAGTGGCTCGCGGGTGAGCGGCGCGCAGCAGGCCGCGGTGACGTCGGTGACCTCGAGAGTCTGCATGCATCGACAGTACTCGATATTGACATCCATCGATACACGGGTGCAGACTCGATCTCCGAGATATCGACATCCATCGATGGAGTAGCCATGACCCTGCTGGACATCACCCCTCGTGCACGGGAGGACGAGCGCCTCACGGCACTCCCCGTCGTCGTCATCGGCGCCGGCCCGATCGGCCTCGCCGCGGCGGCGCACCTCGCCGACCGCGGCATCCCGTTCGTCGTGCTCGAAGCGGGCCCCACGGTCGCTGCGAACGTCCGGGAATGGGGGCACACCCGCCTCTTCTCGCCCTGGAAGCACCTCGTGGATCCGGTCGCGCGCCGATTGCTCGAGGCGACGGGCTGGACCCTGCCCGACCCGGAGCGCGCACCGACGGGCACGGAGCTCGTGACCCACTACCTCGAGCCCCTCGCCGCGCTCGAAGCGATCGCGCCGCACGTGCGCACCGGGGTCGCCGTGACCGGCGTCACGCGGGAGGGCATGGATCGCACCCGCTCGCTCGGCCGCAACAGCGTGCCGTTCGCGGTGCGGATCGGCGGCGACCTCCCCGGCGGCGACGAGATCTCGGCACGCTCCGTCATCGACGCCTCCGGCACCTACCGCACGCCCAACTCGCTGTCCTCGGACGGGCTGTCGCTCCGGGGGATGGGCGAGATCGCGGGTGCCGTGACGCCGGCGCTCCCGGATGTCCTCGGTCGCGACCGCGCCCGCTTCGCCGGCCGTCGGACGACGGTGGTCGGCGCCGGGCACTCCGCGGCGAACACCCTGCTGGCGCTGGCGCGGCTGGCAGACGAGGAGCCCGGCACCTCGGTGACCTGGCTGATCCGCAATGCTCGCGCCGCACGGGTGACCTCATCGCCCGATGACGAGCTGGCCGACCGCGCGCGCCTGGGTGGCCGCGTGGAGGACGCCGTGACCGCCGGTCGCATCGCTGTGCTCGACGGGTTCGAGATCCTCCGCGCCCGTCGCGGCGACAGTGGCGCGGCGGTGCTCGTCGGCCGTCGCCGGGGAGAGGTCGTGACTCACGAGACCGACGTGGTCGTCAGCGCCACCGGCTTCCGTCCCGACCTCGAACCGCTCCGCGAGGTCCGCCTCGAGCTGGATCCGATCGTCGAGGCGCCGGTACGGCTGGCTCCGCTGATCGATCCGAACGTGCACTCCTGCGGCACGGTCGAGCCGCACGGCTTCCGCGAGCTCACCCATCCCGAGCAGGGGTTCTTCATCGTCGGGATGAAGTCCTACGGCCGCGCGCCGACGTTCCTGCTCGCGACCGGCTACGAGCAGGTCCGCTCGGTGACCGCGTGGATCGCGGGCGATCTCGCTTCGGCCTCGCAGGTCGAGCTCGTGCTGCCGGCCACGGGGGTGTGCTCGACGGGCTCGGGCCCGTCGGCCGCCGGCTGCTGCTCGTGATCGTCACACGCCTGCTGTCGCCCGAGGACTGGCCGCAGGTCGAGCGGATCTACGCCGAGGGGATCGAGGACGGCGAGGCGACGTTCGAGGCGGCGGCGCCGGCGTGGGAGGAGTTCGACGCCGGCAAGCGCGCGGACCTGCGGCTGGTCGCGGTCGACGAGACCGGGGTCGTCGTCGGGTGGGCTGCCGCGTCGGCCGTCTCCGCCCGCGCGGCGTACCGGGGCGTCGTCGAGCATTCCGTGTACGTCGCGCGGGCCTCGCGCGGCCGGGGGATCGGGCGGATCCTGCTCGATGCGCTCATCGACGCGGCGGAGGAGGCGGGCGTGTGGACGATCCAGTCGAGCATCTTCCCCGAGAACGCCGCCAGTCTGGCCCTGCACGACGCGGCCGGCTTCCGCGTGGTCGGGCGTCGCGAGGCGATCGCGATGTCGGCGCGCGGTTCGCACGCGGGACGCTGGCGCGACACCGTCCTCGTTGAGCGCCGAAGCGCCCGCAACGGCCGGGAGGAAGCGCAGGGAAGATAGACTCCGGTCTATGGATGCGGCGGAGCGGACGGTGACCGTGCTGGCCGACCCCACGCGTGCCCGCATCCTCGCGCTCCTCGCCCGGTCGCCCTCGGGGCGGGTGCGGGTGGGGGAGCTCGCCGACGAACTGGGCCTTCGGCAGCCGACCGTGAGTCACCACATGCGGACCCTCCGTGAGGAGGGCGTGGTCGAGCGTCACCCCGACGGCCGCCGCGCCTGGTACTCGCTCGCGCCCGATCAGGCGGAGCGGGTGGCGGCGCTGCTGGGCGTCCCCTCTGCGGAGCCCGAGCGTGACCCGGACCTCGAGCGCGTCGTGCGTGACCTGGCGGTCCGGTTCCGTGGCGTGCTCAGCGTCGAGACGGTGCGCGAGAACGTCCGTGCGGCCGCCGCGCTGCTCGCCGAGGGCGGCACGACCGCGCTCGTGACCTCCCGTGTGGCGTCGTTCGCGACCGCCCGGCTGGATGCGCTGAGCCGTGCGAGCCGTCCGACGCCCGAGGTTCCGGAGGTGCTCTTCGTCTGCGTGGAGAACGCGGGCCGCTCCCAGCTCGCCGCCGGGATCCTCCGGCAGCTCGCGGGCGACCGCGTGCGCGTGCGGACGGCGGGGTCCGCGCCGCGCGGGGAGGTGCGGGCGCACATCGTCACGGCCCTCGATGAGATCGGGGTGTCGCTGGCGGGGGAGTTCCCGAAGCCGTTGACCGATGAGGCGGTGCGCGCGGCCGACGTCGTCGTCACGATGGGCTGCGGTGACGCGTGCCCGGTCTACCCCGGCCGCCGCTACCTCGACTGGGAGCTCGACGATCCGGCCGGTCTGCCGTTGGCGGAGGTCCGCGGCATTCGCGACGACATCGCCGAGCGGGTGCAGGCACTCCTTGACGAGCTGCTGCCGGCCCCCACGTTCACCGAGGGTTCATCTCGTAATGCATAGATCAGGGTCTATGCTTTAAGAAACGAAAGCGAGATCCCGATGAGCAGCACTCCCACCGTCCTCTTCGTCTGCGTGCACAACGCCGGACGCTCCCAGATGGCCGCCGGCTTCCTCCGCAGCCTCGGCGGCGACCGGGTCGAGGCGCTCTCGGCGGGGTCCGAGCCGAAGGACCAGATCAACCCCGTCGCCGTCGAGGCGATGGCCGAGGTCGGCATCGACATCGCCGGGCAGACGCCGAAGATCCTCACGGTGGACGCCGTGAAGGAATCCGATGTGGTGATCACGATGGGCTGCGGCGACGCGTGCCCGATCTTCCCGGGCAAGCGCTACGAGGACTGGCAGCTCGACGACCCGGCCGGTCAGGGCATCGACGCTGTCCGTCCGATCCGCGACGAGATCCGCGGGCGCGTCGAGCGACTCATCGGGGAGCTCGTCGGCGAGGGTGCGCGGGGATGACCGTGTCACCGGGGCAGGGCGGCCTGCTCGTGCCCGAGGCAGTGCTCCGGCGCGCCGCCGAGAGGCTCGCCGACCGGTTCGAGGGGATCGTCGGAGCCGAGACGGTGGAGCGCGTCGTCTTCGAGTCCTACACGGCGCTCGGGCGGACGGCCACCGTCACCGCTCACCTCACGAGCCTCGCGGAGCGGTTCGCGAAGGACCGGCTCACCGCGCTGGCGCAGTCCCGGGGGCTCATCGTGAAGACCGTGCCGGAGATCCTCTACCTCTGTGTGCACAACTCCGGTCGCTCGCAGATGGCCGCCGCGCTCACCGACCACCTCTCGGGCGGCCGTGTGCACGTGCGCTCGGCCGGATCGCAGCCGTCGGGCGACGGCATTCTGCCCGAGGTGGTCGAGGTGCTCGCGGAGATCGGCATCGACGTCACCGAGGCCTATCCGAAGCCGCTGACCGACGACATCGTCCGTGCGGCCGACGCCGTGGTCACCATGGGATGCGGCGACGCCTGCCCCGTGTACCCGGGCAAGCGCTACCTCGACTGGGACCTCGCTGATCCCGCCGGGCTCGACCTCGACGGGGTGCGGCGGGTGCGCGACGAGATCCGCGGGCGCGTCGAGGACCTCCTGGCCGAGGTGCTCCCGGCGGAGCGGTGACCGTGCGGATGCAGTGCCGGTGAGCGATGTCGTCAGCATCGAGCTGCTGCTGGATGCCGTCTCCGAAGCGGCGGTCCGCGCCGACTGGGAGCGGCTCGCTGCGGCCGGTCACTCGAGTCTCGCCGCCCACACCGCGTCGAGCAACCGCCCCCATGTGACGCTTCTCGTGCGCCGGGCACTGGCGCCGCACCCGTTCGAGGATGCCGTCGCACTGCTGCCCCTCGCCCTCACCCTCGGCGAGCCGGTCGTGTTCCGGCGCGGAGATCGGGGCGTCCTGGCGCGCCGCGTCGTCCCGACCGACGACCTCCTCCGGCTGCATGCCGCGGTCCACGAGGCGGTGCCGCCCGGCGCCGACGCACCGCACACCGCGCCCGGTGCCTGGACCCCGCATGTGACGCTCGCCCGCCGGCTGCGACGGGATGCGCTGGACGATGCACTGCGCCTTCTCGGACCCGAGCGGACCGGCACGGGTGTGGCGCTCCGGCGATGGGATTCGGCGGCACGAGAGGTCACTCCGATCGCCTGAGCACAATCTGGATTCCGAGGAACATGGTTCCGGGCCGGGCGGTTGTACGCGCCATGGACTTCTTCGAGACGCTCATCCGCTACGAGGTCGGGCTGTGGAACGCTGTCGACGGTGCGTTGCGTGAGCGCGGTCACGTGAGCGCGGCGCAGCATCACGCGCTGACGATCATCGACCGTCACGGCCAGACGGGACGCGTGCTCGACGTCAGCGCCGAGATCGGAATCACGGTCGGCGCCGCCAGCAAGCTCGTCGACCGACTGGAGCGCGCCGATCTCGTCGAGCGGCGTCCGCATCCCACCGACGGGCGGTCGTCGTACATCGTGCTCACGGAGCTCGGGGTGTCATCGCTGCGCGCGGCGACCGTGGCCAGGGAGCAGGTGCTCGCGGAGCTCCTCGATCCGGAGGTCGCTGCCACCGCGCACCAGGCGCTGACCGCGCTCCAGGCGCGGCTGGATGTGGTCGTCCCGCGCTAGCCGTCCGCCGCCAGGGCGGCGGCGATCCGGGAGATCCCGTAGGAGAACGCCTCGTCGACGTCGCCTCCCAGCTGGAACGCTCCCGCGAACTCCATGCTGATGAAGCCCGTGGCCCACGCGGTCACGGTGCGGGCAGCGGAAAGGGCATCGTCCGGCCCCACCAGGCGCGCCGTCGTGTCCAGCAGGGCGCGCACGGACTGCGCCTGTGCGTCGGGATCGGGCCGATGGGCCGCGGCGGGCGGGGTGAACAGCAGACGGTAGCGCTCTGGCCACGCGTGGGCGAAGGTGCGGAGCGCATGCGCCAGCTGCACGAGGCGCTCCTCGGGCGTCGCGGATGCCGGGTCGGCTGCCGTGGTCGCGGCATCCAGGCGGGCGCCGAGCTCGTGAGCGGTGGCGGCGGCGATCAGCCGCAGCAGCTCGTCGCGGTCGCGCACGCGCTTGTAGAGGGACGGCGGGCGCACCCCGACGCGCGCGGCGACCGCCTGCATGGTGAGACCCGGCAGGCCCGCGTCATCGAGGATGCTGCTGCCGGCCGAGACGATCTCCTCGACGGATGTGCGCGCGGGGGTCGGCATGGTGCTCCTCTCGTCCGAGATCAGTATAGCTATTGACGCTAGCCATGATGGCTATAGACTATAGCCATCATCGTCACCCACCCTGGAGGGGAACATGCAGCTCGCACCGGGCCTTCACCGCATCGGCAACGACATCGTCGCCGCCTACGCGATCGTCACCGACCACGGCGTCACCCTCGTCGACGCCGGGCTTCCCGGCATGTGGGCCGACCTGCACGCCGAGCTCGCCTCGGTGGGGCGGTCGGTGGGGGATGTCCGCGGGGTGATCCTCACCCACGGCGACAGCGACCACGTCGGGTTCGCCGAAAGGTTGCGCCGGGAGCACGGCGTCCCCGTCTTCGTCCACGAGGGCGACGCCGGTCGCGTACGTGGCGAGAAGCCCCCGCCGACCCCGTGGCCGAAGATGCGGATCGCGCCGACGCTCGGGTTCCTCGGCTACTCGCTCCGCAAGGGCGGTGCGCGCACGCATCACCTGACCGAGGTCGTCGAGGTCACGGGGGAGCGAGTGCTCGATCTGCCCGGCGACCCTCGGGTGATCCCGCTTCCCGGCCACTCGCCGGGGAGCATCGCCGTGCACGTGCCGTCGGTCGGGGCGCTCTTCGTCGGCGATGCGCTGACCACGCGTCACGTGCTCACCGGGCGCGTCGGACCGCAGTCGGCGCCGTTCACCGACGATCCCGCGCAGGCGCTCACCTCGCTCGCGGCGGTGGCCGATGTCGAGGCCGCCTGGGTGCTTCCCGGACACGGAGCTCCGTGGTCCGGCGGGGTTCCGGAGCTGCTGCGGCGGGTGCGCGCGGAGGCGGCGGGCGGCTGATCTCGACCCGGCGGTGGGGCTCGGGTCGGCGCGGTTCGGCGCGTTTCAGGCCGGTTCCGTCGTGCGGACGAGTCCGCACGTGACGCACGACCACGCCACGAGGAAGCGTTCGTCGTCCAGGATCTCGAACCGCATCGGGTCGCCGCACGTCGGGCAATCCCACGGTTCGGGCCTGCGTCTGCTCACCTACCCAGCCTAGGAGTCTCCGTGTCGGTGGGGGGTGGGACGATCCTCTCGGATGCGCGATCGGCCGGTGTCGCGATCGGGTTCGCGAGGGGATCGGCAGGAGGGCGGATGCGCGGCGAGGCGACGGTGCTGCATGCCGATCTCGATGCGTTCTACGCGTCGGTCGAGCAACGTGACGCGCCGGCGCTGCGGGGCCGGCCTGTCATCGTAGGCGGTGGGGTGGTGCTCGCCGCGAGCTACGAGGCGAAGGTGCGCGGGGTGCGGACCGCGATGGGCGGCCGGCAGGCGCGCGAGCTGTGTCCGGATGCCGTCATCGTCCCTCCGCGCATGGAGGCTTACACCGCCGCCAGCCGTGCGGTCTTCGGCATCTTCCGCGACACCACGCCGCTCGTGGAGGGGCTGTCGATCGATGAGGCCTTCCTCGAGGTCGGCGGGCTCCGGCGGCTGGTCGGCACGCCCGAGGAGATCGCCGTGCGCCTGCGCGAGCGCGTGCGCGGCGAGGTCGGTCTCCCCATCTCGGTGGGTGTCGCGCGGACGAAGTTCCTCGCCAAGGTCGCGAGCGCCGTCAGCAAGCCCGACGGTCTGCTCATCGTCGAACCCGAGCGAGAGGAGGAGTTCCTGCTGCCCCTTCCCGTGGAGCGGCTCTGGGGCGTCGGCAGAGTCACCGCCGAGAAGCTGCACCGCCACGGCATCCGCACCGTCGGTCAGCTCGCCGAGCTCGAGGCGTCGGCCGCCGAGCGGCTGCTGGGGCGGGCGGCCGGCGCGCACGTGCACGCAATGGCGCGCCTCCTCGCTCCGCGTCCGGTCGTCACGACGACCCGGCGCGGCTCGATCGGATCGCAGCGCGCTCTCGGAACGCGGCCCCGCACGGCCGAGGAGATCGACGTCATGCTCACGCAGATCGTCGACCGGCTGGCCCGTCGGCTCCGCGATGGTGGCCGCGGATGCCGCACGGTCGTGCTGCGGCTGCGGTTCGGCGACTTCACCAAGGCCACGCGTTCGCGGAGCCTGCGGCTTCCCTCCGACCGCACCGCCGTGCTGCTGGCGGCAGCGCGTGGACTTCTCATAGCGGCGCGGCCCGAGATCGAGGCGCGAGGCATCACTCTGATCGGCGTCTCCTTCGGTCAGCTCGTCCGGGGTGAGGACGTCCCGCAGGAGCTCCCCATCGAGTGGGGGGAGAGTGCGCGGCTCGACACCGTCGCCGACGCGGTGCGCGACCGCTTCGGTGCGGCGTCATTGGCGCGGGCGACCCAGCTCGGCCGCGATCCCGGGTGGTCGGCGCCGATCCTCCCCGAACACGAATAGGCCCGGTGGCGGCACCCGAGCGGGGCGGGACCGCTACACGTCGTCGTGCCCGTCGACCGCGTCCTCCGCCGCGTCCCGCGCTGCCTGGCCTTCCTCGGGTGACTCGGAGCCGGCGGAGGCGGCGCTGTCAGCGTCGGCCGGTTCGTTGCGCTGAGGCGACGTGGATTCGTTCGTCACGCCGTCCTCGTGCTCGGTTCCGTCTGTCATCGGATGTCCTCTCGTCGGGACTTCGATCACACACCCGTCGGCGACGGCGGGCACGGGGCTTGCCAAGCCGTCCCGATCGTGCTGAGACGGGTGCGGCGGCGGCACCACGATCGGTCAGACAGCGGCGAGTTGCCGCCACTTGTTGCCGCCTCGTCCAACGGAACCCAGCAACAACCGTCATCAGAACGTCGGGGCTCAGGCGCCGAGCGCTGTCTCGGGATGCTCGGCGCCCCACCGTCCGAGGGCTTCGATCGTGTCGCGGAGCGCGCGACCGCGATCGGTCAGCGCATACGCGCGGGTGTTGTGCCGGAGTGGGAGGCGCGTCAGCACTCCGGCGGCCTCCAGTTCGCGCAGTCGGGTGGCGAGCATGTTCGTCGGCACGCCGAGGTCGCGCTGCAGGTCGCCGTACCGCTGCGGGCCGTCGAGCAGACGCTCGACGATCAGGAGCGCCCACCGCGCCCCCACGATGTCGAGCGCCGCGGAGAGGTCGCTCACGCGGCCGGTTCGACGTCCGACTTCATCCAGAACGGCGAGTAGTGATAGCCGTCCGGGTCATCGAACTGGCGCTGGTACATGAACGGGTAATCATCGATGTCGCCGACCCGTCCACCCGCGGCAGCGGCGCGTTCGACGAGCTCGTCGACGGCCTCGCGGCTGTCGAGGTCGAACGACACCGTGACCTTCGACGGGGTGTCGGGTCCGCCGATGAGGTCATCGGTACCGCCGACGCTCGCATACATCTCGCGGCTGCCGAGCATGACGTACTGCTCCGCGGCCTGCTCCGTGCCGATCGCGAAACACGAGACGTTGTGATCGGACATATCCGCGTTGAGGGTCCAGCCGAGGGCGGTGTAAAAGGCGGTCGCGCGTTCGACGCTCTCGACCGGGCATGTGATGAAGAGGCTCATGTCGTGATACTTGCAAAATGCAAGTGGCTCGTCAAGGGAGGTCGACGCCGCGAGTTGGTGACACTTGCTGCCGCCTCGGCCGGCGGGATGCGGCGTCAACTGTCATCAACTGGGGCGGTGCCGTGAGTTGGGTGGGTTGGTGACAGTTGCTGCCGCTTCGGCCGGCGGGATCCGACAACAACTGTCATCAACTCGCGCGGGGAGAGCGGTTGGAGGTCAGGCTGAGCCCGCGGTCGAGATAGCAGCGCGCCGGCGCGCGCCGGAGAGGCCGAGGAGGAAGGCGGCGAGCGCAAGGCCTCCCACGACGAGCAGGGCGCCGAAGAGGGTGGCCGGTGCGAGGAGCAAGCCATTCAGGAGCAGGCCGTCGGCGGAGGTGGGCGACCACCCGTCGGCGAAGGCGATGTAGGCGTCGTCGACAGTGACGAGGGGCTGCGGAGCGGGCCATCCGGAGAAGGTGAGGATCGCGCCAATGACGATCACAGCGCCAGCGGCCCACCCGGCGGTTCCGACGCGGCGGCGCGCCGCGGGCTGAGTCAGGTCGTGACGTCGACCGACCGACCGGCCCGCCCGCACGCTGAGGACGATCAACCCGGAGGCTGCCACCAGCAGGCCGATGAGGCTGGTGAGCGAGAGCGAGATGCCGCCCTGGGGGAAGAAAGCCTGCGCCGCCAGCGGCTGGTACGCGAACCATCCGAAGGATGCCGAGGTGTCAGCGGGAGCTCCGACCACGACCAGTACAGCGCCGACGACGATCGCCGCGACGGCGAGGATCCACGGGGCGCGCGCTCGCCAGGACATGGTCATGGCGCAAGCCTAGCGAGCGCGCTGTGTGTCACGAGAGCGGTCCCAGAGCGTCGCTCACGGCGTCGTGCACCTCAAGGCCGTCGAGCACGCGAAGGAGTTGCCGCTCTTCGTAGCGGAAGTGGGTCTCGATCACCGCGGCGAGTCCGTCGAGGTCGAGGAGCGGGTGGCTCGCCGAGAGCACCGGCCAGCCACCCGGGCTACCGGCCGAGTGACCCCAGCACCTCGCCGACGATCTCGTCGATGCCGCGTTCTCGGCCGGTTCGCCCGATGATCGCGGGCGCGCGGGTCGCGCCGGGGATCGTGTGTCCGCCGCCGATCACGGTGTAGAGCAGCACCGGGGCGCTGGTGCCGGCGCCGTACGCGGTCCGTTCCATCCGCACGGCCGCGTCGGCGGTGGACTCCGCCGACAGGAGGCGGGTCGTGGCGGGCTCCGTGATCCCGTTGCGGCTCGCGAAGTAGCGCGCGGTGTCGACGGCGGAGAGCGCCGTGCCGCCCACGCGGAAGAGGGTCCGTGCCCACCACGCCATCGTGCCGCCGTCGTAGGGAACGATCGGGTCGGAGGTGCCGGCGATGAGGGTGACCGGAACCGGATGCCGCGGCTCGCTGCTCCACCGGAGGAGGAAGCCGTCGGCGTCAGGCATGGTCGCCGCGATCGCGACCGCACCAGCGAGCAGGGGCGGTTCCTCGTGCAGCAGGCGGAAGATCGTCTGCCCGCCGTTGGAGTATCCGACGCCGACGACAGCGCCCGGGTCGACTCCATGCGAGGCGACCAGCGCATCCACCGTGGCCCGCGCGAAGGCGACGTCGTCGATCTGTTCGCGGCGAGCCGGGAACGAGCTCGCCGCGCGGGCATCGTTCCAGTTGCCGCGGTAGCCATCGAGGTACGCCACGACGGCCCGTCCGTTCTCGGCGAGCCGGTCGAGGAGGCGACCCGAGAAGGTGCGGTGCGCCTCAGCGTTCTGTCGCGACCCGTGGAAGACGAGGACGAGCGGCCGGCCGGCCGGACCGTCGGGCTCTCCGACCGCGATGAATGAGCGTGGGCGGCCGTCGACGGAGATCGTCGTGCGCATGGAATGTCCTCCTCCGGGATCCACCCGTCCGGGTGATCTGGGACGAGGCTAAACTTTGACATCATGTCAAGGTCAAGTCGGCGATGAGGATCGGTGAGCTGAGTGCCCGCAGCGGCGTGAGCACGCGGTCGCTGCGCTATTACGAGAAGCAGGGGCTCCTGGCTGCGCGGCGGGAGTCGAACGGCTATCGGGAGTACGACGACGCGGCGGTCGTGCGCGCGCGGACCATCCAGATGCTGTTCGGGATGGACTTCCCGCGCGACCTCGTGAAGACGGTGCTCGCGTGCGCCGGAGACGTGCCCGACTCCGCCCATGAGGCGCTCGCCGATCAGCTCGTGGGTGTGAGGGAGGAGCTGGCGGAGCGCATCCGGCACCTCACCGAGACCCATCGGAAGGTCAGTGACTTCCTCGACGAGCGTGGCCGGACGGCCTCGCCGTCGGCCGTCGGCTCCGGCGGGACCGTGTGACATGATGCGTGGGTGTGGAGGAGATGGGCGAGCGTCGCGCTGATCGCCGTGCTGGCGCTCGGCGGCTGTGCGTGGAAGACCCCCGGTGACCGGCGGCCCGAACCGGAGATGACCGACGGATCCGGGCAGTCGGAGGGCTTAGAGGAGGACTTCGGGGAAGAGGATCTGCTCCCCGAGGCCGATCCGGCGTTCGCCGCGCACTTCACCGACCCCCTCTACGGCGACCCGGCGAGTGAGCTTGCCCCGTTCGGGAACGACGAAGGCTGGGACATCCTCCACGAGTGGGACGAGCGTCGCGACGAGCTCACGCCCGAGACGACGGTGGCCGACCTGATCGTGGGCAGCGGCTTCGCCGAACTGGTGTCGTCCGCCGGCGTCGACCCCGGGGAAGGTGTGCCCGAACCAGGCGGGCTGCTGGACGCGGCGACCATCGTCGTCGGGGCCGGCTTCACTCTCCTGCGCCTCACCGGGCAGATCGACGACGAGGGGAAGCGCGAGACGCTGAGGGCGCTCGACATCCTCATCGACTTCTACGACTCTCCGCCGGAACTCCTCCTGCAGCGCGACGATCTCCGGTCCTGGGTGGGGTAGAGCGAGCGCGCGCGGCGGTCAGCGGCGATCGTGGAGCGTGATCTGGTAGCCGTCGAGGTCGGCGAAGGTGAACGTGCGGCCGAACGGGCCGTCGATCGGGGCCGAGACGATCCGGTGCCCGTCGGCGACAAGCGCGTCGTGGATCTCCTGCACGTCGGTGGCGTGGAGCCAGATCGCGGCGCCGACGCCAGGCTGCGGTGCCGCGTCGAGATCGGTACCGGGAACGAGGTCGCGGAGGGCGAATGCGATCGGCTCCGTGGTGAACACCACCGCATGCGGAGGGCCTGCAGGGGAGCGGACGAGGCCGAGATAGTTCTCGTAGAACTCCTGCGCGGCGGTGAGGTCGCGGGTCTGAAGTGAGACGAAGTCGGGTCCGGAGGCGGGCATGTTGAGCTCCTTAGATTGTGTCAGTTATCTGACATGAATGAGGATATGTCAGACTACTGACATGAGTCAACGTGGCATCGATCTGGACACGTCGCTGGGCTATCTCCTCAAGCAGGCGGCGAGCGCGCTGCGGACTGCGATGGAAGCGGCCCTCCGACCGCTCGGGATGACGATCACCCACTACTCGTGCCTCGAACTTCTCGCCCAGCGGCCGGGCCTGTCGAACTCCGAACTCGCGCGCGGCGCCTTCGTCACGCGCCAGTCGATGAACGTGCTGCTGCTCGCGCTCGAAAAGGACGGCATCGTCTCCCGCCCCGCTGAGGCGCGCACCGGCAAGGTGCAGCCTGCCCAGCTGACCCCGGCCGGCCGGCGAAGTCTCGAGGCGGCGACCGCGGCGGTTCGACGGGTTGAGGATCGGATGCTCGCCGGCATGTCACCGGACGAGCAGGCGTCCGCGCGCGCGATGCTCCGGGGGATGGTTCACGCTCTCCAGGGGGAGGCGTCCTGACTCGAGCGTGTCGCGGCGCGCAGGCGCCTCCCAGGTGGGCGCGGTACGATGATCGGGATAGGCGAACTTCTCATTCGTCTCGCCCCGGCTGTGTGGTAACAGTCGGGGCTTTTTCTTTGCGCCGACTCGCTGCGCGCCCGGCTCGACGTCAGCCGTCCGTCTCGGCCTCCGCCTCGGGCGTCACCCACCAGTCGGTGAACGAGCGGGCGCGACCGTCGGGGTCCAGCCGGATCACCATGAGGTTGTCGTAGCGGTGGCTCTTCTCCGTCGCGGTCGGGTAGTCGGTCCGGCCCCGGATCACGGCGACGTCGCCGTCGACGGCGGTGAGTTCATACTCGTACGACCATGTGCCGGGATCGTCCTTCTGGCCGAGCCATCCCGCCAGGATGGCGTCGTGGCCGACCCACGGCGGGGTCGACGGCCCGTCTCGGTACTCCGCGTCCGGCGTGAACAGCGAGCGGATGTCGTCCGGGTCGTTCGTCGTCCACGCGTGGACGTAGCGGTCCATCCAGTCCCGAGCGGCGGCGGCCGCTGATTCGCGATCCCACATGTCCTCAGGCTCCTCGACGATCCAGGCGCGCGCAAGGGTGCCGTGTCTGGGGAGGGATCAACTCCGTCCGATGAGGGCGTATCGAGTCCTCACGATGTCGGCGAGGTCGTCTGCGATCCAGTTGTCCACGGTGACGTAGTGGGAGTGCGACAGCCAGGCATCCTTGTGCGTCCAGTGACCGACCACCGGGAAGTGAGGCAGCTTGCGCGGATTGAACTTCAACCGATTCTGGAAGTGTCGGAGCGAATCGCCGAGCACGACGAGGTCCATGCGTGTCCGCATCGTGATCACTCCGCCGACGTTGCGGCGGATCGTCGCCCATTCCTCGTCGGAGCGATGGATCGCGGGGGTGTGAAGGAGCACCAGCATCTTGATCTGGTTGCCGTTGGCGAGCGAGCTGAGGGCGACGTTTCCGCCGTGGCTGTGCGCGTACACGGTGTCGAGCCAGCCGGCGTCCGAGACGAGGTCACGCCAGAGGACGAGGTCGCGGGCGCCGTCGGCGCGTCCCCTCTCCGAGTACTCCCCGCTCCAGACGAAGTAGGTGTCGTCGGAGTAGAGGTTCGGGGTGACCGTCGAACGAAGATGGTCGTGAAGAGGCGAATGCGGCTTGTGCCAGCCGGTGTCTGTCACCAGTCCCCAGGTGCCGTGGATGGGAACGCTCGTCGGCCCGACGATCCGCGTGCGTGCTGTCTCGCCGGACGACGCCGGGCCCGCAGTTTCCCAGCCCGCGAGCGCCGCGGCGACGCCACGGGTGAGCGGATCGTCGGACTCGAGACCGCGGAGCAGGGTCTCCGGGGGCTCGCTCGCCTGCCCGGTGATGATCGCGAGGCTGCCGGACGCGGCGACGGACTCCAGGCGCTGGTCGCTGCGTTGCGCGTAATTGAGCAGCGCGAGGAGCGTGGTGGGGAGGTGGGTGGCGTTGAGCTCTTCCCAGAGCGCAGCTGCCGCGTCGGGATCGAACCCCCCATCCCAGGACGTTCCCGCGTGGTGCCTCAGCGCCTGATCCGTGAGGTCGTCCAGTCGACTCTCCTCGAACCACTCCTCCAGCTGCGGGGACGCGGGACTGACATGCGGAACGCCCAGCGCGTCCGCGTCATCCTGCACCGCGAGAGCGAGCTCATCGCCCCCGAAGGCGTACGCCGACATGCCGAGGTACTGCGCGGCGCGGCTCGCGATCGCCGACGGGGAGTCGTCGTGGAAGGAGGCCACTCCCGGCACGGGCTCAAGGGGGCTGCTGGGGCTGAGGACATCGGACATCTGCGTCTCCCGCGGTCGATGCTCGCACCGTACTCCGCCCCGCGTGCCATCGCCAGATGGGGGGTGACGGACCGGCGACGGTTGGGTCCGCACGCTGGATGGTCACGCGCGGCCGCACCGCGGGGGGCTCACAGCAGTGCGGCGGCGGCACGCAGACCTTCGGCATCCGACGTGGACCAGCGGGTGACGATGCGGCGCGCGCGGTCGACCTCCGGTCCCGTCAGCCGTCCCAGCAGAGGCCGCACCACATCGAGGGTGAGCGGCTCGATGAGCTGCGGGATCCGCGCGTCGCGGAGGAACCCCTCGATGCGGGTGAGGTCGTTCCCGGTCAGTGCGTCGGCCTCACTCTGCAGCAGCACGATCGCCGCGAGGCGGCGCTCGAGCACCGGAACCGCCCACAGTTCCGACGCAAGCGCCGTGATCTCGTCGTGCGGAAGATCCCGATGCCGACGCAGCGCGTCGCGGACAGTGCCACGGATCGCACCGATCGACGCGCCGTACACCCCCAGTCCACCGACGGACGCATCGCCGTCCGCCCACGTGCGCCATTCCGACGCCTCCGACCGCAGCGTGTGGTCGATGAAGCGTGCTGCAGCAGAATCCACACACCCATCCTCACCCGTGGGGCCTGAGTGGGGGAGCGACGCCGTGACTGATCCGCCAGATACCGCAGACCGCGTCCGCGACCGTGTCCGGGTCCTGCAGCATGCCCAGGTGGCCGAGCGGGAGCGTCCGCACCGGCCATCCCGCGTCCGCCGCCACACTGGCGGCATCGGCGTAGGTGTCCCCGAACGCGACATAGCTGCACGTGAGATCGGCGAGCCAGTTCTGAGGCGCGGAGATGCGAGCCGACAGGTAACTCGTGGGGACGGACGGCGCGCGCGCAACCACGCGTTCGTACGTCGCATCGTCCGGAAAGAGGGAACGGACGTCCGCTTCTGGCCACCAGCGCGTCCACGGCGGCAGGAAACCGCCTTTCGCGCGCGACAAGAGCGTCTCGCCGAGCCGTTCCGGCACGAGCGGCCACGTTCCGCCGCGGAGCGGAGGGAGCGCCGCGTCAAGGAAGACCACCCTGTTCACCGCCGAACCGGCAACAACCGCGGGGACGAAGTTGCCGGCGTTCGAATGTGCGATCAGCGTCGTGGCACGCAGTCGACGCGCGGCGGAGGCGTACCCTTCCGCGATCGCGTTCACACTTCCGTCGAACGGGGGTGCCACGCACTCCGCCGTAGATCCTCGCCGCCGAAGGGCCAGCACCAGCGGATCCATCACGAAGCCGGGGAGGAAGACGCTCCCCAAAACGATCACGCGTTCCACGCCGCCATCCTAGGAACAGCGGAAGATCGACGATACCTACGCGGGCAGCGCGCGAAACGTCGGCGCCGCTGCAGCGCTGTGACGGTCAGGGGCCGTCGTCGGCTGCCGCAGCGACCGGCGCTCGCCGCGCCGCGCGGGAGTGAGCAACGACAACGCACATGACGACCAGTCCCACGATGGTGAGTGCGGTTCCGATGAAAATGGCTGCCGCCCATCGCTCGACCCCGGGGTCGTCGATCCCGAGGATCGTGTTGGAGGGGAGAGTGGCAGGAAACGCGTCGCGGTAGCTCAGCGGCGAAGGAGTGGTCACGCGGGAGATCACCACCACCGCCGGTCCGATCACGGTGAGTGTGACGCCACACCACCAGATCGGGGCCGCGCGGAGGGGGCCGGGGAGCGAGGCGGTCGGTACCCGGCCAAGCTTCCGGTAGCGGCCGAGCAGGAAGCTCATCGCCAGAAGTCCCGCCCAGACCAGTCCGGCACCGACGAAGGTGGGCGAGGCCACGAACACGGAGTTGAGGGACAGCATCGGCTCTTCGAAGACCGACGGCGTCGCCGGATAGGGAGTGCGATCGTAGGAGAAGTAGGCCACCGGAGCGCTCAGGCTGATGAGTGCGGTGAGCAGACCGACCACGGCGAGTGCGGCGGCACCCCACCACACGAGCGTCACGACGCGAGATCGGTCGACATGTTCCGTCGTGCCATGCCGCGGCGTCGACCAACGGCGCCCCAGGAGGAAGGCCGCCACAACGGTCCCCGCCCCCGCGAGGAGGAAGCCGGCGACGCCTGCGGGTGTCACGGAGACGGCGTCGACCAGCTCCATCATTTCTCGGATGTACTCGAACCATCCGATTTCAGGAGCCCGTGCCGCGCCGACTCCGAGGTAGACGAGAGTCGCACCGATGAGCACGGCGGCGACGGCGGCGGCCCACAGGGCCTTCTCGCGCCGGGCGGCTTCCATGTCGTCAGCCTAGTGAGCGAGGATGGCGCATGATCCGACCGATCACCTGCCGTCGAGATAGCTCATGACGAGCAGGCCCAACGAGACGATCGCGACGAGCACCATGATCGTGGGCGAGCGTGTGACCGCCTGTTCCACTCGTTCGACGAACTCACGCATCCGAGATTGCAGCCCCGGGTCTGCGTGGGCCGGTTCCGCGTCGCGCGCCCACACGATGAGCCGAGCGATGAATCGGAGACGTCGGGCGTGCATTCCAGCGGGCAGGAAGCCGTACGGCAGCGACACGGGGGATAGGAGTGTCCAGCGATCGGTCGAGCCAGCGGGCGCCCACCTGACGCACGGACGTCGCAGACCGTCCGGATCGATCGCGATGACGTCGTCACGCGAGATCCGGTGGCTTCGAATGAGACCGATGACGTACAGCGAGTCCGCATCGTACGAGACGCGCATCGCGGGCGCTCGGATTCCGATCCACAGACCGAGCAGGAGTCCTCCCGCGAGCACTGCGAGAGGCCAGAAGGATCCGTGGATCCATGTGGCCGCCGCAAACGCAATGCCAAAGCCGGCGATCACCGCACCGAGTGCGATGTGAAGGACCACGACACCGCGCTCAGGCCTGAACTCCCCGCCGTGACTCACCGGTGAATCCCCTTAATGACTCATCCCGTTCCGTCGAGTACGTCGAATGCGGTGGGCCCCGTGGGGCTCGAACCCACGACCCGCGGATTAAAAGTCCGATGCTCTACCGACTGAGCTAGAGGCCCTCGGCATCCAGCCTACCCATCCCGGGAACGACGAACCGCAGCCGCCGGAGCCTGAGGCTCCAACGACTGCGGTTCGCGCTGTCCGACGCGGCATCCCCGATCCCGCGACGGAAGGGGGATCACTCAGACGGCGGCATCAGCACCGTGTCGATGAGGTAGACGGTGGCGTTGGCGGTCTGCACGCCGCCGCAGATGACGCTGGCGTCGTTGACCATGAGGTCGTCGCCCGAACCGGTGACCTCGAGGTCGGCGCCGTTGACCGTGGTGTGCATGCCGGCGATGTCGGCGGGCTCGATCTGGCCGGGGACGACGTGGTAGGTGAGGATCGAGCTCAGCAGGTCGCTGTCGGTCTTCAGCACCTCGATGGTGTCGGCGTCGATCTTGGCGAAGGCGTCATCCACCGGCGCGAAGACGGTGAACTCGCTGCCGTTGAGGGTGTCGACGAGGTCGACGTCGGGGTTCAGCTGGCCACTGACGGCCGAGACGAGCGTCGTCAGGACGGGGTTGTTCGACGCGGCGACCGCGACGGGGTCCTGCGACATGCCCTGGATCGAGCCGGCGCCGTCCGGAACGGCCTCGGCGTAGTCGGCGCAGCCGGGGCCCACGAGGTTGGCGGCCGGGTCGTTCTCCATGGCGGGGGCGCTCTCGCTCATCGAGGGCTCGGGAGCCGTCGACTCCTCTGCGGTGGTTCCGCCCATGGAACAACCGGCCAGCGCGAACGCCGCGGCGAAGGTGAGGGCGAGGGCTGCGGTGGTCTTCTTGGTGCTGAGCATGGCTTTTCTCCGTTTTCTCAGGGCCGCCTCCTCTGGCGGCTTCAGGGGTTCTTCGGAGCCCTGTCGAGATCGGATGGGAAAAAATCCGGACGCGGTCGGAAAGCAATCCGAAGCGCGCTCGCCCACGAATGACTCCCGACGAAAGAGGGAGAACATGGATCTGATCATCATCGGCCTGCTGGGGGGATTGATCACGGGCATCTCGCCGTGCATCCTGCCCGTGCTTCCGGTCATCTTCCTCACGGGAGGCGCGCAGTCCGCGCGGTTCGAGAAGGGGGAGGGCGCCGCCGACGACGGACCGCTGCCGGCGCGCCGCAGCCGCCCCTACCTGGTGATCCTGGGTCTCGTGGTGAGCTTCACGCTCGTCACGCTGGTCGGCTCCCTGATCCTCGGCCTCCTGAACCTCCCGCAGGACGTCATCCGCTGGGTCGGCATCGCCGTGCTGGTGCTGATCGGCGTGGGCCTCCTGATCCCGCGGTTCGAGCAGATCCTCGAGAAGCCGTTCCAGTGGCTGCCGCGCCGTGAGGTGCAGAACCGGGGGAGCGGGTTCGGGGTGGGACTGGCGCTCGGCGCCGTGTTCGTTCCCTGCGCGGGACCGGTGCTCGCGGCGATCATCGTCGCCGGCGCAACCGGACGGATCGGCATCGACACGGTGCTGCTGACGGCATCCTTCGCGATCGGCGTCGCGATCCCGCTGCTCGTGTTCGCGCTGGCCGGTCGCGGCCTGGTGGAGCGGATCCGCGCGTTCCGCAGCCGTGAGCGCGGCCTCCGGATCGCCGCGGGCGTCGCGATGCTCGCCCTCGCCGTCGGCCTCGTCTTCAACGTGCCGCAGGCGCTGCAGCGGCTGCTGCCCGACTACACCGCCCAGCTGCAGCGCGACCTGACCGACAACGAGCAGGCCGCTGAGGCGCTCGGGCTCGGCGGCCTCGTCAACGACGAGAACCGTGACCTCGACAAGTGCACCAACGGCGCCGACGAGCTGGAGTCGTGCGGCACGGCGCCCTCGATCAAGGGCATCGAGAAGTGGCTGAACACCCCGGGCGGCGAAGGCATCGACCTCGCCGACCTCCGCGGCCAGGTCGTGCTCATCGACTTCTGGGCCTACTCCTGCATCAATTGCCAGCGCTCCATCCCGCACGTCGTCGCGTGGGACGAGGCGTACCGCGACGCGGGCCTGCAGGTCATCGGCATCCACTCACCCGAGTACGCGTTCGAGAAGGACGCCGCCAACGTCGAGGCCGGCGCCCGCGACTTCGGAATCACCTACCCGGTCGCGCTCGACAACAACCTGTCGACCTGGACGAACTACCGCAACCGCTACTGGCCCGCCCACTACCTGATCGATGCGTCCGGCACCGTGCGGCACATCTCGTTCGGCGAAGGTAACTACGCGGCGACCGAGAAGATGATCCGCGAGCTGCTCGAAGACGCCGATCCGGGGGTCTCGCTCCCGGGAGCGACCGACGTCGACGACACGACGCCCGACGTGGGCTCGACGACGCCTGAGACCTTCCTCGGCTCGTCGAAGGACCGCAACTTCGCCGGTCCCGACATGTACAGCCAGGGCGAGGGCACGTTCACCTTCCCGTCCGACCAGGCGGCCGATACGTTCGCGCTCGACGGCGGATGGAAGGTGCAGACCCAGTTCGTGACCCCCACCGGTGACGAGGCGCGGGTGCGCCTGACGTACCGCGCCTCCGAGGTGCGGATCGTCGCCGCCGGCGAAGGCACGATCACCGCCGACATCGACGGTCAGTCCTCGACCATCGACGTGGGCGGGACCCCGCGCTCCTACGCGGTGCTCGAGCCCGGCGATGCCCGCGAGGGCGTCATCACCCTCGAGGTGCCCGCCGGCGTCGAGGTCTACTCATTCACGTTCGGATGATCACATTCACGTTCGGATGATCAAGGGGTTCGGAGATGATCGAGGAGATGGTGCATGCTTGTCGAGATGGTCATCGACGGTGTGGAAGTGCGCGAGGACGGCGAGAGCGCCGATCGCGTAGCGGAGCTGCTCATGCGCATCGCCGACCGTGACGAGAGCGCCTTCGGCAGCCTCTACGACATGCTCTCCTCGCGCGTGTTCGGTCTGATCCTGCGCGTGCTCGTCGATCGCTCGCAGAGCGAGGAGGTGCTGCAGGAGGTCTTCCTCGAAGTGTGGCAATCCGCTGGCTCGTTCGCTCCGAATAGAGGGCAAGGGAGGTCGTGGGTTCTCACGATCGCACACCGACGGGCCGTCGACCGGGTCCGATCCGCGCAAGCGGCCGGAGAACGGGACGTGCGCGCCGGGATGCGGGAACTGAACACCCCGGCCGCCGGAGTGGAGGAACAGGTCGAGCTGCGCATCGAGAGTCGACGCGTGGCCCGGGCGCTGCAGGCCCTGCCCGAGCTGCAGCGGGAAGCACTGACCCTCGCCTACTTCGGCGGCTACTCTCAGAGCGAGATCGCTGCCATGAGCGGGACTCCGCTCGGAACGATCAAGACCCGAATGCGCGATGGACTGTCGCGCCTGCGCACCGAGATGGGGGTGACCGTATGAACGTCCAGGACTTCGCCGACCTGTCGGCGGGCCGCGCCCTCGGCGCACTGTCTCCCGAAGACGAGGCCGCCTTCCAGGAGGCTCTGCGCGAGCACCCCGAATGGCAGGGGATCGTCGACGCCGACCTCGAGACGGCCGCCACCCTCGGAGAGTCGGTCGCGCCCGTCGCGCCGCCGCTCGCCATGCGCTCGAAGCTGCTCGGACTGATCCGTGCGGAGGCCGGGGCCGGGAGCTCCGCGTCCGACGACGTCGCAGACGATGACCTCGGCGTGGACGACGTCGCGGCCGACGACACCGTGGCGTTGCCGCGCGCCGCTGTGGCCGCTGACGACACCGTGGCTCTTCCCCGGGCCGCCGTGCCTGCGGAGACGGCCGAGCCTGCGACCGCCGCCGGGTCCGATGACGCTGCCGAAGACGCTCCGGCGGCCCCGCCGCTCCCCGAGAAGGCCGCTCCCGAAGAGGCCGCCCTCCGTGCTGCGGCACCGCCGACCGAGATCGTCCAGGCCATCCAGCGCCGCACGTGGACACGCGGCATGTTCGCCCTCGTCGCATCGATCGCGCTGCTGGTCGGCATCGGTTGGGGTGTGGGTGCCGTCACCGACGCCCTCCGGACGCCGCCCGCCGTCGCGACGCTCGCCCAGATCGAGGCCGCACCAGACGCCCAGGAGGCCACGAGCGACCTCAGCGGCGGAGGCGAGGCCACCCTGCACTGGTCGCCGTCGCTCGGCGAAGCGGTGATCGTCGCCACCGGGCTCCCCGAGATCGAGGCGGACCGCACCTTCGAGATGTGGTTCCTCCGCGACGGCACCCCGGTCTCGGCCGGCACGTTCGACGCAGCCGACGGTGAGGCGACGGCCCTGCTGGCGGGCCAGATCGAGACGGGCGACGGCGTGGCCGTGACCGTCGAGCAGGAGGGCGGATCCCCCGACGGGGCGCCCACCACCGACCCCATCGTGGCGATCGTCCCGGCCGAGGCCTGAGCTCGCGCGGGTAGCCTGGAAGGCGATGTCTGACGACCCTCGCGCCTTCCACAAGCCCGTTCGGCGACCCGCCGAGCTGTTCGATCGACTCTTCAGCGCCGAGGACCCCGCCGAAGTGTCGCGCGTCGCGCACGCCACTGCGGTCGCCCTCCTCTCGCGGGTGCGGGAAGAACCGGCCGACGCGATCGTCGACCGGCTGATCGCGTTCACCGACGAGCACGGGATCGACACCATCGCCGAACTGTGGTCGCGGGCGCCCGCGAAGTCGCTGCCCGGCACGCTGTGGCGCCTGTACCTGCTGCAACTGATGGTCCACGACGACGCGCGGTCGGCCGCCCTGCTCTACGAACGGGGGCGGGTGCGCCTGGCGACCGCCGACCACGTGGTGGCCGGCGCGCCGACCCCGGCGGGACCGGACGAGCTCGTCTCGCTCAGCGACTCCATCCTCCGCGGCGTGTTCAGCGGCGACTTCGCCGTCGCGCTCGAGCGGGCGGCGTCGTTCTGCCGCGTGGAGGCGGCCGGAGCGGCCGACCTCGCCGATGACCACGACCGCACCGAGCCGGAGCGGGCGACGGCGTTCACGACGCGCGCGCTGCGGCTGACGACCTACGCCGAGGACCTGTCGGCCGCCGCCGCCCTGTGGCGCCGAGACTCCCTCACCTGAGGCCTGCCGTCGCTGCTGCCGCTGCGCCTGGATGCCTCACGTGAGCCCTGCTGCCGCTGCTGTCTGAGCGGTGCTGGCTGCCGAGCCTCGCGCGGGCATGAAGATGCCGGGCCGCAGAACGCCTCTCGGCGCGGTGCCGCTCGAAGCGGCAAAAGATGGAGCCCGGGGTTACTGCGGCCCGGCTGTACCAGTGTAACCGGACCTCGTACCGACCCATTCCCGTGCCGCTTACAGGCTGAATCGACCTCCACGGCCACGGAGACGCGCTCGGGAGCCGATCCAGCCTGCTTTCGGCACGCCTCCGGCCTCGCACCCGTCGCCCGGACCCGGCCTAGGCTCTATCCATGGCCTGGCGATACGCGCTCATGATCACCCCCGTCGACGCGGACGCCGCCGACACCGATTTCTCGTCGACGTTCGCCGAGATCGACCCGTCGGCGCCCGCGCTCACCGTGGGTGAGCTGAGCACGCAGCGCGGCGACGGCATCTTCGAGTCCATCGGCGTCGTCGACGGGCACGCGCAGGAGGTCGAGGCGCACCTCGACCGGCTGGCGCACTCCGCGCGGCTGTGCGACCTCCCTGCTCCGCACGTCGGACAGTGGCGCGACGCCGTCACGCGCGCTGCCGCGCACGCCGGTGCCGGCGAGGCGGTCATCAAGCTGATCCTCAGCCGGGGCGTCGAGCACGGCCCCGCGCCTACCGCGTGGGTGACGGTCGCCTCAGCAGCGGACTTCACCGCGGCGCGCACCGACGGCATCCGGGTCGTCACGCTCGACCGCGGCTACGACATCGACGTCCCGGCGCGGGCACCGTGGCTGCTACTGGGAGCCAAGACCCTGTCGTACGCGGTCAACATGGCCGCCATCCGCGAGGCCAAGCGCCGGGGAGCCGACGACGCGGTGTTCCTGTCGTCCGACGGCTTCGTGCTGGAGGCGCCGACGGCATCCCTCATCCTGCGGCGCGGCGACACGTTCGTCACTCCCGCGCCCAACGGCGGCATCCTCCACGGGACCACTCAGCTCAGCTTGTTCGAGCACGTGGAGGCGCGGGGGTTCGCCACGGCCTACGAGACCGTCCCGGCGGCGGAGCTGACCTCGGCCGACGCCGCGTGGCTCGTCTCGAGCATGCGGTTGGCGGCCCCCGTCATCGCCGTCGACGGCGCGGAGCTGCCGCACGACGCGGAGCTCACCGCATCCCTCAACGCCTACCTGCTGAGCCCCCGCGACTGATCCCCGGAACGACCATGTCCCACTTTCGGTCGCTTCGCAGAGGTGGAAGCAGCGGAAAGTGGGACATGAGCCACTGAGAGTGGGACAACCGCCGCCGTAAGTGGGACAACCGTGGCGGTGGTGGGCGGTGGCGGTGGCGGTGGCGGGCGGTGGCGGAGGGTGGCCGGTCAGCCGAAGCGGCCGGAGACGTAGTCCTCGGTGGCCTGGACCGACGGCGTGGTGAAGATGGTGCCGGTCTCGTCGTACTCGATGAGCTTGCCGGGCTTGCCGGTGCCGGCGATGTTGAAGAACGCCGTCTTGTCGGAGACGCGGCTCGCCTGCTGCATGTTGTGGGTCACGATGACGATCGTGTACTCCTTCTTGAGCTCCTGGATGAGCTCCTCGATCGCGAACGTCGAGATCGGGTCGAGGGCCGAGCACGGCTCGTCCATCAGGAGCACGTCGGGAGACACGGCGATCGCCCGCGCGATGCAGAGGCGCTGCTGCTGACCGCCCGAGAGACCGGAACCGGGCTTGTCGAGACGGTCCTTGACCTCGTTCCAGAGGTTGGCGCCGCGCAGCGACTGCTCGACGAGCGCGTCGGCGTCGCCCTTGGAGAGCTTCTTGTTGTTGAGCTTGACGCCCGCGAGGACGTTCTCCTTGATGCTCATCGTGGGGAACGGGTTGGGGCGCTGGAAGACCATGCCCACCTGACGCCGGACGAGCACCGGGTCGACGCCCGGGCCGTACAGGTCGTCGCCGTCGAGGAGCACCTCGCCCTCGACGCGCGCGCCGGGGATGACCTCGTGCATGCGGTTGAGGGTGCGGAGGAACGTGGACTTGCCGCAGCCCGACGGGCCGATGAAGGCGGTCACGCTGCGCGGCTGGATCTCCAGGGAGACGCCTTCCACAGCGAGGAACTCGCTGTAGTACACGTTGAGGTCGTTGACTTCGATGCTCTTGGACACGTCGGGTTCTTTCTGGAAGGAGCGGATGCCGGTCAGCGGCCGAACTTGGGGGCGAAGACCTTCGCGACGATGCGCGCGACGAGGTTCAGCACCATGACGATCAAGATGAGGGTGAGCGCGGCAGCCCACGCGCGATCGATGTATGCCTCGGGCGGGATGCCCTTGTAGGCGTACTGCGAGTAGATGAAGACGGGAAGGGTCTGCATACGGCCGTCGGCCAGGTTGTAGTTCATGGCATCGGTGAAGCCGGCCGTGATCAGCAGGGGGGCCGTCTCGCCGATGACGCGCGCGATGGCGAGCATCACGCCCGTCGTGATCCCGGCAATCGATGTCGGGAGGACCACCTTCACGACCGTGAGCCATTTGGGAACGCCGAGCGCGTACGATGCCTCGCGCAACTCGTTCGGCACGAGCCGCAGCATCTCCTCGCTCGAGCGCACCACCACCGGGATCATCAGCACCGAGAGCGCGATGGCGCCCGCGAAGCCCATGCGCACGCCCGGACCGAAGATCAGGGCGAACAGGGCGTACGCGAACAGGCCGGCGACGATGGAGGGGATGCCGGTCATCACGTCGACCAGGAACGTGATCGCACGCGCGAGGCGGCTGTCCTGACCGTATTCGATCAGGTAGATCGCCGTCATGAGTCCGATCGGCACGGAGATGATCGCCGCGGTGAGGGTGATGGAGACCGTGCCGATGATGGCGTGGAGCGCACCGCCGCCTTCACCGAGCACGCCCCGCATCGTCCACGTGAAGAACTGGGCGTCGAAGCGCGCGATGCCGTTGCTCACCACGGTCCAGGCCACCGAGACGAGCGGCACCATCGCGATCGCGAATGCGCAGGTCACGATGCCGGTGATGAGGCGGTCCAGTGCGCGGCGTCCGCCCTCGACGACGCGCGAGATCGTGTAGATCAGGATGAGGTAGCCGACGACGGCCGTGATGATCCACGCCGCCACGTTGAACCCGTCGGGCGACGCGATCCCCAGGACACCGAAGATGGCGCCGGAGACGGCCAGCGCGCCGATCAGCAGCGCCCAGGGCGACCACGCGGGCAGGTGGCCGGAAGTGAGGCTCTGGGTGGGGCGGGACGGCGCGCGCGTGGGCGCCGGAGCGGGTGCGGTGGTCATCTCAGTTGGCTCCCGAGAATTCCTTGCGACGGCTGACGATCCAGCGGGCAAGGGCGTTGACGGCGAAGGTCACCACGAACAGGACGAGACCCGTCGCGATCAGGACGTTGATATTGAGCTGATAGGCCTCGGGGAAGGTCAACGCGATGTTCGCCGCGATCGTCGAGGGGTTCTGGGAGGTGAGGAGCTGCAGGGTGACCACGTTCGTCGCCGACAGGACCATGGCGACCGCCATGGTCTCTCCCAGCGCGCGCCCGAGGCCGAGCATCGATGCCGAGACGATGCCGGAGCGTCCGAACGGCAGCACCGCCATCCGGATCATCTCCCACCGGGTGGCGCCGAGGGCGAGGGCGGCCTCCTCGTGGAGGCGGGGGGTCTGGAGGAAGATCTCGCGGCAGATCGCCGTGATGATCGGCACGACCATGACGGCCAGCACCAGGGCGGCGGTGAGGATCGTGCGTCCGCTGTTGAGCACCTGGCCCGAGAAGAACGGGATCCAGCCGAGGTTCTCGTTGAGCCACTTGTAGGTGGGGACGACCGAGGGGGCGAACACGAGGATGCCCCACAGGCCGAAGACGACGGAAGGTACCGCGGCGAGCAGGTCGACGATGTAGCCGAGGCCCTGGGCGAGCCGTCGCGGGGCGTAGTGGGTGATGAACAGCGCGATGCCCAGCGACAGCGGCACCGCCACGAGCAGAGCAAGGAAGGCGGCCCAGATCGTGCCGAACAGCAGGGGGAGGACGTAGTCCCAGAAGTTCGTCCGCAGCAGCGACGCGTCGTCGGCGGTGAGGCCGAAGGCGGGGAGCGACTGCACGATCAGGAAGATCGCGACCGCCGCGAGGGTGACGACGATCATGGAGCCGGCGAAGATCGCCGTGCCGGAGAACCAGATGTCTCCGGGGCGTTTCTTGGCGGCGATCCGCTGGGCGGTAGCGGCGCTGGTTGCTGTCATCGTCGTCTTTCTCGTGGAACCGGCCGAAGGCGGCCTCCCGGAGTCATCCCCGGGAGGCCGCCCGCGGTCCTTACTTGATGAGCTCGATCGCGGCGAGCGACTTCTCGCGGAGGTCGTCCGAGATCGGCGCGCTGCCCGCGTTGGTCGCAGCGGACTCCTGGCCCTCGGCGCTGACCGCGGTGGAGAAGAACGCCTTGGTCAGTGCGGCCACGTTGGCGTCCTCGTACTGCTCGCAGGCGATGAGGTAGCTCACCAGGAGCACCGGGTAGGCGCCCTCGGCGGTGGTGGTGCGGTCGATCGCGTAGGCCAGGTCACCGGCGGTGCGGCCCTCCTCGATCGCCGAGGCGTCGAGCGTGATCGAGGCGCCCTCGGCGCTGTGCTCGACGAAGGTGTCGCCGACCTTGACGTTGACCGACGAGATGCCGCCGGCCTGCGACGAGTCCGCGTAGCCGATCGAGCCCTCGCCGGCCTTGACGGCCTCGACGACGCCCGAGGTCTTCTCGGCGGCTTCGCCCACGACACCGGCGGGCCACTCCTCGACCGAGCCCCAGGTCCACACGTCAGCGGCGTTGGCGGCGAGGTAGTCGGTGAAGTTGCCCGTCGTGCCCGACTTGTCCGAGCGGTGGACCGGGTTGATGGCCGTGTCCGGCAGGGTGACGCCGTCGTTGGTGGCGGCGATCGCCGGGTCGTTCCACGTGGTGATGGTGCCCGCGAAGATGCCGGCGATGGTCGCCGCGTCCAGGTCGAGCGAGTCGACGCCGGGCACGTTGAAGATGATGGCGATCGGCGAGATGTAGGCGGGGATCTCGACCAGGCCGGAGTCGACAGCGCACGCGCCGAAGCCGCCGGCGGCGATCTCGTCGGTCTTGAAGGCGCGGTCCGAGCCGGCGAAGCTGACGGCGCCGGCGAGGAACGACTCGCGGCCCGTGCCGGATCCGGCCGGGTCGTACTCCACGACGGCGTCGGGGTTGGTGGCGTTGAACGCCGCGGTCCAGGCCTGGATCGCGACCTGCTGCGACGACGCGCCCTGGCCGACGAGGTTTCCGGTCAGGCCGGCGGCCTGCGACTCGGAGGGGTTGCCCGACGAACCGGTGTTGGCCGGCTCGTTGGCGGCGCAGCCGGTGAGTGCGAGAGCCGCGATGGCGGCGACAGCGCCCAGCTGGGCGATGCGGGTGAGCTTCACTGTGAATCCTTCGGGTGTCAGGGTGTGGGCCCGGTGCAGGGCACGACCGTGACGGTAGACATCGACTCTTAAGAGAGTGCGCTGTGTCGGTAAACGGAAGGTGAACAGTGCCGGTGGCGCGCGAGATGACGCGGAACAGCGCGCGACGGATGCCCGTCAGGGCTTGGGGTTGTGCGTCTCGATCGCGACGATGCCCGAGCCGGGATTGGTCGCCGACAGATGCACGACCGAGAACGCGGCGACCTCCAGCGACGAGGCGCTGCCGAGGTAGGAGCCGCGCAGGGTGCCGGTCGCGAGCGCCAGCTCGCTCATGATGTCGGGCAGTACCGGACCGTGGCTGCAGAGCACGGCGGGCTTGCGCGCGCGCACCCGCTTGCCGACGACGGCACGCACGTCGGAGGTGCCGTCCTCCCAGGCGTCCTGACTGATGAGCGGCGTGCGGTCGATCTCCTTGCCCAGCGAGGCCGCGAGGGGGGTCACCGTCGTGACGCAGCGGACGGCGTCGCTCGTGACGATCTTGCGGGCCCCAAAGGTACGCAGGGGCCCGACCAGGGCGCGGGCCTGCTTCGTTCCGCGGGCGGTCAGCGGGCGCGCCGCATCCGCCCCGGTCCACTCCTCGCGCGGGGTCGCCTTGGCGTGGCGGAGGACGATGATCGGGAACGTGGAGAGGATGCCGTCGCCGACGAAGGTCAGGAAGTTCTCGAGGATCTCGACGTCGACCGGATAGCTGAGGTGCTTCAGAGCGCGCTTGGGGCTCATCCACTCGATCGCGGCGATCTCCTTGTTGGGCACGAACGACGACGCGCGGATGGCGTCGTCGGTGGCCTCGGCGGCCCAGTAGTGGACGATCTTCTGGCGCTTGCTCGGCATGCGGTAGCGGGAGACGCCGACGGGGATGCCGAGGCGCACGCGGATGCCGGTCTCTTCGAAGATCTCGCGCGCGGCGGTCTCGGCGAGGGTCTCGCCGGGGTCGACCTTGCCCTTGGGGAGGGTGACGTCGGCATACGCGGTGCGGTGGATCACGAGCACCTTGAGCTTGCCGTCGACGACCCGCCAGACGACCCCGCCCGCGGCGTACACCGCGGTGTCGGTCATCGCACCGCCCTCGCGCGACGGCGCCGTTGGACCTGCGTCATCGTGCGCTCCTGAAGGTCGATCAGCGGTGCGCCGTCGGCGTCGGTGCTGTGGCGGGTCCAGACGCCCTCGGCGCCGAGGTGCCAGGAGGTCGTGCCCTCGGACATCGCGAGGTCGAACAGGTCGATGAGCTCCTTGACGTGCGCGGGGGCGACGACGCGCACGAGCGCCTCGACCCGGCGGTCGAGGTTGCGGTGCATCATGTCGGCGCTGCCGATGTAGACCTGCGGGTCGCCGTCGTTCGCGAACGCGAAGATGCGGGAGTGCTCGAGGTAGCGCCCGAGGATCGAGCGCACGGTGATGTTCTCGCTCACGCCCTCGAGATCGGTCCGCAGGGAGCAGATGCCCCGCACCCACACCTCGACGCGCACACCGGCCTGGCTCGCGCGGTAGAGCGCGTCGATGATCTGCTCGTCGACCATCGAGTTGACCTTGATGCGGATGTGGGCGGGCTTGCCCGCCTGGGCGTTCCGCCGCTCCTTGTCGATGTGCCGGAGCAGGCCCTTGCGCAGGTGCAGGGGCGCCACGAGCAGCCGCTTGAACTTCTTCTCGATCGCGTAGCCGGAGAGCTCGTTGAACAGGCGCGTGAGGTCGCGTCCCACCTGCTCGTCGGCGGTGAACAGGCCGAAGTCCTCGTAGAGCCGGCTCGTCTTGGGGTTGTAGTTGCCCGTGCCGATGTGGCTGTAGCTGCGGAGCATGCCGTCTTCCTCGCGGATGACGTGCAGGAGCTTGCAGTGGGTCTTCAGTCCCACGAGGCCGTAGACGACGTGCACGCCGGCCTTCTCGAGCTTGCGGGCCCAGACGATGTTCGCGGCCTCGTCGAAGCGGGCCTTCACCTCGACGAGGGCGAGCACCTGCTTGCCGTTCTCGGCGGCGTCGATGAGGGCCTCGACGATGGGGCTGTCACCCGACGTGCGGTACAGCGTCTGCTTGATGGCGAGGACGTGGGGGTCGCGTGCGGCCTGCTCGAGGAAGGCGACCACGCTCGTGTTGAACGACTCGTACGGGTGGTGGACGAGCACGTCGCCCTTGCGGATGGCGGCGAACAGGTCGGCGCGGCCGTTCTGTTCGGCGGGCTGGAAGGGGGTGGCCGTCGTCGGCACGTGCGCGGGGTAGCGCAGCTCCGGCCTGTCGATGCGGCCGAGATCGAACAATCCCCGAAGATCGAGCGGGCCGGGGAGGCGGTAGACCTCCTGCGCGGTGATGTCGAGCTCGTTGAGCAGCAGGTCGAGCGTGACGTCGTCCATCGACTCGGTGACCTCGAGCCGGATCGGCGGCCCGAATCGGCGGCGCAGGAGCTCGGCCTCCAGCGCCTGGATGAGGTTCTCGGTCTCGTCCTCCTCGATCACGACGTCTTCGTTGCGCGTCAGGCGGAAGGCGTGGTGCTCCAGCACCTCCATGCCCGGGAAGAGGTCGCCGAGGTTGTTGGAGATGAGCTCTTCCAGCGGCAGGTACCGCGAGGGGGCGTCGGTGCGGGCCCCGTCGCCGCGGGGGATCTCGACGAAGCGGGGGAGCATCGGCGGCACCTTCAGGCGGGCGAACTCCTGCCGGCCGGTGCGAGCGTTGCGGATGCGGATCGCCAGGTTCAGCGAGAGCCCGGAGATGTACGGGAACGGGTGGGCGGGATCGACGGCCAGCGGCATCAGCACCGGGAAGACCTGATTCTGGAAATAGCCGTACAGGTTCTCCCTGTCGTCCTCGGAGAGGTCGTCCCAGGTGATCACCTCGATGCCCCCCTCGGCGAGGGCGGGCTTGACGAGGTCCTGCCAGGCGGCCGCGTGGCGCAGCTGCAGGGCGTGGGCGTCGGCGGAGATGTCGCCGAGCACCTCCTGCGGCGCACGGCCGACGTTGGTCGGGATCGCGAGCCCGGTCATGATGCGGCGCTTGAGGCCGGCGACGCGCACCATGAAGAACTCGTCGAGGTTGCTCGCGAAGATCGCGAGGAAGTTCGCTCGTTCCAGCACCGGCAGGGTGGCGTCCTCGGCCAGCTCCAGCACCCGCTGGTTGAACGCGAGCCAGCTGAGCTCGCGGTCGAGGTACCGATGGTCGGGCAGCTGGGAGTCGGCGAGCTCGACGGCGTCGAAGTCGTCGTCGTCGGCGTCGCCCAGTCCGGAGTCGGTCACCGCGGTGTCGATCATTCCCTCATCATTGCAGGGCGACGTGACTGACGCGTTAACCGATCAGGCGTCCGAGCGCTCCCGCGGCGAGGCGATCTGGTCCTCTTCGTACACGTTGAAGCGGTAGCCGACGTTGCGGACCGTTCCGATGAGCTGCTCCATGTCGCCGAGCTTGGCGCGCAGCCGTCGCACGTGCACGTCGACGGTGCGGGTCCCGCCGAAGTAGTCGTAGCCCCAGACCTCGCTCAGCAGCTGCTCGCGGGTGAAGACGCGAGAGGGGTGGGTCGCGAAGAAGTGCAGGAGCTGGAACTCCTTGTACGTGAGATCCAGCGGCTTCCCGTGGACCTTCGCGGAGTAGGACGACTCGTCGATGGTGACGCCCGAGGTCTGGATGCGGGTCGAGACCGGGTCTTTCGTCATCCGGCCGATCGCCAGGCGGATCCGCGCGTCGACCTCGGCGGGGCCGGCGCCGACGAGGATGACGTCGTCGATGCCCCAATCGGTGGAGACGGCGGTGAGGCCGCCCTCGGTGACCACCAGCACGAGCGGCGCATCGAGGCCCGTGGTGTTGAGGATCTTGCAGAGCGACTTCGCGCCGACGAGGTCCACGCGGGCGTCGACGAAGATGACGTCGGCGCTCGGGGCGTTGACCAGCTGTGCCGGCTCGGCAGGGATCTGACGCACCCGGTGGCTGAGGAGCTCGAGCGCGGGAAGGACCGCTCCGCCTCCCGGTGTGGAGGAAGGTGCGGAGCTCAAGACGAGAAGCTGAGCCAAGGGGGTCCTTCCCGGTCCGGATGCCGGAACCGTGCCCCCATCTTAGAACCACTGGGGATGCCCCTCGGCGCGCGGCCCGGATCGCCCTGCTCGACACGGGCCGACGACGGCCTGCGTGCGCCGCCATGCCTGCGTGAGTGACAATGAAGGGGTGACCGCACCGGAGATCGCCCCGCGCCGCTCGATGACCGGCGTCATCGTCGTCTGGGTCGTAGCCGCCGTCGCCGCCGTGCTCGTGGGCATCCTCGCGCCGGAGGACTGGCGCGCGGCGTGGATGGGTGTCGGGATGGGCCTGGTCATCCCCGTCGCGTTCGCGGTCCAGCTGTGGTCGGGGCGGTCCCAGGGGTTCATCCAGCGGGTCGCGCTGAGCGTGATCGGCGGGCTGCTCGTGATGGGCTTCATCGGGGTCGGCTTGGGGCTCGCGACCCTCTTCTCGGCGTAGAGTAGGGGCCATGGACCTCGTCGCACTCGAAGTGTTCTTCGTCGGACTGCTCGGCCTCGCGTCGGTCGCGATCGTGTTCGTGTCGGCCGTCGTGCTCAAGAACCTGTACCGCGGCCAGCGCTGAACCCGTGATCGATCTGCCCACGGACCTCCCGGCGGACATCGTTCCGCTGTCGTGGCTGCTCGGGGTCTGGGAGGGCACCGGCGTCATCGACTACGACAGCGGCGACCGGCACTACTCGGGCGAATTCGCCCACCGTGTGAGCTTCAGCCACGACGGCGGCGACTACGTGAACTACGCCGCGAACGCCTGGTATCTGGGTGAGGATGGCTCACGTCAGCCTCTAGTCGCCGAGCAGGGGTACTGGCGGCTGGCGCGGCCCGCCGGCAATGCTGATGCCGGTCCGGCACTCCTCCCCGCCGTCGAGACCCGATCCGCGGCCCGGTCCGCCGACGACGTGGAGCAGCTGCGCACCGGCTCCGGCGGCTTCGACCTCGAGGTCGCGATCATCCACTCCGACGGCGTGAGCGAGCTCTACGTCGGACAGGTCCAGGGGCCGCGTATCGACCTCGCGACGGACGCCGTCGTGCGTCCGGCCAGCGCGAAGGACTACGCCGCCGCCACCCGCATGTACGGCCTCGTCGACGGCCACCTCCTGTGGGCGTGGGACATCGCCGCGCTCGGCGGCGGCCTCGCGGCGCACGCCTCCGCGCGTCTCGCCCGGGCGGACTGATGACCTCGCCGTTCCACGCCGTACCGGCCGCCGTCTTCGACGGCGACGTCCTCCTCCATGTGGGGAGCCCGCTCCGGGAGCAGCGCGCCCTCGAGCAGGGCCAGGCACTCGTGCCCCGCGCCGATCGGGCGGTGCTGACGGTCGCGGGCGAGGACCGGCTGAGCTGGCTCGACTCGCTGACCTCGCAGGCGCTCGCCGCCCTCCCGCCGGGGGTGAGCACGGAACTGCTGATCCTCGACCCGCAGGGGCACGTCGAGCACGCGGCGGCCGTCGTCGACGACGGCGTCCGCACCTGGCTGATCGCCGACCGATCGGACGCCGAGGGACTTCTCACCTGGCTCACCCGGATGCGCTTCCGGCTGCGCGTCGACCCGCAGGACGTCTCGGCCGAGCACGTCGTCATCGGCGGGACGGCGGCGGCGGTGGCCGCCATCGAATCCGACGTCGTCTGGCACGATCCGTGGCCGGAGGTCGCCGTCGGCGGCTGGGGCTACGCGGCGGTCGAGCCGCATCCCGCGGCGTCCCGCGACTGGGCGGAGGCGGTCGTGCCGATCGCCGTCGCCGAGCGGCTGGCGGAGGAGGCGGTCCGCGGTGAGCGCGCCGTGGCCGGAACCCTGGCCGCCGAAGCCCTGCGCGTGGCCGCCTGGCGACCGCGCGCCGGCGCCGAGGCCGACGGCCGCACGCTGCCGCACGAGGTGGACTGGCTGCGCACCGCCGTCCACCTCTCGAAGGGCTGCTACCGGGGCCAGGAGACCGTCGCGAAGGTCCACAACCTCGGACACCCGCCGCGCCGCCTCGTCTCGCTGCAGCTCGACGGCAGCGACGCGATGCTCCCCGAGCCGGGCGTCGAGGTGTTCGCCGACGGCGAGGTCGTCGGCGTGATCACCTCCGCGGCGCGCCACTACGAGGAGGGCCCGATCGCCCTGGCGCTCGTGCGGCGGACGACACCCGTCGACGCCACGCTCACCGTCGCTGTCGACGGGGGCGAGATCACCGCCGCCCAGGAGCAGATCGTGCCGCCCGACGCCGGCCGCACGGCATCGGTCCCGCGGCTTCCGCGCCTGTCGCGTCGGCGGTAGGCGCCGGTGAGCGATCCGCAGACCGCGCCGGTGCAGGCCGGGGGACGCGCCCGCGCCGATCTGCGCGCCGGGTTCGACCGGCTGCGCGACTCCTCGACGGCGATCCTGCAGATCGTCATCGCCGCCACCGCCGCGTACGCTTTCGCCCACTTCGTGCTCGGGCACGCGGCGCCGCTGCTGGCGGCGACCGTGACCATCTCCAGCCTCGGACTCGTGCGCGATGCGCGACCGCGGCGGGTGCTGGAGACGGTGGTCGGGATGGTGGTGGGCATCCTCATCGCCGAGCTCATCCTGCTCGTGGCGGGGGTCGGGTGGTGGCAGCTGGCGATCACGCTCGCTGCGAGCCTGGCCGTCGCGCGCTTCCTCTCGCCGCAGCCGGGCTTCGCGATCGCCGCGGCGATCCAGTCCGCGATCGTGATGGTGATCCCGGCGAGCGTGCCCTTCCTGCGCCTGATCGACGGCGTCGTCGGAGGCGTCGCGGCACTGCTGGTGACCGCGCTCGTGCCCCGCAACCCGGTACGCGCCGTCACCCGCGATGGGCACGCGCTCCTGACCGCCTTCGACGGCGCCGTGCTCACGCTCGTGCAGGCGCTGCGGCGTGGCGACCGGATGCGCGCGGAGCGGGGTCTTCAGAAGGCCCGCGCCCTTCAGCCGCTCGTCGACCGCTGGCAGGCCTCGCTGGAGTCGGGGCGGGCGATCGCACGCATCTCGCCGTTCCTGCGCCGCCAGCGTTTCGAGCTGGAGCGGCAGGACCGTGTCCGGGTGCACCTCGACCTCGCGGTGCGCAACCTGAGGGTGATCGGCCGCCGCGTCGTGTACGTCTGCGACGACAGCCGCCCGCGTCCGGTGGCTGCCGACCTGCTCGGCGAACTGGCGGCCGGCGCGCGTCTCATCGACGAGTCGCTCGAGGACATCTCCTTCGAGCCGCCCGCGCGTGAGGCAGTGCGCGCCGTCGCCGCGCGCCTGGACCCGGCCTCGCTCGCGGCGGGGCGGCAGAGCTTGGACCAGAACCTCGTCGGCGCGCTCCGGCCACTGGCGGTCGATCTCATGACGGCGGCGGGGATGCCGGCCGCCGACGCCCGCGCGGCGCTTCCCCGGGTCTAGCTCTCCCCGCCCCTCTCAGGAGCGCGGCGCCACGGTCTCCCACGGGACCGTGACCTCGCCGAGCCGCCAGCGGGAGCTGCCACCGGCGGCCGAGCCGAGCGGCCAGCCCGCGGCCTCCAGTGCGGTGAGCGCCGCCCGCCAGCGCTGACCGGCGCCGAACGCCGACGCCGCCACGGCGCGGGTCCACTCGGCCTCCAGCGCCGACAGGAACGCGTGCACCGGCTCGCCGGGGACGTTCCGATGGATGAGCGCCTTCGGCAGGCGCTCGGCGGCGATGGCGGGGGAGTCGAGGTCGCGCAGACGGAGCGAGATCGTGAGCGTGCGCGGCGCGGCATCCGCTCCGACCTCGATCCACGTGCAGATACGCCCGAGCTCGTCGCAGGTGCCCTCGACGAGGATGCCGTCCGGCTGGAGCCGCGCGCACATCCGCGACCAGGCCTCGGCGACGTCCGACTCGTCGTACTGGCGAAGCACATTGAACGCCCGGATCACCGCGGCGCGCCGCCCTCCCGGCACCGGCACCTCGAACCCGCCGCGCGCGAAGGACACCCGCGCATCGGGGGCGAACGGGCCGCGGCCCGCCCGAATCTCAGCCAGCTGGGCCTCCGCGCGCGCCACACGCGCGGGGTCGATCTCGAGACCGAGCACCTCGACGTCCGGACGTGCCCGCCGCAGTCGCGCCTCGAGCTCGAGGGCGGTCACGCCGCTCGCGCCGTAACCGAGATCGACCACCAGCGGATCGGCGGTGCGGCGCAGCGCCGGATGCCGGGCGATCCAGCGATCCACCCGCCGCAGCCGGTTCGTGTTGGTGGTGCCGCGCGTGATCTGGCCGACCACTCTGCCGGGCACTTTCTCCGGCGTCATCCCCCCATGATGGCAGTGCCCCGGCCGATAGACTGGCGCCATGACCGCGCCGTACACGCTGATCCTCCTCCGCCACGGGCAGAGCGAGTGGAACAAGACGAACCAGTTCACCGGATGGGTGGACGTCCGCCTCACCGACCAGGGCAAGGCCGAGGCCCAGCGCGGCGGCGAGCTCCTGAAGGAGGCGGGGATCCTTCCCGACGTCCTGCACACGTCGCTGCTCTCCCGCGCCATCCAGACCGCGAACATCGCGCTCGACGCCGCGGACCGCCTCTGGATCCCGGTGACGCGCAGCTGGCGTCTCAACGAGCGCCACTACGGTGCCCTGCAGGGCAAGGACAAGGCCGAGACGCTCGAGGAGTTCGGCAACGAGCAGTTCATGCTGTGGCGCCGGTCGTTCGACGTGCCGCCGCCGGACCTCGACGACGACAGCCCCTACAGCCAGGTCGCCGACCCGCGCTACGCCGGCATCGACGGCGACGTCCCCCGCACAGAGTCGCTGAAGATCGTCATCGACCGCCTGCTGCCGTACTGGGACAGCGCGATCGTCCCCGACCTGCAGGCGGGCAAGACCGTGCTGGTCACCGCGCACGGCAACTCGCTGCGCGGCCTCGTCAAGCACCTCGACGGCATCAGCGACGCCGACATCGCCGAGCTGAACATCCCCACCGGCATCCCGCTCGTCTACAAGCTCGGCGAGGACCTGCAGCCGCTCGGACCGGGCGAGTACCTCGACCCGGAGGCCGCCGCCGCCGGCGCTGCCGCCGTCGCCGCCCAGGGCAAGAAGTAGGAACGTTTCGTCTCGTCGCTGCGCTCCTCGCTCAACGACCGGTGATCGTTCCCGGTCGTTGAGCGAGCGCAGCGAGTCGAAACGCCCCGCCCGGTGACGGTGCCCCCCCGGTCGTTGAGCGAGCGCAGCGAGTCGAAACGCGGCCCCCGGTGACGGTTCCCGGTCGTTGAGCGAGCGGAGCGAGTCGAAACGCCCCGCCCGGTGACGGTGCCCCCGGTCGTTGAGCGAGCGGAGCGAGTCGAAACGCGGCCCCCGGTCGTTGAGCGAGCGCAGCGAGACGAAACGCCGGGCTACTCGCCGGTGACGACGATGGAGATCGCGTTGGTGTCGGGGGTCCAGTCGCCGGTCGCGAGGTAGGCGACCTTCTTGGCGACCGAGACGGCGTGGTCGGCGAAGCGCTCGTGATAGCGGCTCGCGAGGGTCGCGTCGACGGTGGCAGCGGCCTCGCCCTTCCACGTCTCGCCGAGCACCTTCTCGAAGATCGCGAGGTGGAGGTCGTCCAGTTCCTCTTCGAGCGTGCGGAGCTTCTCGACGAGGGAGAGATCCTCGGTGCTGAGCACCTCGGTGAGGGTGCGCGCCACCTCGACGTCGAGCTCGCCCATCTTGATGAAGGTGCTCTTGAGCCCCTTCGGGATGGCGCGCTCCGGGAAGCGCATGCGCGTCAGCTGGGCGATGTGCTCGGCGATGTCTCCCATGCGCTCGAGCGACGCGCTGACCCGCAGTGCGGCGACGACGATGCGGAGGTCGCGGGCGACGGGCTGCTGGCGGGCGAGGATCTCGATGGCGAGCTCGTCGAGTTCGATCGCCTTGTCGTCGATGACCTGGTCGTCCTCGATGACCTCCTCGGCCAGGGCGACGTCGCTGGTGCCGAACGCGCGCGTGGCCTTGTCGATGGCGACCGTGACGAGTTCGGAGATCTCGACCAGACGTGACTGCACGTCTTCGAGCGACTGGTGGAACACTTCGCGCATCAGCGGGAACCTCTCTCTTCGCGGGCGCGGCAGGATGCCGAGCCGGCGACGCGGCGATCATCCCCTCCGAAGGTTAACGAACGGTGCCGCGTCGGTGAACACTGCGCGAGAGCGACCCGCCAGCGCGGGCAGCGGTCGTTTCTCGCGGTCTCTGCGACTCTACGCTGGGGTCATGGACTCGACGCAGCTCGCGCTGATCGCGCTCGGCGTGGGAACCCTCATCGGGTGCGCCCTGGCGGCGCTGCTGCTGGTGGCTCTGCGCGCGCGGGATGCCGCGCGGCTGCAGGCGTCCACCGATCTGCCCGATGGCACCCGCGCGGTCCTGCAGGGCATGGACGAGGTGGCGGTCGTGGTGGATTCCTCGCTGCACATCGTGGCCGCCTCCGCCCCCGCGGAGCTGTTCGGCATGGTCGAGGGAGAGCTGCTCGCCGCCGATGAGCTGCGCGACCTCGTGAGGTCGGCGCGCTCGACGGCCCGTCCGGAGGCCGACACTCTGCGTCTGCGCCGCGGCGTGGAGCTGCGCTCGGTCGCCGCCCGCGCGAGCACCATCACCCCGCGCCTGACCCTCGTCGTCATCCGCGACATCACCGAGCGCGAGCGGGTCGAGGAGATGCGCCGCGACTTCGTGTCCAACACGAGCCACGAGCTGAAGACGCCGGTGGGGGCGGTGACGCTCCTGGCGGAGGCGATCGAGTCCGCCGCCGACGATCCCGACCAGGTGCGGCACTTCGCCAGCCGCCTCGGCGCGGAGGCGGCGCGGCTCGGTCAGCTCACCTCCCGCATCATGAACCTGTCGCGCCTGCAGGCCGCCGACGACCTCACGGAGCTGCGCGACGTGTCGATCGACGAGGTGCTGACCGCGGCGATCGAGTCGCAGACGATCGCCGCCGACGCTGCGCAGATCAGCATCGTCCGCGGCGGGGTGCGCGGCGCGTGGGTGCGCGGCGATGTGCAGGTGCTCACCGAGGCGATCGCCAACCTCGTGGCCAACGCCGTCGCCTACTCCCCGGCCGGCTCCACAGTGGGCGTCGGGGTCAAAGTCGTCGACGGCGCCGTCGAGATCGCCGTCACCGATCGCGGCATCGGCATCCCCGAGGGCGAGCAGGCGCGCGTGTTCGAGCGCTTCTATCGCGCCGACCAGGCGCGTTCCCGGCGCACCGGCGGCACCGGCCTCGGGCTGTCGATCGTCAAGCACGCCGTGCAGCGGCACGGCGGCGAGGTCGAGCTGTGGTCGCGTCCCGGTCGAGGATCGACCTTCACCGTGCGCCTTGCCGCCGTCGCGGCACCCCCCGACGACCGCACGCGCAAGCGCGCATCGAAGAAGAAGAGCAAGAAGAAGAAATCCACCCGCGACGCTCCGCGGGTGAAGGGAGACAAGAAATGACCCGCGTGCTGATCGTCGAGGATGAGCCCGACCTGGCCGACCCGCTGGCGTATCTGCTGCGCCGCGAGGGCTTCGAGGTCGAGATCGCCGAGGACGGGCCGACGGCGCTCGACGCGTTCACCGCGCGCGGCGCCGACATCGTCCTGCTCGACCTCATGCTGCCGGGCATGCCGGGCACCGAGGTCTGCCGCGTCATCCGCACCACCTCGCAGGTGCCGATCATCATGCTGACCGCGAAGGACTCCGAGGTCGACATCGTCGTGGGACTGGAGCTCGGGGCCGACGACTATGTGACCAAGCCGTACTCGTCGCGCGAGCTGCTGGCGCGGATGCGTGCCGTGCTGCGTCGCGCCGAGGGTCCCGAGCTCGACATGGACGAGCGCGTCGTCGAAGGAGGCCGTGTGCGGATCGACATCGACCGTCACACGGTGGCCGTCGACGGCACGGTGATCCCGATGCCGCTGAAGGAGTTCGAGCTGCTCGAGGTGCTCATGCGCAACACCGGACGTGTCCTCACACGGGGTCAGCTCATCGACCGGGTGTGGGGGAGCGACTACTTCGGTGACACCAAGACGCTCGACGTGCACATCAAGCGCATCCGCTCGCGCATCGAGCAGAACCCGAGCGAGCCGACCATGCTCCTGACGGTGCGCGGGCTCGGCTACCGCTTCGAGGGCTGAACCCCGACGACCGCTCGGTGGCTTCTCAGCCCTCGACGGGCACGGCGACCGGCACGAACTCCGCGTACTGCGGGAGGGTGCCGTCGAGGACCGGGACGGCCACCTCGACCCCGGTGCCGTCGCCCGACTGGAACGCCATCTCGACGTTGTCGCCCGGGGCCGCTCCGAGGGAGTCGATGAACAGGGGCTGGGCGCCGTCGACACCGAGGCTCACGACGCTGCGCGCGGGCACCTGGACGGTCGCGACGCGGCCGGCGATGCCGACGTTCAGGGTCTCGGCGGAGTCGGTGTCGTTGACGATGGCGCCGATGAAGTTGCCCAGTGTGCCGTCCTCGTTGGCGATGACCATGGCGTTGCGCACCTGCAGCGGGCCCGAGGCCGGGACGTTCACGCCGTCCGAGGGGGAGTAGGGGATCGTCGTGGCCTGCGGCGAGACCATCGAGCACCCGGTCGCGCCGAGCAGGATGGCGGCTCCGAGGGCAAGGGGCGCGAGGCGGCGCGAGATCACGGATCCTCCTGGGATGATGCGGGTGGTGCGACGGGCGTACGCCACCATCCTAGAGGCGGTTTCGTGCAGACTGAAGCCGCTGGAGGCGGTCAGGCGGCGAACCTTACCCTATCTGCGCTGTGGTATCCTTGAGGTTGCCGAAAGGACATAACTGCATGCTTTTTGAGGTTGGCGAGACGGTCGTCTATCCGCACCACGGCGCCGCGACGATCATCGAGGTCAAGGACCGGATCATCAAGGGCGAGACCAAGAAATACCTGAAGCTCAACGTCACGCAGGGAGACCTCGTCATCGAGGTCCCGGCGGACAACGTCGATCTGGTCGGCGTTCGCGACGTGATCGGTCAGGACGGCCTGGAGCGCGTCTACGACGTGCTGCGCGCGCCGTTCACCGAGGAGCCCACGAACTGGTCGCGTCGGTACAAGGCCAACCTCGAGAAGCTCGCCTCCGGCGACGTGATCAAGGTGAGCGAGGTCGTCCGCGACCTGTGGCGCCGCGATCAGGACCGCGGTCTGTCCGCGGGTGAGAAGCGCATGCTCGCCAAGGCGCGCCAGATCCTCGTCTCCGAGATCGCTCTCGCGCTGAAGACCGAGGAAGAGAAGGCATCCGCCGTCCTCGACGAAGTGCTCGCCAGCTGACACCGGTCATTCCCGGCGTCCGGCCGCTCGCCGCACCATGATGGTGCGATGAGCACAGCGGCTTCGCAGAAGGTGCGGCCCGACCTGTCCGGTCGCGACCTCACCCTCGACCTCGCACGGGTGACGTGCGTCGTCTTCGTGATCGTCGTCCACCTCCTGCAGGTGGGCATCGGCCCGGGACCAGGCGGCGAACTCGTCGCGTCGCGTCCCGCCAAGCAGGAGCCGTGGTTCAACGCGGCCACCTGGGTCGGGCAGATCATGCCCCTCTTCTTCGTGGTCGGCGGCTTCGCCTCAGCCGCGGGCTGGGCTTCCTGGACCCGCAAGGGCGGCGACGCGACCGGATTCATCCGCACGCGGACGCTCCGCCTCGCCCAGCCGACGCTGCCCCTGTTCGCCTTCTTCGCCGTCGTGCTCGTCGCGACGACGGCGGCGGGGGTCGCGCCAGACCTCGTCGCCTCGGCGGCCGTGGGCGCCGGATCGCCGCTGTGGTTCCTCGCGGCGTACCTCATCTGCCAGGCGCTCGTGCCGCTGATGGTGCGCCTCCACGCACAGGCGCCGGGCGCGACGGTCGCGGCGCTCGCTTTCGGCGTCGTCGCGGTCGATGCGCTGCGCTTCGCGACCGGGGTCACCGAGGTCGGACTCCTGAACCTGCTGCTCGTGTGGCCGCTCGTGCAGCAGTTCGGGTTCTGGTACCGCGACGGCTGGTTCGACCGTCGCCGCGTTCCCACGCTTCTCGTCCTCGCCGCAGCCTGCTACGTCGCGCTCTGGCCGCTCGTGACCTGGGGGCCGTACTCGGCCTCGATGCTCGGCAACCTCAACCCGCCGACCGTGCCTCTCGTCCTCCTCGGGCTCGCGCAGGCGTGCCTGCTGCGCGTCGCACGTCCCGCCCTCGCCCGCCTCATGGAGGTCCGTGCGGTGCAGGGGTTCATCCTCGTCCTGGGCACCCGCCTCATGACGGTGTACCTCTGGCACCTCCCCGTGATCCTCATCGTGACCGGACTGACCCTCCTCATCCCCGGCGCGGCTCCGACGCCGTCATCGCCCGCCTGGTGGTGGTCGCGGCCCGTGATGTTCGTCGTGGTCCTCGCCGCGGTGCTGGGACTCTCGCTCCTCATCGCCCGGTGGGAGGCGCTCGGCACCCTCGGCCCGTCGCCGAGCGCGCCGGTGGTCGCCCTCGCCTGGCTCTGCGCCGTGGTGCCGCCGTTCGCGGTGATGCAGCTCTTCCTCGACCTGTGGCTCGCGGTGGGAGGCACGGTGCTCTTGACCGTCGCGATCGTGCTGCTGCGGCATCCGCTCTTCGCGCCGCGGCAGCGGGAGGGCTCGGTAGTCTCGGAAGCATGACCGCGCCGTCCTCGCCGATCGCCCGCCCCCGCACCGCGATCGTCGTCGTCGCCGCCGGGTCGGGCACCCGGCTCGGCGCCGACGCTCCCAAGGCCTTCGTGGGGATCGATGCGCACACGATCCTGCGCCACGCGCTGCACGGCGTGTTCGCGGCACCGGTCGCGCAGGTGGTCGTCGTCGTCCCCGACGATCGCCGCGGCGATGCCCTCACCGAGGTCGTCGAGTCGGCGGGGGAGCGGCGGGATCTCGTGTCGATCGTCGCGGGCGGCGCCTCCCGGCAGCAGTCGGTCGCCGCGGGCCTCGCGGCCGTATGGCCCGACGTCGAGTTCGTGCTGGTGCACGACGCGGCGCGGGCGCTGACCCCGCCCGAGGTGTTCGAGCGGGTGATCGCCGCGCTCGAGGGCGGGGAGGACGCCGTGCTCCCGGTGCTGCCGGTCGTCGACACGGTCAAGCGCGTCGACGGTGCGGCGGTCGTCGAGGCCGTCGACCGGTCGGTGCTCGCCGCTGCGCAGACCCCGCAGGGGTTCCGCCGCGACGTGCTGCTGGCGGCGCTCGCCGAAGCGGATCAGGAGCACACCGACGATGCGGCGCTCGTCCAGGCCGCCGGTCACGCGGTGACCACGGTGCCCGGCAACGAGCGGTCCTTCAAGATCACCACGGCCGCCGACCTCGAACGCGCCCGCGCCGTCGTCGTGCCGCTCGCGGCGGCGACCGCGTCTCTCACTCCGCTCCCCGCGCTCCCGCGCATCGGCGTCGGCACCGACGTGCACGCCTTCGGCGGCGACGGCGTCCTCTGGCTGGCCGGGCTCGAGTGGCCGGGCGAGACGGCGCTCCACGGGCACTCCGACGGTGACGCCGTCGCCCACGCCATCGTCGACGCCCTCTTGGCGGCGGCGGGCCTCGGCGACATCGGCCTCCACTTCGGCACCGACCATCCCGAGTACGCGGGCGCCCACGCGGCCGCCTTCCTCACCCGCACCCGCGCGATCCTCGCCGAGGCGGGATTCGCCATCGGCAACGTGTCGGTGCAGGTGCAGGCGCGTCGGCCGCGCTTCGCCGCGCGCCGCCAGGAGGCGGAGCGGGTGCTGTCGGACGCGCTCGGGGCGCCGGTCTCCGTCTCGGCCACGACGACCGACGGGCTCGGCTTCACCGGCACCGGCGAGGGCGTCGCCGCCTTCGCAGTCGCGCTCGTCGTCGCAGTCTGACGTTCAGAGCGAGCGGGTCATGAACACCGACAGCGGGTCGGGCCGGTAGTCGCCGAACGGCCCGCACTCCGTGAAGCCCCCGCTCGCATAGAGGCGCTGGGCGGGCAGGAACGCCGCCTCGGCTCCCGTCTCCAGCCAGAGCGAGCGGATGCCCCTTCCGCGAGCCTCATCGACGATGTGCCGCAGCAGCGCCCGGCCCGCACCGGTGCCGCGGAAACGGTCATCGACGCGCATCGACTTGAGCTCGCCGCGCTCGTCGTCCAGCTGCTTCAGGGCACCGATCCCCACGAGATCCTCGCCCTGCCAGGCCGACCACACGGTGACGGCCGGATCGGCGAGGGCGCCGGCATCGAGAGCGTGGACGCTGCACGCCGGCGTCAGCTCGTGCATCCCCGCCAGGTGCGTCGCGATCAGGCGGAGCGTCGCCTCGTGGGTCAGGTCGTCGACGACGATGCGGAGGGTCACGGACGACAGGATGCCAGAGCCAGGTTTCGTCGGCGTTACCCGCGCTCAGCCCTCGATCGCGAACGGCGCCGGGTCGTGCGGCTGGCGTGGGCCCTGTCGAGAACCACGTCGAGCTCCCCACGCCAACAGCACGAGTCCGCCGGCGAGGATCACGAGGCCCCCGATCGCGAGGGGGCTCAGGCGTTCGCCGAGCACCGCGATCCCGAGGACGCTCGCAGTGAGCGGCTCGGCGAGGGTGAGGGTCGCCGCCGTCGCTGCCGTCAGCCTCTCCAGCCCCCACGTGAACAGCGTGTACGCGATCGCGATCGTCGCGATCCCGAGCCAGAGCGTCATCGTGAGCCCACCCGGATCGGTCACCCACGAGACGTCGACGAACGGCAGGGCGAGCACGGCCACCCCCGCCGACCATGCGCCCATCGCCCCGGCGACGGTGAACGGGTCCCAACCGGCGTCCATCAGTCGGCGCTGCGCGTTCGCGAACACGGCGAACGAGGCGCCCGCGCCGACCGAACCCAGGATGCCCAGCGGGTCCGTGCCACCGCTGCCGCCGGCCGCGCCGCCTACGCCCAGGACGACGACCCCGGCAGTGGCGAGGATGGTCGCGAACAACCAGGTCGCCGAGGGCAGGCGGCGAGTGAGTGCCCACTCCAGCAGTCCCGCGATCACAGGCGCGGATCCCAGTGCGATGACCGTCCCCACGGCGACGCCGCCCCGGGCCGTGCCGAGGAAGAAGAGCGGCTGGTAGGCCGCGAGGCAGATGCCCGTCACGGCCATCAGGGCGATCGCACGCCGTGTGGGGAGCGGGTTCGGACGCCGCCGCACGCGTCGCCGCGCCAGCGTGAACCCGATCGCAGCGAGCACCGTACCGCCCACGACGAGGCGCATCACCCCGATCGACAGCGGCGTCGTCCCCTCCGGGCCGAGCGCCTGCGAGGTGCCGGTCGTGCCGAACAGCACGGCGGCGGCGAGGACGGCGAGGACAGCGAGCACCCTACAGTTCTACAGGTCGCACGCCGGTAGGCTGGTGCGGTGACGGTCCGCCTCTACGACTCCCAGGCTCAGGCGCTGCGCGACTTCGCGCCGCTCGATCCGGCCAACGTCACCCTCTACGTCTGCGGCCCGACGGTGCAGTCCGGGCCCCACATCGGCCACGTCCGTGCGGCGCTGAGCTTCGACCTCCTCCGGCGCTGGCTGACCTATCGGTTCGGGCGGGTCACGTTCGTCCGCAACGTCACCGACATCGACGACAAGGTGCTGCTCAACGCCACCGACTCCGAGCCGTGGTGGGCGCTCGCGTACCGGATGGAGCGCGAGTTCACGCGGGCGTATGCCGCGGTCGGCATCCTTCCCCCCACGTACGAACCGCGCGCGACCGCCTCGATCCCGCAGATGATCGAGCTGATCGAGCGGCTGATCTCGGCCGGGCACGCGTACCCCTCGACAAGCTCGGGGACCGGGGCAAGCTCGGGGGCCGGTGGGGCAAGCTCG